>JAESGW010000292.1_pt1 | contig 73157 bp, 75 predicted proteins | sample 9269791 | NCBI WGS metagenome assembly JAESGW01 (sample SAMN16773120, study PRJNA677053) | algae metagenome | isolation source: Aphanocapsa lilacina HA4352-LM1 and co-occurring heterotrophs from near cave... | place: USA: Maniniholo cave, near Haena, Kauai, HI | collected 2009-07-28 | reverse complement strand
GAGCCGCGCACTCGAAGGTGGGCACGCTGCGCTTTGCCCACCCTACACCGCGCCTCACGAAACTCTCAGGACATAGAATTTCGAATCGACGGCCATGATCGGGAAGGCCTTGGGCAACTCGGCTTTCTGCAACTCGACAAAACCGTTCTTCTCGTAGAACCGATGCGCCGCCAGAAACTTTTCCGTGGTGCCGAGAAAGATCTCGGCAACGCCTTTCGCCCGCGCGTGCGCCAGCAAGGCATCGAGGAGCTTTCCCGCCACGCCGAACTCGCGGCCACGAAACGGAGCGGCGACAAACATCTTCCGCAGCGCCGCCTGCCGCTGGCCGATGTCTTTCAATCCAACGGTGCCGACAACCTCGTCGTTTGATCGCGCTACCCAGAAGCCGCCCGTTCCAGCTTGGTAGAACCCGGGAATGTTCGTGAGATCGGGCTGATCGGCTTCGGTGATGGGAATGCCGAATTCGCGTTGCTGGATCGGCAGGATGACGTTGAGGACGCCCTGCTGGTCGGCATCGGAAAAGTCAGTGACAAGAACTTTTTGCATCGGCGTTCCGCTTGCGGCGTCATCCAAGCCATTGTACTCCTCTCCGTAACATGTTACGTTGATCCATGTCTACGACACCAAAAAAGACAAAGGCCCCACCGCGCACGCCCCGACAGCGCATGGCCGCGCGCCGCGATCGGCTGCGCGCACAGGGGTTGCGTCCAGTGCAGCACTGGGTGCCGGATCTGCGCGACCCAAAGGTTCGGGCAGATTTGCGTCGACAGGCAAAGCTGATGGCGCAACACCCCGAGAATGATGCCGTCGATGCCTGGAACGAAGCTGCTTATGACTGGAGCGGCTGGAAGTGAAGCGGGGCGACGTCGTGCTGGTGGTTGTCCCCGGTGATTTGGGACGGCCACGGCCCGGCGTGATCGTTCAGGCCGACGGGTTCAGCAAGGATCTATCTACCGTTTTCGTTTGTCCGGTTTCGTCGGATGTTCAGGAAAAGCTGCCGCTCCGGCCCATCATCGAAGCGGAGCCGACCAACGGACTCCGGCTTCGTTCGCAGATCATGACGGACAAGATGCTCGCGCTGCGGAAGGACAGGGTCCGGCAGACCATCGGCCATATCGACGCAGAAACATCCGAACAGCTCGATCGGGCGTTGCTCGTCGTACTTGGCCTGGCGCGATAGCCGATCAGATCCGGGATGCGTCTGCCATCTTGCCCTCCTCTCGCAGATCGGCCACCATCCGCCCGCTCAGAACATAAATACAAAAGAGCGAGGAAACGCATGAGCAAGTCCTCCGGATTTTCCTACGGCTGGGTGGTCGTCGGCGTCGGCGCGCTGATGACCTGCGTCGGCTTCGGCGCGATGCTGTCGCTGGCCGTGTTCCTGCAGCCGATTTCGGAGGCGATGGGCTGGTCGCGCAGCGGCGTTTCGGCGGCGGCGACGATCGACTTCCTTGCCATGGGGCTCGCGGCGTTTTTCTGGGGCACGCTATCGGATCGATTCGGCACCCGTATCGTGGTGCTGGCGGGCGCGGTGCTGCTTGGAACGGGATTGGTTGCGGCGAGCCAGGCCACCAGCCTGTGGCAGTTCCAGTTGTCATTCGGCGTGCTGATCGGGATCGCGGCCGGCAGCTTCTACGCGCCGATGGTCGCGATCGCGAGCGCCTGGATCGAACATCATCGCAGCCTCGCGGTGGCGCTGGTGTCGGCCGGCATGGGCGTGTCGCCGCTGACGGTCGCGCCATTCGCAAGCTGGCTGATCACAGCCTACGACTGGCGCACCGCGATGCTGGTGATCGGCATTGCCGCTTGGGCGCTGCTGATCCCGGCCGCGTTTCTTGTGCGCCCGGCGCCGGAGCCCGCAGAAGCGGGCGCAGCAGGCGGAACCGGCGCACCTGAAACGCAATGGACCGTCGCGCAGGCGCTGCGAACGCCGCAATTCATCACGCTGGCGCTGGCGCACTTCGCCTGCTGTGCGGCGCATTCGGGGCCGATCTTCCACATGGTGAGTTACGCCATGATCTGCGGCATCGCGCCGCTGACCGCCGTGACCGTCTACAGCCTTGCCGGATTCTCCGGCCTCGGCGGCCGCCTGCTGCTCGGCGTATTGGCCGATCGCTTCGGCGCCAAGCACATTCTGGTCGGCGGCCTGTTCGTGCAGGCGATGTCGGTTGCGGCCTATCTCGCGGTCGGCCAGCTCGGCGAGTTCTACGCGCTGTCTGTCATCTTCGGCCTCGCCTATGGCGGCGTGATGCCGCTCTATGCGGTGCTGGTGCGCGAATATTTCGGCGCGCGCATCATGGGGAGCGTGTTCGGCGCCGTGTCCGCTTTCGCAAGCCTCGGCATGGCGCTGGGACCGCTGGCCGGCGGCTGGGTTTTCGACACGTTCCAAGCCTACAACTGGCTCTATGTCGGCTCGTTTGCGATCGGCATCGCTGCGGTCGCGGTGGCGCTGAGCTTCCCGTCGGCCAAGCGGCCGTTGCAACCGTCGCTCGATCTCGGCCGCGCGGCGGCATGAACAGGAAAACGCGAGCAAGCTTATGAACAAGCCCTCCGGCATCGATCTCGTCGAACGAGCGAAAGCACTTGCGCCGCTGATCGTTCGCGAGGCCGACGAGATCGAGCGGACACGGCGGCTGACGCCGGCGGTGACGCAGGCCCTGATCGAGAACGGGCTTTATCGCGCGCTGCTGCCACAGAGCTTCGGCGGCGCCGAGGCCCCGCTCGAAACCTTCATGCAGATGCAGGAGGAGGTCGCCAAGGCCGATGCTTCCACCGCATGGTGCCTCGGCCAGTGCAGCGTTTGCGCCATGACCGCAGCCTATCTCGATCCCGATACCGCAAACGAGATCTTCAACGTCGCGCCCGGCATTTTGGCGTGGGGCGCGATCAATCACGAAGTGCAGGCGGTCCCGGGCGGCTACAAGGCCAATGCGCGCTGGGACTTCGCTTCCGGTTCGCGGCAGGCCAGTTGGCTCGGCGCCCATGTCCGCGTCGTCGAGGCCGACGGCACGCCGCGGCGCAAGCCGGACGGTTCGCCGGAGATCCGCACCATCCTGTTTCCGGTGACGAGCGCCACGATGCACGACGTCTGGGACGTGATCGGCCTCCGCGGCACCGGCACCGATTCCTATTCGGTGGAGAACCTGTTCATCCCGGAGCGCTTCGCCGCGCTGCGCGATGAGGCCGTGGCGCGGCGCGAGAACGGCCCGCTCTACAAGCTCAGCACCAACATGGTGTTCGGCATGGGCTTTGCCGCGACTTCACTCGGCGTCGCGCGCGCCACGCTCGATGCGGCCACGGAACTCGCGCGCGGCAAGACGCCGCAAGCGCTGAAGGCGATGCGCGACAACAACGCCGTGCAGGGATTGATCGGCCGCACCGAGGCCAGCCTGCGCGCCGCGCGCGCCTATCTCTACGCCACCGCGGCCGAGGTCTGGCGCGACCTGTTGCGCGGCGAAGCGACCACCGAAGCGCATCGGGTGGCGCTGCGTATCGCGACCACCTGGACCATTCATCAATCGGCCGCCGTGGTCGATGCCGCCTATCACATGGCGGGCGCGACCGCCGTGTTCAATGCCAACAAGTTCGAGCGGCGTTTTCGCGACATGCACGCCATCGCGCAGCAGATCCAGGGCCGCGACGCCCATTACGAGGATGCCGGCAAGTCGATCCTCTCGGGTAATCTCGACACGCCGCCGACGATGCGATGACGCGCTGCACCGTAGTATTACGGACCGCCTCGCACCCCCGGTTGTTAAGCAATTCCTGAAATCTGTAGCGGAGCCCCGCCTTCTGGAGTTCCGGACGCCCCATGTTCAAGATTCGCTCGATCGCCGTTCGCCTGATCCTCGCCATTTCCCTGACGGTGGCCGTTGCCTGCGCCATTCTCGGAACCTTCTCGATCGCTCAGCAGCGCTCGCTGACGCAGCTCGCGCTCGATCAGCAGCTCAAGCTGCAATATGACAGCGTGATTGCCGCCATCGATTACGAGGGACGCGCTGCGCTCGCTGTATCATCCGTGGTCGCAGCCCTGCCGCCGGTCGCCGAGGCCATCGAGAAGACCGACCGCGACGGCCTTGGGAAGCTGCTCGGCGCCCCCCTGGAGGCGTTGAAGGCGCAGGGCATCCCGTTGATCACGTTCTGGCGGGCGCCTGCGACTGCGATTTACCGCGTCCATGCGCCGAAAGTGTTCGACGACGATGCCTCCGCACGGCGTTCCACCGTGGTGGAAGCGATCAAGACCGGAAAATCGATCGTCGGCGTCGAGCCCGGTCGCGAGGCGCTCTCGATCTTCGGCATGACGCCGATCATGCGCGACGGCAAGACGCTGGCGAATGTCGACGTCGGCGCGGCCTTCGGCAAGGAATTCGTCGATCGCGCCAAGAAGCGCTTCGGCATCGACCTTGCGGTCTATTCGTACGACGGCAAGGATTTCAAGAAGCTGTCCTCGACTTTCGGTGACGCAGTCGTTACGACGCCTGGCGAGTTGAAGAGCGTATTCGACGGCCAACCCTTGCGCCGGGACGCCACGATCAACGGTCATCCCGCCGCGCTCTATCTCGGGCAGATCAAAAACTACGCGGGACAGCCGGTCGGCCTTCTCGAGGTCATCAAGGATACCACCGAGTATGAAGCGGCGTCGGCGAGTTCGCAGCGCAACCTGATCCTCGGCACGCTGGCCATTCTGGCCGGCGCGATCGTGCTGGCGTTCCTGCTCGGCCGCGGCCTGTCGCGTCCGCTGGCTGCCATTACCGCCGTGATGAACCGTCTTTCCGGCGGTGAAATCGACGTCACGATTCCCGGCAGCGAGCGCCGCGACGAACTCGGCACCATGGCCAGCGCGGTCGACGTATTCCGCCGCAGCATGATCGAGGCGCGCAGCATGCGTGAGACGCAGGAAGCCTCCAAGCAGCAGACCGAACTCGAGAAGAAGGCCCTGCAGCGCCAGATGGCCGACCGCTTCGAGACCGACGTCAAGAGCGTTGTCGCCGCGGTCGCACAGGCGACAACCGACATGCAGCGCGTGGCCGGCGAAATCGCGACAAGCGTGAACGGCACGTCGCAACGCGCCGCCGCGGCCGCGGCCGCGTCCGACGAGGCATCGGGCAGCGTCAGCACGGTTGCCGCCGCGACCGAAGAGCTCGCCTCCTCCGTCGCCGAAATCGGCCGGCAGGTCACCCATTCCAGCCAGGTCGCCGAAAGCGCCGTGGTCAAGGCCGGACAAACCACCGAGATGGTGAGCAGCCTGGCTTCGGCCGCCGAAAAGATCGGCGACGTGCTGCGCCTGATCGGCGCCATCGCAAGCCAGACCAACCTTCTGGCGCTGAACGCGACCATCGAGGCCGCGCGCGCCGGCGAAGCCGGCCGCGGATTTGCCGTCGTCGCATCCGAGGTCAAGGAGCTCGCCAGCCAGACCGCGAAAGCCACCGAAGAGATCGCAGGACAAGTGGCCGCGATCCAGTCCGCCACCGGCGACTGCGTGACGGCGATCGGCGGCATCAGCGACACCATCCGCGAGATCAGCGGGATCGCCACCACCATCGCCGCGGCCGTCGAACAGCAGGATTCGGCGACGCGGGAAATCGCCCGCAGCGTCCAGCAGGCGGCCACTGGCACCAGCGAAGTCTCGATCAACGTGACCGGCGCCAGCCAGGCCGCCGACCAGTCGCGCGCGCTCGCCGAGAACGTGTCGGCGGCGACCGGCCAGCTCGGCCGGCAGGCCGATGCGCTTTACAAGAGCGTCGATACATTCCTCGCCGGGCTGCGCGAAGCCGCGTAAGCATCGATCGCGCAAGGCCCGGCTTTCGCCGGGCCAGCGTCTGCCCTATTCTGCCCGTCGCTTCGAAGCATGTACGGGCAGTCCATGGTGAAAAAATCGATCAGGAAGGGCGTTGCGCCCAACGCCACGAAGAAGCGCGCTCGTGCCCCAAACGCAGCGCTGGATGGCGTCTTCGACGCCTATCCAAAGCCGGTGAAGACAAAATTGCTGGCGCTGCGCCGGCTGATGTTCGATACCGCGAAGGTAACCAGCGGTGTCGGCCCGCTGGAAGAAGCGCTGAAATGGGGGCAGCCGAGCTATCTCACGACCGAGAGCAAGAGCGGCAGCACCATCCGCATCGACCAGGTGAAGGCGGAAGCCGGCCGGTATGCGGTCTATTTCCATTGCCAGACCGATCTGGTCGAGACCTTTCGCGAGCTCTATCCGGAACTGCGCTACGGCGGCAACCGCAGCATTCTTCTCGACGCCGCCGACAAGCTGCCCGAGGCCGCACTGCGCCACTGCGTCGCACTGGCGCTGACGTATCACCTGCGCAAGCGCAAGGCTGCATAGCACCAGCGCCACAAATTCTGTCGGTTGCTGCACGATGTTGTGCGCGTCCGGCCTCGCCGAATCCATGGTATGCTCGAGGGAACAGAGTGATCCGATGACATCCCGCCTGATTCTGATCCCGCTCCTGACCCTGATGATCGCCGCCAGCACCGTAAGCGCGCCGGCGCAGGACAAGGGCACGGTCAATCCAAAACCGCTGCCGCCGCTGGCCAATCCGAACGATCCCAATACTCCCGCGAAGCAACTGTTTGGCCGCAAGGTGCTGCCGGCGGCAATGCCGACGCGCGCGTACGGATTCTATGCCCATGGCTGCGTCGCGGGCGCGGAGGGGCTGCCGATCAATGGCGACAACTGGCAGGTGATGCGGCTGTCACGCAACCGCAACTGGGGTCACCCGGATCTGGTGGCGCTGGTCAAGCGGGTGGCCGCAAAGGCACGCAGGGATGCCGGCTGGCCCGGAATACTGGTCGGCGACATGTCGCAGCCGCGTGGCGGGCCAATGCTTACCGGCCACGCCAGCCATCAGGTCGGACTGGACGCCGACATCTGGCTGACGCCGATGCCGAACCGGCAGTTGTCGCGCAACGAGCGCGAGGAAATGTCGGCCGTGATGATGGTGCGGTCCGACCGGCTCGACATCGATCCCAGCGCCTGGACGCCGACGCATCTTGCGGTGATCCGCGCCGCCGCCCAGGAGCCGACGGTGCAGCGCATTTTCGTCAATGCCGCGATCAAGAAGGCGCTGTGCCGAGAGGCCAGAGGCGATCGCTACTGGCTGCACAAGGTGCGGCCGATGTACGGCCACGACTATCACTTCCACATCCGCATCAAGTGCCCGCCCGGCAGCAGCGAATGCGAGAGCCAGCCCGAGCCGAACGACGGCGAAGGCTGCAGCACGGGCGATCTCGCCTACTGGTTCAGCGACGCCGTGCTGCACCCGAAGCCGCCCAAGGTGCCGCCAAAACCGAAACCGCCGATGACGATGGCGGCACTGCCGCCGGCCTGCAAGGCGGTGCTGCACGCGCCGGACGCGAAGCATTAGCCGGCAGTTTATTCTGGCGGACGAGGGGTACCTTTACCCAGCCTCCCAGCATGCTATTGTTCCGGCAGCGATATCCCTGCGGCCGTAAGTCGCCTGGGACCCACCGGAACAGCGCTTCCGATTGTCGCATCCCTGACCAACCAACGCCTGTTTGCGGCGCGCCAGTTGCGCGACTGCGGGCACGTCCGGAGCGCTGCCATGAACCGTTTCGTCGGAATACTTTCTGCATTTCTGCTCATGTTCGGAGCCGTCCATTCGCCCGCGAACGCGCAAGAAAAAACGCTGACGGTCTTTGCCGCAGCTTCGATGAAGAATGCGCTCGACGACATCAATGCCGCCTATACCGCCAAAAGCGGCGTCAAGACCACGGTGAGCTACGCTGCGAGCTCCGCATTGGCGAAACAGATCGAACAGGGTGCCCCGGCCGACGTCTTCATCTCCGCCGACACCGACTGGATGGACTACGCAACGGCTAAGAAGAACATCAACGAGCCGAGCCGGGTCAATTTGCTCGGCAACAGCATCGTGCTGATCGCGCCGAAGGATTCCAGGATCGAGAATGTGAACATCGGCGCCGGCTTCGACCTCGCCAGGCTCGCCGGCGACGGCAGGATCGCCACCGGCGACGTAAAATCCGTGCCCGTCGGCAAATACGCCAAGGCGGCGCTGGAAAAACTCGGTTCGTGGCGGGCGGCCGAACCGAAGTTTGCGATGGCCGAAAGCGTACGCGCCGCGCTGACGCTGGTGGCGCGCGGTGAAGCGGCGCTCGGCATCGTCTATTCCACCGACGCCAGGGTCGAGCCCGGCGTCAAGATCGTCGGCACCTTCCCGGCCGACTCGCATCCGGCAATCATCTATCCCGTCGCGGCGACGACCACGGCCAAGCCGGAGGCGACAGGCTATCTCGCCTTCCTGCGCTCGACCGCAGCCAGGAACATCTTTGAGAAATACGGCTTCAAGTTCCTGGTCAGCCCGTCGACCTGATGTCCGAGATCACGCCGGCCGAGTGGACGGCCATCCTGCTGTCGCTGCGGGTCGCCCTCATTGCGACGCTGGTGGCGACGCCGTTCGGCATCGCGCTGGCATGGCTGCTGGCGCGACATGATTTCTGGGGCAAATCGATCCTCGATGCCTTGGTGCATCTGCCGCTGGTGCTGCCGCCGGTCGTCACCGGCTATCTGCTGCTGCTGACGTTCGGCCGCCGCGGCATGGTCGGCGCGTGGCTCGCCGACAATTTCGGCATCGTGCTCGCGTTCCGCTGGACCGGTGCTGCGCTCGCCTGCGGCGTGATGTCGTTCCCACTACTGGTGCGGCCGATACGATTGTCGATCGAGGCGATCGACCGCCGGCTGGAACAGGCCGCCGGTACGCTCGGCGCCGCGCCATGGCGGGTGTTCGCCACCGTGACGCTGCCGCTTGCGCTGCCGGGCATCCTGGCCGGCATGGTGCTCGGCTTTGCCAAGGCGATCGGCGAGTTCGGCGCCACCATCACTTTCGTATCCAACATCCCCGGCGAAACCCAGACCATTTCGTCCGCAATCTATTCGCTGATCCAGACGCCGGATGGCGACACCGCCGCGGCGCGGCTGGTGCTGATCTCGATCGTGATCGCGATGGGCGCCCTGATCGCATCCGAAGCGTTCGCACGGCGCGCCACGCGTCGCCTGCACGGGAACTGAGCCATGCTGCGCGTCGATGTCAGCAAACAGCTCGGCGAGTTCTCGCTTCAAGCCGCGTTCGAAAGCCAGGGCCGCGTCACTGGCCTGTTCGGCGCGTCCGGCGCCGGCAAGAGTTCGCTGATCGACATCATCGCGGGCCTGCTGCGGCCCGACCGCGGTATCGTCACGCTCGACGACGAGGTGCTGGACGACACCGCGAAAGGCATTCACGTGCCGCCGCACAAGCGCCGGATCGGCTACGTTTTCCAGGATGCGCGGTTGTTTCCGCATCTCGACGTGCGGCAGAACCTCGACTACGGCCGGCGCATGAACGGGCTCGCAGCCGACCCCGCGCAGCACAAGCGCGTCACCGACCTGCTCGACATCGGCCACCTGCTCGACCGCCGTCCCGGCCAGCTCTCCGGCGGCGAACGCCAGCGCGTCGCGCTCGGCCGCGCGCTCTTGTCGAAGCCGCGCCTGCTGCTGCTGGACGAGCCGCTGGGATCGCTCGACGAAGGCCGCAAGGTCGAGATCCTGCCCTACCTGGTGCGCCTGCGCGACGAGGGCATTCCCATGGTCTATGTCAGCCACGACGCCGCAGAGTTGCGCCAGCTCGCGACGCAGATCGTGATGCTGAAAGGCGGCCGCGTCACCGCACTCGGCGGGGTGAAGGTGCTGACGTAGGACGACGATCGACGCCATCCACGCGCGCTTGCGCAGGATCCGGTATGCCGCGGAACATCTTTGCGCGACGGGATGCACAGGCTGAAGACCAATGCTATTGCCGGATCTGATCACACAGCCGGATTACATGAGCGCGTATTTCTGCATTGCTTTGCAATCCAACTGAGCTTCTCAGCGAGTACGGACCCGAGGCCGCGTACAGCGGGCATGCACCAACGGCGAATACAAGATGGTCTTCCAGATGGGAGGGGAAGGTGGGTATGCCATCAGCTTCTAGTGATTCGAGAAAAAATCATGACCTGCGCTTAAGCACGTCCATCCGCATCTCTCGGAATTCTTCCGGCCCCTTGAGCAGACGCTTTTTGCGCGTGGCCTGATCGTCAGGGGTTGCCGTAGTGTCGGACATCTCGTCAATCGCCTTGCTGGCCATCTCGCGCGCGCGGCGCCTCTGGCCTCCACCAGGCCGTCGGCCGTTTTCTTTTACGGTCAGGCCAAGCTCGACCAGGCGACGCGCTGCCTGTGAAAGCGAAGGCGAATCGGGTTGGTCTTCAGCCCACTTCACAATGGCCGCGCGCAGTGCAGGCGCCGCGCGAAATCCCATCATGGGGTCGCGTCTGGTCGCAGCGCTACCGCGCCTCGTTGGTTTAATCGTTGTTGTCATGGACAAATAGCTGGAAAACGCTGCAAGCTCCGATCGAAAAAGTCGCTAATCCCATGATCGTCCAAGCCAAAGCCGAACCGGCCGCTATCGTTCCAGCGACAATCCAAATGCCGCAAGCAGCTATTCCCAGTGAGATTAGGCACGCAACAGTGGTTTCGGTTTCCCAAGGCAGGAACTGGTAGCTGCTCATTTGAACGACCGAAGGTCGGAAGACAGCAACGGCTCCTGCACACGAGATAGACCTTCGATCTGTTGCGCTCTGCGGAGCAACTCGTCGTGACGAACCCCAAGTGGCGTGCCGCGAGCCTCCTTGCGTAGCCGCTCTGCTCGTGTGGATGGATTCTGATCAAAGCGATAGACTTGATCGAGCGGCGATTGTTCCATAGCGCTGCACCATTCAATTCGAAGGAGACGGGAAGCAGGACGCCAGCCATTCACGGAAATTATGGAATGAAGGCTTCGGCATGACCGCCTTCGTTTGAGGCGGGAGCACAGATGCTCTCAGTCACCGATGGAAGCCCAGGGCGCGCGGCGATCTATTCAATATAGAGACTGTCTGTCGAATAGCGAGGAAGATCTCGATTATTTTTCGGGAGTTCCGCCAGTCCTCGAGAATGCGTTGGTACGCGGCATCATGCGTCTGAGTGCCTTTGGCCAGGCTGGTTGCAAGTATCGATAAGTGATTAGTGAGATGATTCGGCGCGATCTGACGCGGCGTCCTGCAAGCTGCGATTTCTGATTTCTGCGAACGAGACCAGGCGCCGTTGTGTTTCGTCCCATAACACAAGCCGTACACACTGAAAGCTCTGCAGGAGCGTTATACGACCAACTTCCCGCAGTTCCGGATGGTCGCGCAGCACCCGCGGCAACCGGTAATAAGGAATACGACTGCATAGGTGATGCACGTGGTGAATACCTATGTTGGCAGTGAACCAACGCAGGAGTGCCGGCAGTTCGTAATGTGTGCTGCCTAGCAGCGCGGCTTCATGCAGGCTCCAGTTCTCATTGCGATCCCACATCGTATGCTCGAATTGATGCTGTACGTAGAACAGCCAAACGCCGACCGTTGCCGCGAGAACCGTAATCGGCAGATGCACGAACAGAAACGCCTCTATGCCGATCAACCATGTCAGTACAGCAGCGATGGCGGCAATCGCGAGATTGGTTGTCATCGTGCTGACCCAAGGCTGCCAACCGGCGCGCATCAGGCCGACCGGGAGCCTGTGTTGCAAGAGAAATAGATAGGCAGGTCCGACCCCGAACATGATCAGCGGATGGCGGTAGAGACGGTATTTCAGACGCCCCCACCAGGAACGAGCCCCGTACTCACGCACGGTCAGCGTATCGAGGTCGCCGATACCACGGCGATCGAGGTTGCCGGTGGTCGCATGATGAACCGCGTGCGAACGCCGCCAGCAGTCGTAGGGCGTGAGCGTGAGCACACCAATGACCCGGCCGACCCAGTCATTGGCCGGACGGCCGGCAAAAAAAGTGCCGTGACCGCAGTCGTGCTGAATCATGAACAGACGTACGAGAAAGCCTGCAGCCAGCGCTGCGATAGGCAATGAAGCCCAGGTATGGCCAAGGTAGAACGTAAACCAGGCCGCGGTCCACAACATGATGAGCGGCAAAACCGTGATCGCCAGTTCGACGATGCTGCGCATCCGATTTGGAGTGCTGTAACTGGCCAGGACGCGCGCCCAATGCCGAGCAGTCAGAACGTCATCGCCGTCAGTGAGGCGTTGGATGGAGCCAAAGCCTTCCGGCCCGTCAGGCCATTGCACAGCTTTGTTTTGCACATATCCCCCGTTTGACGATGCACGCAAGACGTTGATACCGAGGAATCGGCACCATCTTCAGTTGATCGATTTTTGGGGAATGGTCTGAAACGTGCGTGCCCGGTAGAAGGCAAAGCGGCCCCGTCGTTCGGCCAAGTGTCGATTTCCAATCGTATGGACATGAATTGGGTCGCCGTCAAGGAATGCAACTTGGTGAAAATGGCCGCCGATCGGACCTCCGTTGATGCGCGGCGGGACCTGGAGGCGGTTTGCGGGTGGGATGGAGGGCCGCGGTATCCACCGGTCTGGATTTTCGCCTGCGCGAGGCTTCAGATCCTGGCGCATCGTTCATGCGCCAGGGGCACCGCCACCTGCAGATCGATTCACAGGGACCTTGGGCTTTGCCAGGCGGTAGGCTCTCAAGTTTTCAGGTCGATGCCGCGCACGATGATACCGGGGGGAGAGCCTTCGAACTCCCGCGCCAGGAACTTGCGGGATGCGCATGCCTCGATGCGATCGCGCAACCGCAAGAACTGTTCCTCACGCTGATTGGCAGGCGTCCGCGGCACGTGTTCCAGCTCATCCATGGCCGAAGCGCTGACGGCGCAAGGCACTTCCCTTGCGTCATCCATCATGGAGAACAGCAGCACCATCCGGTCGTCTTCGTAACCTCTGATGTTACCGCGTGCGAGTGTCATCTGGCTTTCCTCCCGGAACGGGGCGAACTTAAGCCTTTTTCTTCGCTGCCGGCGGATTGATTTCAGCGATCCTGCGCAGGCAGTCGGCTTCGGAAGAATGCGGCCCCGAGACGAAAGTTCCGCTGACCTTGGTCGAGTACCAGCCGGTTTCCACACCGAGGCGAAGCGATTCTTCCGGCATGACGTGGCGGGGCGAGAGATTTTGCATCAGGTGCTTTCTGTTGGGCCGTTCCACTTTGGCTGGAACGTGCCGGATGAAGTGCTGACTCATCGAGCGAACGATGGTTTGTTCAGGTCGGTTCCCCGGAAAGTCGGGTAAGATCCGCGAGCACTGCGGCCACAAGGTCGCGGTGATGCGTGTCGGTCGGTGCGAGGCTGGCCGAGTAGAGGTTGAGCACGTAATGCGCCTTGGCCACCGCCTCGGGCCACGACGTGGCCGGCGCGGCAAGGATCTGGATTTCGACAATGCCCTGCTTGTCGCGCAGCAGCTTGGCATTGGCCTGGACTTCGGCGAGCGCACGGCGGATATCGGTTGCTTTCTGCGCCGCCATGCCGCGATGCCTGTCGAGTTCGATCGGGGTCTCAGTCATGCTGCCGGCTCGCGTCGATGCGTTGCGCGTCGGACAGATCGACTGCGCTGATCGAGATCATTTCCATCGCGGCGCGTTGCTGGGGCGCACCGGGCACCATGATCATGGTGGCGACGCGTCGAAAGCCCGGGAACGAAAGGCCCTCGATCATCTCCTCATCGGTGATGACTTCGTAGGCCCCCGGCGCGAGTTGCCGGTCGATGCCCTTGATGCGGAACGGGTGTCGGAAGTGAACCATTTCCCGCCGCGAGCGCATGGTCATGCCCGCCCGCCGTAGCTGCACGCGATGCCATGATGTTGTTTGGACATCATCATACCGTGCGCGCTTTTGCGGAAATTAGCTATCGTTTTCTCCATTACTGGCTGCATTTGACCGAATGAGGCCGCTTGAGCCTTGTGTGGGATGGTTTCGTAGCCATTTCGAGCACTCAGCAGCCTGAAAGGCATTTCGAATGAAGATGCGCGTCGGATTCGAAATGCTCTATGAGTTTCCGCAGCCGACGCCGATGATCATGGTGCTGGGCACACACTTCACCCGCGCTTCCGATGTCATCGTGCCGGACTTCCTCACCACTGACCCGGTCGTCGAGATCACCCCCTATCGCGACCTGTTCGGCAATTGGTGCAGCCGCATCGTCGCGCCCGCCGGCCGCATGCGTCTTGCCGCCGATGGTGTCGTTCGCGACAGCGGCCTGCCCGATCCGGTGTTTCCCTCGGCGGTTCAGCACGCGGTCGAGGATCTACCCGCGGATACCCTGGTCTATCTGCTTGGCAGCCGCTATTGCGAGACCGACCGGCTTTCGGAAATCGCCTGGCAATTGTTCGAGAAGACGCAGCCGGGCTGGCCGCGGGTGCAGGCGATCTGCGATTTCGTCCATCATCACATCGCCTTCGGATATGAGCACGCGCGCGCCAGCAAGACGGCGTTGGAAGCGTATGAGGAAGGCAAGGGCGTTTGTCGCGACTACGCCCATCTTGCCATCGCGTTCTGCCGCTGCATGAACATTCCCGCTCGCTATTGCACGGGGTATCTCAGCGACATCGGCACGCCGAAGCCATGGGCGGTGGGAGATTTCGCCGGCTGGTTCGAGGCCTATGTCGGCGGACATTGGCGCACCTTCGATCCGCGCAACAACGTGCCGAGGATCGGCCGCGTCCTGATCGCGCAGGGGCGCGATGCTTCCGATGTCCCGATCACCCAGACGTTCGGACCGAACACGCTGGTCAGTTTCAAGGTCTGGACCGACGAGATCGCCTGACAAAGGATCTTACTTCCGAGTTCGGCCAAGGAGCCACACCGCTCGCGGCAGGCTTCACGCGGCGCGAACGTCGGAAGGATCACGGCCCAACGGCGCGCTCCATAGCGGCCGAAATGTGGCGCCCGCTGTTCCCACGTGCCTCCTTCTTTCCCTTTCTTCGCCCCGTTTAGCCCGCGTTTCACATCGACGATTGCCGCAAAGAACTCAGCGCGCCCCTGAGTAGTACTGCAAGGGAGGCGTCGGATGGATCAAGCGTTGCGTACCGAACTATCCTTTTGGCGCAAGATGCGCCGCGTGCTTGCTGTTGCCGCCATCGCCGGCCCCGTGGCGCTGGCGCCGGAAATGAGTTCGGCCGAAAACTTGCTCGATTTCCTTTTCGGCGGTGGCCAGAAGCAGCAGCAGCCCTCGCTATTCGGCAACATTTTCAACAATAATGCGCAGCCGGCGCCGCCGCGGCCAGCCGTTGCAGGCTCGGGACCTGCCTTCTGCGTGCGCAGTTGCGACGGCAAGTATTTTCCGCTGATGCGCGGCGCGGCCTCGCCGACGCAGTTGTGCCAGGCCTTCTGTCCGGCAAGCCCGACCAGGATTTTCTTCGGCTCCAGCATCGACAACGCCTATGCCGCAACCGGCGAGCGCTACGCCGACAGCGAGAACGCCTTTGCCTATCGGAAGGCGCTGCGCGCCGATTGCACCTGCAACGGCCACAATCCCGCCGGTCTGGCGTCGGTCGATCTCGCCATCGACGGCTCGTTGCGCTCGGGCGACGTGCTCGCCACCGCTGACGGGAATGTCGCGTATTCCGGCGCGCCGGGCGGCAACGACCAGGCCCGGATTTCACGCCGGTAGGATTGGCAAAGCCGGCTGCTCGTAATTCGCTGAACCCGGCATTAACCTCGGACGGCCGACAATGGTGTCGATCTGGCGTAGGTCCAGAATCCAGCTTTGGTGTCGAGAGACCGATGGTTCACTACCCTTTTAAACTCCTCTGCTTCTGGACGGTGCGCGTGGTTGCGGCCGTTGCCGTCGGGATGGCCGCGACGGGTGCGGGACGAGCGCAGGCGATCTCCCCTCCGGTCTGGACGGTGCCGGAGGTCGGCGCACTGCCGGATGACGATCATGGCCGCCTCGTGCGGCGCGGGCGCGACCTGATCACCGCGACCTACGCCCATATCGGACCTGAGGTGCCGGATTCAGCCAAACGCTTTGCCGGCAACAATCTTGCCTGCAGCAACTGTCACCTTGAAGCCGGCGTGAAGAAGTTCGGGCTGCCGATCTTTGGGCTGGTCGAGCTGTTCCCGCAATACAGCGCCCGCCTCGGCGCCGAAATCACGATCGAGGACCGGGTGAACTCGTGCATGTCGCGCAGCATGAACGGCCGCTCGCTGCCGCCCGATCGTCCGGAAATGCAGGCCATGGTGGCTTACATCAAATTTCTGTCGTCGGGGGTTCCTGCCGGTAAAGTGCTGTCAGGGCTCGGCACCGGGGCGATGCCTGAACTCGATCGCGCGGCCGATCCGGTTCGCGGCAAAACGATCTACGCGAATGCCTGTCTCGCCTGCCACAACACCGACGGCTCCGGAATCCGCCGCAGCCTGCCGACCAGCGATCTCGGCTACATGGTGCCGCCGCTGTGGGGCCCGGACAGTTTCAACAATGGTGCCGGCATGGCCCGGCTGATTACCGCGGCGAACTTCGTCCACTTCAATATGCCGCACGGAACGGACTACCTGAATCCGCAGCTCACCGTCGAGCAGGCCTGGGACGTCGCGGCCTACATGATCTCGCAACCGCGTCCGATAAAAGCGGGCCTCGACAAGGATTTTCCCAACCTTCTGACCAAGCCCGTCGATGCGCCCTACGGCCCGTACGCCGACGGGTTCGATCAGAAGCAACACATGTACGGACCGTTCGGTCCGATCCGGGCGGCGCACGAAAAGCAGCGCGGCAACGCGCCCAAGTAAAGCACTTAGCTAAAGCGCTTAGCTAAAGCGCTTATTCCGGAACGACCCGCACTGCCCCGCGGGCGGCGCTCGTGGTCAGCGCGGCATACGCCTTCAACGCCATCGTCACCTTACGCGTACGCTTCTTCGCAGGCTTCCATGCATCCGCGCCGCGGGCCAGCATGGCGTCGCGGCGCTTGGCCAGCGTGGCGTCATCGACCACGAGGCTGATCGAACGCGAGGGGATGTCGATCTTGATGAGGTCGCCCTCCTCCACCAGACCAATCAACCCGCCCTCAGCGGCTTCCGGCGAGAGATGTCCGATCGACAGGCCCGACGAGCCGCCGGAGAAGCGGCCATCGGTGACAAGCGCGCAAACCTTCCCAAGCCCCTTCGATTTCAGGTAGCTGGTTGGATACAGCATCTCCTGCATGCCGGGACCGCCGCGCGGGCCCTCATAGCGGACCACGACGACATCGCCAGGCTTGATCTTGTTGCCGAGAATGCTTTCCACCGCGGCGTCCTGGCTTTCGAACACCCGCGCCGGCCCTTCGAACTTCAAGATGCTTTCGTCGACGCCGGCGGTCTTCACGATGCAGCCGTCGAGCGCGATGTTGCCCGACAGCACCGCGAGGCCGCCGTCCTTTGAGTAGGCGTGTTCGGCGTCGCGGATACAGCCGGCCGAACGGTCGGTATCGAGTTCCTCGAACCGGCGCTCCTGGCTGAAGGCTGTCTGCGTCGGCACGTTACCCGGCGCCGCCATATAGAACTTGCGAACGCTCTCGCTCTTGGTCTGCTTGATGTCCCAGCGGCTGAGTGCGTCTTCCAGCGTCTTGCTGTGAACCATCGGCAGGCCGCGATTGAGCAGGCCGGCCCGGTTGAGTTCGCCGAGAATGGCCATGATGCCGCCGGCGCGATGCACGTCTTCCATGTGCACGTCGGCGACCGAGGGCGCGACCTTGCAGAGGACCGGCACACGGCGCGACAGGCGATCGATATCCTGCATCGTGAACGGCACCTGGCCTTCATAGGCGGCGGCAAGCAGATGCAGCACGGTGTTGGTCGAGCCGCCCATGGCGATGTCGAGCGTCATAGCGTTCTCGAACGCCTTGAAGCTCGCTATCGAACGCGGCAGCGCCGTCTCGTCGTCCTGTTCGTAGTAACGCCGCGCCAGATCGACGATCAGGTGCCCGGCCTCGACGAACAGGCCCTTGCGGTCGGCATGCGTCGCCAGCACCGAGCCATTGCCCGGCAGCGCGAGGCCGAGCGCCTCGGTCAGGCAGTTCATCGAATTGGCGGTGAACATGCCGGAGCAGGAGCCGCAGGTTGGGCACGCCGAGCGCTCGATCACCTCGACCTCTTCGTCGCTGACATTGCTGTCGGCGGCGGCAACCATGGCGTCGATCAGATCGACCGCGCGCTTCTTTCCCTTGAGAAGGACCTTGCCCGACTCCATCGGGCCGCCCGACACGAACACGGTCGGGATATTGAGCCGCAGCGCCGCCATCAGCATGCCGGGCGTGATCTTGTCGCAGTTGGAGATGCAGACCATGGCGTCGGCGCAATGCGCGTTGACCATGTACTCGACGCTGTCGGCGATGATCTCGCGCGACGGCAGGCTGTAGAGCATGCCGTCATGGCCCATGGCGATGCCGTCGTCCACCGCGATGGTGTTGAACTCCTTGGCGACGCCGCCGGCCTTTTCGATCTCGCGCGCGACCAGCTGGCCGAGATCCTTCAGATGCACGTGGCCAGGCACGAACTGGGTGAACGAGTTGACCACCGCGATGATCGGCTTGCCAAAGTCCTCGTTCTTCATGCCGGTGGCGCGCCAGAGGCCGCGGGCGCCCGCCATGTTGCGGCCGTGGGTCGTGGTTCGGGAGCGGTAGGCGGGCATGGTCTGTCCTCTTGGGAAGCGGGGAAGGTGGTCTTTTAGACGGTGAACCCGGTCGATCAAAGCGCCTTGGTGCAGGGTCGCCATGCGCCGGCCCAAAACGGGACAGGGCGGAGATGCCCCCTGCCCCGGCTACCGCTAGACGATCTCGCGTGCGCGAAGTTCCGCGATCGCCCTGGCATCATAGCCGAGCGAGGCCAGCACCTCGTCGGTATGGGCGCTGAGCGCGGGCGCCATCCGGTCCAGCCTGCCACCGCCATGGGCGAGCTGAAAGCCGCTGCCGGCGAAGCGCAGGCGTCCATAGGGCGTATCGAGTTCCTGGATGGCGCCGCGCGCCGCGATCTGCGGGTGGTCGATCACTTCCTCGACCTTCCAGATGCTGGCGCAGGGCGCGCCGGCCGCCTCCAGCACCTTTTCCCACTCGCGGGGGTCCTTCTTGGACAGCGCCTCCTCGATGATGGCGCGCAAGGCCGGCTCGTTTTCCTGGCGGGCGAACCAGTCGGCGAAGCGCGGATCCTCCAGCGCGTCGGCGCGGCCGAGCGCGGTCATCAGGCCGCGGTATTGCTTTTCGCTGTTGACCGCGAGCAGCAGATAGCCCTCGCCCGCCTTGAACAGGTTGGCGGTCGGCCTGCGGCTGACCGCCTGGTTGCCGGAGAGCTGCTGGCGGTGGCCGGCCACCGAATAGTCCGCGACCTGCCCGGACAGGAACGCCAGCGTCGCCTCGAGCATGGAGACGTCGACCAGCTGCCCCTTGCCGGTGTGGGTGCGCTGGAACAGCGCGCTCGACACGCCGAACGCGGCGGTCGCGCCCGACAGCACGTCGCAGACCGCAAAGCCTGCCCGGGTCGGCCCGGTCTCGGCGTGGCCGGTGATCGACATGATGCCCGACAGCGCCTGGATCTTGCCGTCGTAACCGGCGCCCAGTCGCTCCGGGCCGGTCTGGCCGAAGCCCGAAATGGCGCAATAGATCAGCCGCGGGTTGATCTCCGAAAGGGCCGCATAGCCGATGCCGAGCTTGTCCATCACGCCGGGGCGAAAATTCTCCATCGCTACATCGGCCTCGGCCGCGAGCTGCTTGACGATCTTGATCGCCTCCGGCTTTGCGAGATCGAGCGTCAGGCTGCGCTTGTTGCCGTTGATCGCCTGCCATCCCGGGGCAAGCCCACGGTCGGCCCATTCGCGGCTCAGCGGCGTCCGCCGCATGTCCTCGCCTTCGCGCCGCTCCACCTTGATGACGTCGGCGCCGAGCAGCGCGAGCTGGTAGCTGGCATAGGGACCGGCCAGCACCTGCGTGAAGTCGAGAACCTTCACGCCTTCGAAGGGTCGGGTCAAATCAGTTTCCTCCTACAGACGTCGTTGCGAGGAGCGCAGCGACGAAGCAATCCATTCTTTCTTTTTGCGGCGTGGATTGCTTCGCTTCGCTCGCAATGACGGCTGCTGGGCCGCAGCCAACGTCACGCCGCCCTATTGCCGCGCGCGATTTCCTTTTGCTTGTCGAACTCGGCGCGGCGGCGCGCCAGTTCTTCGGGGCTCATCTGCGCGACGTTGTTGTAGTCGAGCTTCCAGGACGCGTCCTCGCTCCAGCGCAGCGGCGACTGCATCGTGGTGCGCGCGCCGGCGGCGGACTCGAGCAGACGCAGCGCCAGCTCGAGTGTCTCTGCCTGAGAGCCTGCGTCATGCGGCTTGCCGGCGGAGTTGCCGAGCGGAAAATCCGAAAACAGGAAGCGCGGTGCGGCGGCGTGCTCGACGATGTCCTTGGCGCAGCCCATCACGACAGTGGCAATGCCGTTGGCTTCGAGGTGACGCGCCACCAGCGCCGACGTCTGGTGACAGACCGGACAGTTCGGGACGATCACCGCAACATCGACCTTGTCGGCCTGGCAACGCGCGAGGATCTCGGGCGCATCCACATCGATGGTGACGCGATGGCTGCGGTTGGTCGGCGCGCCAAAAAAGCGCGGCGCGACCTCGCCGATCCGGCCAGATGCTGCGGCCTTGAGAAGCTGCGGCAGCGGGAACCAGGTGCCGCTGTCGGTCGCGGTGGTGTGCTTGCGGTCGTAGCCGATATGCGAGATGCGCAGATCGTGCTGCTTGGCGGTGTCGCCGTCATAGACCTGGTAGAACTTGGCGCTGCCGTTATAGGCCGCGCCGGGGCCCTGGTCGCCCTTGGTGGGATCGTACTTCGCGGCTGTCGTAACGATGGTCACGCGCGACTGCGCCAGCGGCTTCTTCAGCGGCTGGAACGGGGCATCGACATAGTGCGCCCAGCGATAGGGCGTGGTGTAGCCGATCGCGGTGTAATAATCGCGGGTCCGCTGCATGTAGGGGACTGCGGAATCGTAGTCGGGCGCAAAGCCGAGCTGGTCGTCGAGGGGGCCGGACATTGTTGTGTCTCCTGCGTTTCCACCGTGCGGCCGTCAAGCGACCTTCCGCCGCAGGCTAATGATACACTGCGGTTTCCTCAACAGCGGATATTGCATCAGACCTGCGCAGGATCGCGCGCCCTCACCGCGCGGGTAAAGGCCGGACGGCATCGAACGATCGCTGCGTGCTGTAGATCACATGTGAACGCCGGTTCATAAAAATCCCTCGAACTTTCTCCGTATCGGGGCCGTCTCACTGTCATGTCAGGCAATCACGCCTGGAACGGAGAACACGAATGTTTCGCAAGATCTCGCTCGCTGCCGCTGCGGCTCTCGCTCTGACCGCGGCCGCGGTCGCTCCGGCGTCCGCCGGCGGCAAGCATGGCCATGGTCACGGTCATCACGGCCATGGTCATCATGGTCATGGTCATCATCATGGACATGGACATGGCCACTGGGGCCATAACCACTTCGGGCCATCGTTCTACGTCGGCGGAAGCTGCTACAAGACGATCTTCACCAAGTACGGCCCGCGCACCGTCAACGTCTGCGACCGCTACTACTGAGCGCGGATAACAACGCGCAAACGGGAAGGCCTCAGCCGACGGCTGGGGCCTTCCTCATAGGTGCGCAACGGTGGCCGATCTTACTGCGTCACTAATCCCTCATGGTGAGGAGCCGGGCAAGCGCTGTCTCCGACGATGCTTCGCATCGCCGGGAGAACCATGAAGCCACGGTGCTACTTCTTGGCCACCTCCGTCGAGACGCTTGCTTCGCAAGCTCCTCAGGATGAGGGGACAAAGCCGATTATGACGCAGTAGACAAATAGCGCTTTCGATGTCCTAGACCCCCGCCACCGACGACCAGATGTCGGCGAGCTTGCGCTTCACCGCCTGCCGGCGCGTCAGGGGCGTGACCGCTTCCTCATCCTCCGGGAGACGAAGGCCGACCACGTTGACGCGGCCGCCGCTGATGCTGCGCGCGACGAGGACGATCGGGTCCAGCACCAGTTCGGCGCCGGCCTTCGGCGCGTGGTCGAGGTGAATGTCGAAATAGTCCGACAGCGTCAGCTTCGCCTGGTCCTCGCCGACCGTGACGCCATAGATCGCGGCGAGTTCGCCGAGCGTATGCTCGCCCGACACCATGAAATCGCCGAGCAGATGGGGATCGGGCGCCGAGCTCGGCGCCATGTCGACAAAGAAGCGGTCCAGCGCCTCCGCCCGTTCCGGCGGCGCCAGCAGGTAGATGTAATCGCCGGCGGCGATCGGATCGGCCTCGGCGGGCGAAAGAATCCGCTCGTCGCGGATCACCAGCGTCGGTTTCGACCATGAAGGGATCAGGCCGCGCCGGAAAAACAGACTCTTTGGCCGCACCGAATAGCCGACCAGTTGCTGCTCGAGCTGACCGGGCAGGTCGAGTTCAACGCGCCGCGGGGCGCGGTCCACGCGCGGCAGTGCCACGTGCAGCCATCGCGCCGCCGGCCCCAGCGTCCAGCCCTGCAGCAGTAGCGAGATGACCACCACGACAAAGGCGACGTCGAAATACAGATAGGCCTTCGGCAATCCGACCAGCAGCGGAATCGAGGCGAGGAAGATCGCGACCGCGCCACGAAGACCGGTCCAGGCGATGAAGACCTTTTCCCGCCAGTTAAATCGGAACGGCACCAGGCACAGGTAGACCGCCAGCGGTCGCGCCGCCACCATCAGCACCAGCGCCACGGCCACGGCCGGAACGATGCTGTCCAGCAGGCGCTGCGGCGACGCCAGCAGCCCGAGCAGGACAAACATCACGATCTGCGCCAGCCAGGTCGCGGCGTCGAGAAACGTCACCACCGAATTGTGCGCCCGGGTCGGCCGGTTGCCGACGACAATGCCGGCGAGATAGACCGCAAGAAATCCCGAGGCGTGCGCGATCTGCGCCGCGCCGAAGATCACCAGCGCGGCCGTCGTCACGAAGGGCGCGTGCAGGCCCTGCGGCAGCGGCATGCGATTGAGCGCCAGCACCACCAGACGGCCGCCGATCACCCCGGCCACAGCGCCAAGCAACCCTTCGCGCGCGAACTCAACGGCGACATCGGCGGGCGAGCTTTCACCGATCGAAATGAACTTGACCAGCATCAGCGTGAGAAAGATGGCAAACGGGTCGTTGGTGCCGGATTCAGCCTCCAGGGTTGCGCCCACACGAGGGCGCAGGCGCAGGCCCTGGGTGTGCACAAGCAGGAACACCGCTGCGGCATCGGTCGACGCCACAACGGCTCCGACCAGCAACGACTCAGTCCAGTTCAGATCGAGCGCGTATTTTGCAGCCGGTGCGGTGATCAGCGCGGTAACCAGCACCCCGACAGTCGCCAGCAACATCGACGGCGCAAGCACGGTGCGGATGCTTTGAAACTTGGTCCGCAAGCCGCCGTCGAACAGGATCAGCGCCAGCGCCACCGAGCCCACCATGTAGGTGGTGTGCACGTCGTTGAAGCTGATCTGGCCCGGCCCGGTATCGCCCGCCAGCATCCCGATCAAGAGGAACACCAGCAGCAACGGCGCGCCGAAACGCAGCGCCAGCAGGCTGGACAGGATCCCGGCCATTACCAGAATGGCACCGAGCAGGATGGCTATGCTGACCTGGTCGAGGGATGCCATTTCGCGGGAATTGAACCTTCACAAACAAGAGCAAATACTTGCACTTGCATCCTTATCGTTGCCACAGTTGAACGCCAACCCCATTTCTGCGAAAGCGGCACTGCGCCCGATTTTAAGGGCCTTACGCGCTTCACCGGGCCCGTGTATCGATGGGCCTGTGTATAATCGTCCGCCACATTTCCTGTGGAAATCTGCCTCCCGTTCGAATCCGAATTGCCTGCGCTGCACCTGACGAGATTTGCCGATGGAAATGGCCGCGAAAGAGATCATCGAGTTTCTGCAATCGACCGCGCGATCGGTCGGCGCGGAGTTTGCCTCGCCATGGTTCTATCTGCAGTTCGGGCTGATCCTGGCCGCCGCCGGCATCGCCTACGCGGCGGATGCGGCGATCCGCGCGCGGGTCGACATGTCGTCGCTGGCAATGCGCTGGCCGCTGCCGCTCCGGCATTTCGCCCGCGTGCTGGTCGGCAGCGCGTCGACCGCGGTGTTCGCAATCATCGTGATCGCGGAACGCATCGTGATGTACCACACGACGTGGCCGAGCCGCAGCTACCTGCTGATGGTGGCCGCCAAGCTGGCGCTGGCGTGGCTCGTGATCCGGCTGGTGACCTCTGTCATCCGCAACACGTTCATCGTCAAGCTGGTGTCGGTCACGGCATGGTTCATCGCGGCGCTGAGCATCCTCGGCCAGCTCGATCCGGCGGCGGAAACGCTCGACTCGTTTGCAATCGAGATCGGAGGCCTGCGGCTGACGCCGCTGCTCCTGATCAAGGCCGGCGCGCTGCTGATCGCGACCCTGTGGCTGACCAACATCGCCAGCAACTTCATCGAAAGCCGGATTACCCGCGCCAGCGACCTGACGCCGTCGGTCCAGGTGCTGCTGGTGAAGATCATCCGCATCGGCCTGATGGTGGTGGCGATCGCAATCGCGCTCGGCGCGGTCGGCATCAACCTTTCGGCGCTCGCGGTCTTTACCGGTGCGGCCGGCGTCGGCATCGGCCTCGGCCTGCAGAAGATCGTTGCCAATTTCATCTCGGGCATCATCCTGCTGGCGGACAAATCCGTGAAGCCCGGCGACCTCGTCACCATCGGCGACAGTTCGGGCCGGATCAGCGCGATGAAGACGCGCTACATTTCGGTGGCCGCGGGCGATGGCCGCGAATTCCTGATCCCGAACGAGGATCTGGTGACGCAGAAGGTCGTGAACTGGACCTATACCGACAAGAACACCCTGGTAAAGGTGCTGTTCAGCACCAATTACGACGCCGACCCGAGGGCCGTCTGCAAGCTCGCCATCGACATTGCCGCCGGCGTGCCACGCGCCATCAAGAGCAAGCCGCCGAACTGCATCCTTACCGAATTCGCCGAAGCCGGGATGAAATTCTCCCTGACCTTCTGGATGCCCGACCCCGACGGCCTGGACAACGTCAAGAGCGAGGTGATGCTGGCGCTGTGGGATGCCTTCAAGCGCGAAGGCATCCGTGTTCCCTACCCGGTACGCGAAATCCGGGTCCGCGGCGGCGCGCTTCCGGTGGAATCCGTGGTGGAGGTATCCGGCTAGATGCCGCGCATTTATGGCCGCACCGGCCCCAACCTTGGCTTGCACTGACTGGCCGGATCATTAAATTAGGCTTTCAAATCAGCCCTTTCCGTTCCGCCGAAGCATGAACCGCCCATGAGCTATATCGAAGCGACAGACACCTCCTTGCGAAAAACCGGCCAGATCAAGCTGCATGGCGCGAGCGGTTTCGCCGGCATGCGCAAGGCCGGCGCGCTGGTGGCAAAATGCCTCGACGACCTCACCGATATCGTCAAGGCGGGCGTCCCTACCTCGGAAATCGACGAATTCGTCCGCAACTACGCCTTCAGCCACGGCGCCTATCCGGCGACGCTGATGTATCGCGGCTACCGCTATTCGACCTGCACCTCGATCAATCACGTGGTCTGCCACGGCATGCCGGGCGACCGCGCCCTGAAGGAAGGCGACATCGTCAATGTCGACGTCACCTTCATCGTCGACGGGTGGTACGGCGATTCCAGCCGCATGTATGTGATCGGCCCGATCGCCCGCAAGGCCGAGCGGCTGATCGAGATCACCTATGAAGCCATGATGCGCGGCATCGCCGCGGTGAAGCCCGGCGCCACCACCGGCGACATCGGCCACGCCATCCAGAGCTTCGTCGAACCGCACGGCATGAGCGTGGTGCGCGATTTCTGCGGCCATGGCCTCGGGCGCATGTTCCACGACGAGCCGAACATCATCCATATCGGCCGGCCCGGCGAGGGCGTGACGCTGAAGCCCGGCATGTTCTTCACCATCGAGCCGATGATCAACCTCGGCAAGCCGCATGTGAAGATCCTCTCCGACGGCTGGACCGCGGTGACCCGCGACCGCTCGCTGTCGGCCCAGTTCGAGCATTCGGTCGGCGTGACCGCAACCGGCGTCGAGATCTTCACGCTGTCGCAGCGCCATGGCGAGAAGCCGTTCGTTGCGGTCTGATCCGAAGCGCCATATCGCCACGGCTATCGCGAACGCCTGATCGCGATCTGATCGGGGCCGTCGCATCAATCCCGTCTCCGTGAATTGCCCGACGGACCTGTGGCAACACGCCTCTCATTGCGCCGAACTGGCATCGGAATATCCCAGCCCTCCCGGGGTAGCACAGTCTGTCCGCGCCTTTCCAAACCAGAAGGCTCTGACGGGCAGCGGATCAACCAAAGGGAGAAGGGCAATGTTCGAGATTTCACGTCGCGATCTGGTGCTCGGGAGCACGGGGGCCGCGCTCGTTTTCGGCCTCAAGGGACCGGTTTCATTCATCGACGCGGCGCATGCGCAGCGCGCCGCCGACAGCCTCAAATACAAGGTCGGCGACATCGAGGTTTTCAGCCTGCATGAAGGCGCCATCGAGCGGGTTCTCGATGCCAATTTCGTCAAGAACGCTGCACTCGATGACGTCAAGAAGGCGTTGACCGCTGGCGGCATCGGTCCGGACAAGTTCGACAACCCGTTCACGGTCACCGCAATCAAGACGGGCGGCAAGGTTGTGCTGTTCGACACCGGTTTCGGGACCAACGGCCCGCCGACCGTGGGCAAGCTCGCCGACAACATGAAGGCAGCCGGGCTCGATCCCGCCGCCGTCTCCACGGTCGTGATTTCGCATTTTCACCCCGATCACATCTCGGGCCTGTGGGTGAAGGAGACCAACGCCCAGGTATTTCCAAACGCCGAGATCATGATGCCCGAGGTCGAATACAAGTTCTGGACCGATGCGGCGCTGGTGGAGAAGGTGCCCGAGGGTCTCCGCAACCATGTGCGGCGGATCCAGTCGACCTTCCCGACCTGGAAGAACATCAAGCAGTATGGCGACGGCGCGGATCTTGCGCCTGGCGTGAAGGCCATCGCGACCCCCGGCCACACCGTCGGTCATATGTCGTTCCTGGTAGCTTCCGGCGGGCAGCAATTGTTCATCCAGAGCGACGTCACCGGCATCCACCAGTTGTTCGTCCGCAATCCCGGCTGGTTCTCGATGTTCGACTCCGACGCGCCGAAGGCGGAAGCTACCCGCCGCGCGTTGTTCGATCGCGTCATCGCCGAGAAGGGCATGATCGCCGGCTATCACTTCGGCTTCCCGAACGTCGGCACGCTGACGAAGGACGGCAACGGCTACGCGTTCGCGGCCGTAAAAGCCTGAGCGCAGACAGATTCGAGAACGACCGGAAAGGCGCCGCGCTGCTTGCGGCGCCTTTTCCTCAAATGCTGCCGCACTTTAGAGTTGCAAAAGCGCTCCGGCACGGCATGGTGGCGGCCGATGCCCGCCAAGACCAGTAATTCCCCGGATCAATCCGCCGATACGCCGCATTATCACGGCCACCGCGAACGGCTGCGCGAGCGCTTCCATGCGGCCGGGCCGGAAGCGCTGAGCGATTACGAGCTGCTGGAGATGGCGCTGTTCCCGGCCCTGCCCCGCCGCGACACCAAGCCGCTCGCCAAAGCGCTGCTGACGAAGTTCGGCTCGTTCGCCCAGGTTATTCACGCACCCGTAGCGCGCCTGCGCGAAGTCGATGGCATCGGCGAGGCCTCGATCAACCAGATCAAGCTGCTGGCCGCCGCAGCTCACCGGGTTGCCAAGGGCGAGATCAAACGCAGCATCGCGCTGTCATCCTGGAACGACGTGATCGACTATTGCCGGGCCGGCATGGCGTTTGCCGACAAGGAGCAGTTTCGCCTCCTCTTCCTCGACAAGCGCAATCAACTCATCGCCGACGAGGTCCAACAGACCGGGACCGTCGACCATACCCCCGTCTATCCGCGCGAGGTGATCAAGCGCGCGCTCGAACTGTCGGCGACCGCTTTGATCCTGGTGCACAACCATCCCACTATGGTGTGCTAGATCACGATCGATCACGCTCTATCACGTTGAATCTTCATCATTTTTTGATTTGCGGCGCGACTCGTGGGTTTGGCACGATGGGGTCGGTTTGACGGGGATCGAGGGCAATTCCGACCCCACTCCCCGCCCCTGCAACCCATCAGCCGACCCCAGCGGAAACCAGTCTCGGGACCCCGTGGCTGACCCGACTGAGAGGCCCACGAGGACTGTCATGCCCAGTTTGACCAATGGCGAAATTCAGAAGGCTTTGAAGCGTGTCGAACAGACCGGCAAGCAAGAAACATTGCTCGACGGGGAAGGGCGCGGCACCGGCCGTCTCACGCTCGTGTTGAAGGCAATGCCCACGCGTGTGACCGCAGACTGGATGGCGCAGCAGTGGCGCGACAACAAGCGCCTCAAGAAGAAGCTTGGCTCCTATCCGGCGATGTCGCTCGCGGCGGCCCGCGAGATCTTTCAGCGCGACATCGCTGACATGATTCAGAAGGGTCGAAGCATCAAGATAATGGGAGATACTCGACCGGGGACCGTGGCTGACTTGTTTGAGGCCTATGTGCAATGGCTCAAGGACGCCGGGAAGCCATCGTGGAAGGAGACGGAAAAAGGACTCAACAAGATTGCGGACACGCTCGGCCGAAACAGGCCAGCCCGTGAAATCGAACCGGAGGAAGTGGTGGAGGTCATCCGCCCCATCTACGAGCGGGGGAAAAGGGCAATGGCCGATCACGTCCGCAGCTATGTCCACGCCGCATTCAGTTGGGGTCTGAAATCAGAGCACGATTATAGAAGAACTTCGCAGCGGCGATTCCGCCTCGTGTACAACCCGGCGGCAGGAATCCCGACTGAACCGAAGAAGACTGGAACGCGCTGGCTGGACGAAGAGGAGTTTGTTTGCCTTTACCGCTGGCTAGAGTGTCCTGATGCGCCCGTGCATCCTCCATACACCAGGGCGGTACGGATATTGATGCTCACGGGGCAGCGGGTGGAAGAGATTGCGCGCCTGCACGAGGACAACTGGGACGCCACAGAGCACATCATTGATTGGTCCAAAACAAAGAACAACATGCCGCATGCGATTCCCGTTCCGCGCTTAGCAGCTGAACTAATCAAGTCGATCAAGCCGAACAAGTACGGATGGTTCTTTCCGTCGGCCAAGGATCCGTCGCGACCGGTCAGCCATGGCACCCTCTACAGTTTCATGTGGCGGCAGCGCGATCGCGGCGTCATTCCGGTTGTTACCAACCGCGACCTTCGCCGAACTTGGAAGACCTTGGCAGGACAGGCGGGTATTCCCAAGGAAATCCGCGATCGGATCCAGAATCACGCGCTGCAAGATGTGAGTTCGAAGAATTACGACCGTTGGAACTACATGCCGGAAAAGCGAACCGGTATGGCTAAGTGGGACAAATTCGTCCGCGTTATGCTGGGAAGAAAACGGCGAAAAATGGCTGCATAGCGCGAGTGCCAGTAATCCTCGCAAGGATGATCCGCCAAGGACTCGCATGAGGCACCGCGTTAGCACCGCGGCGATGCTTATTTGTACGCTGCCCTCCGAAGGCAGAGGTCAGAGGTTCGAATCCTCTCGGGTGCGCCAATAAAATCAGCAACTTACGTAAGTGATCAGATTCAGAACGAAATCGAAACTCACCAAAGACTCACCAAGAAAAATAAAAGAAGAGAGTAACGATCGCGGCAAGGTGCGTTCCTCACCAGAACTGGGGCGCAGTGGCGAACTGCTCGTCCGGCGCATCATCGATTCGACCTTGTGGAGCGCTTACGCTTGCACCGTGGGTACTGGCACGACTTCGACAGGGTTTGCGTATCGAGCGCTCGGGTTCGCTACGGCGTCGAACTGGGCAGGCGCAGCGATGTTGGAAGGCCAGACGTAGTAGGTGTGGACGTCCCGCCACGGTCTTCGAGCGCTTGATTGTTTGGGTCTTGATGACGGGACCGCAGCAAAATCTGTCGCAAAGCCGTCAGATGTGGAAATTCGACCAGCATCCCGATCACGATAGCGGCGTAGATGAGCGGCTGGTCTGGCATGGCTATGGCTGTGATGCCGAGCATCATTGGCGCATTGCGGGCGGCCGTCGTCATCGTTAGCAGCGCATGTTGGGCATAAGGCAGACGGGTTAATCTGGAGATTAGCTCGCCGAGAAAGAACGTCGCAACGAAGAACAGAAAGATCGCGCCGAGCATGACAGAGAAGACAGAGGCGTGCTCAATGATTACGCCGACGTTCGCAGCGAATATTTCAACGATGAGAAGCCCAATAACGAATGGGATCGTGTAACCGACCCACCGCATCAGACGCGCGAAACTCGCGGCGGGCAGAACACGTTTGAGAGCTTGGTGGGCAGCGATGGCGACGATGGAGGGAACCACGAACCATTGCAGCAGTGTTACTCCCATCGTCGTGGCGCTAACGGGCGCAACGCCGTTGGCGAAGAGATGGAGATAGACAGGGTAAAGCAGAAGTTGCGTGATCATGTTGATCGGCAACAGCAAGGCGCCGAGCGCCGTGTCGCCTTTGGCGAGGCGTGTGAAGCCGAGAAACCAATCGGTACATGGCGCCATGAAATAAATCACGACGCCGACGAAAAGCAGCGGTTGGCCCGAAAGGAAAATGGAAGCGATCGCAAAGCCGATCGTCGGCACCAGCAAGAAGTTCGATATCCACGCGATTAAGAGGAAGCGAGTGGTCGAGCGGCCCGGATGGAGCGCGACGAACCGCACCTCGAACAGCAGAAGGCCAACGAGTAGAAGAACAGTGGTGTCGATGAAGCCGCTAAGCAATTCGCCGCTTGCCGGCGACAGATGTCCAAGGGCTGAGCCGGCGAGGATCGCCGCTATAAAGAGGACGGTCGCACCAACTCCGGCCGCGAGACGCGCCAAAGCGCGCTCGAGGCTGGTCTCATGCGCTCCGTTAGACATGCGATCGATCTGCAACGAGCGAGGTAACACGATCGCCGCCGTTGCGAGAATAGGGGCAGAACCAGCGGAACGTCATTCCGCTGGCCTTTGTCGACTCCAACAATCGGCTCACTTCTCCCGATGGAGCAACGCCTATATTCGGCATCCGATCGGTGCTGCGCAGTACCAACTGCTGGATCAAATATCCGAAGCTGGAATCCACGCAGGCCTTGCGCAGCGCGCCAAGCGTCCGATCCGTTAATCTCGAGTCGATCGCCTGAGCGTGCAGCGGGACGGCCTGAGTGGCGACGCCGACAAGGAGAGCGCCAGCAAACAGCAAGCGACGCCTTGCATGAGACGACATCACGCGGCTTGGCCCCATTGAGGGAACGGATCGTCCAGCTTGGCGTGCGCTTTCGACACGCCGGTGACGGCGCTGCCGTGAAGACAATCATCAAGTACGCTCCGGATGGTCTGCTCGTCCATGTCCGGGCCGCCAATGAAGACGAGCTCTTGACGCCTGTCGCCCCAGGTTGAATGCCAGTGCTTGCGGACGAACTCGACAGACTCATGGTCCTTGGGCCAGCGCTCTTTCGGCACGGCTGCCCACCAACGACCTAGTCCCTCGGTGCGGGTTATCCTGCCGGCAATCGAGAGCTCGGCCAGCCAATCCGGGCGTGTTGCGATCCAGAAGTGTCCCTTGGCTCGAAATACGCCCTTGAACCCTTCGCCGAGCAATGCGTGGAGCTTAGCGGGGTGAAACGGCTTCCGGGCACGGTAGACAAAGGAGTGAATACCGTATTCTTCCGTCTCCGGCTTGTGGTTCTTGAAGTCGTAGAGTTCCTTGTGCCAGAGCGGGTGCGTTTGAGCCCGCTCTTCGTTGTAGAGACGGGTGTCGAGGACGGCGTCAAGCGGCGCCTTGCCGAACTCCGCTTCGACGATCCGGGCGTCAGCATTGAGCCCACGTACCACGCGACGAACCTCATCCTGCTGCGCGGGCGGCACGTCGCCGATCTTGTTGATGACAACCACATCGGCGAATTCGATCTGCTCGACGAGAAGGTCGACCAGGGTGCGCGCATCGCCAGCACCGGCAGTCTCGCCGCGATCCCGCAGGAAGTCGTGAGACCCGTAATCCTTGAGCAGGTTGATCGCGTCAACGACCGTGACCATCGCATCGAGCCGAGCGATGTCAGAGAGCGATTGATCTTCTTCGTCGCGAAAATCGAAGGTCGCGGCAACCGGAAGCGGTTCCGAAATCCCTGTGCTCTCGATCAGCAGATAGTCGAACCGCTTTTCTGCCGCGAGGCGGCGCACCTCCAGAAGCAGATCGTCGCGCAAGGTGCAACAGATGCAGCCATTGGTCATTTCGACCAGCTTTTCGTCCGTGCGCGAGAGGCCAGCACCGCCGTCCCTCACAAGATCGGCGTCGATGTTGACCTCGGACATGTCGTTGACGATCACCGCGACCTTCCGGCCCTCGCGGTTGTTCAGGACGTGGTTGAGGAGCGTGGTCTTCCCAGCGCCGAGAAAGCCGGAAAGCACGGTGACGGGCAGGCGTTTGTCGATGTAGTGGTCTGTGGACATGGCTCTATGCAATGTTATAACATTGCATACCATACACACCGGATTTGATTGCAAGGGTTCCAAGCTTTGGCCACAGCGCGCTGCCGGGGCGCCAGATAGCGGCTCAAAGGACGGGGCCGGGCCGAACCTTCATCGAGGATGCCGCATGAGACCGCTAAAGACCTATGAGGACTGGAAGCATTGCATCACCGAGATCTGCCGAATCCCGCTGACCCCGGATTTCGTGCGGCAACGCCTTAACGAACTGCGGAACGTGAGCGAGCACAATACGCGAAGGTTTGTGAGTAGTTGGGGCGAACCGCATCGCCAGCAGGTGATTGCATGGTTCGAACAAGCGCAGCGCGAACTGGCAAAGTGATCCCGGGCGCCAGTCACGTTACGACCCACGCCGGCATCGATTGGCTTGGCCTCGGGCATGCATTCTCGACAGGAGATCTGATCTGGTGCGTCGAGGACCTGACCGTCTGAATGCCACAGCGTTGATTGTCAGCGTTATGGTGGCGATAGCCCAAGCGCCGATCTCGCAAACAATGGCTGCTGAGCTGCTGTCGACCGTTCCGAACTGGCTGCGTGCTCACGTCGGCGATGGCGAGGGACAGATTTCCAGGCTCGTGTTGGAGCGGGCACGCGCGCTTTATCAGCGGAAAATGAGCGAAGGTACTGTCAAGAACGCCTGTTACTTCGCCATGGATGCCACGCGGCCTAACGTTTCAAGCAATGGTACACCGGAACGACGATTTTACATCATCTGCGAAGCGGAGCGATCGTTTCGCGCGATTTCCTCAGGCCATGGCGGCGGTCGCGCTCTAAAGGGCATTGCCGATTTTGCAAACGGACGGCGGTGTGCAAAACATTTCAGCAACGCGCTGGATTCTAACCTTACCGCCGGCGGCGTCTACCTTACGGGCGAGACCAACTCTTCCTTCAAGGGATATTACCTCGCTTCGCCACAGCGGGATGTCGCCCTCGTCCGTTCGTTCATTCAGTTTAATGGTGAAGGCGAGACAGCAAACGCCAGGCAGCGCGCCATCGGCGGGCATGAAGCGGTCACATTAAAAAACGTATGCCGCCGGAAGAACCCGGACAGCCCGTATGCGAACCGGGATGGGTACGTCCTGTTTGGAACACGGGTGGACTACTCCGGCGGCCGCAGCGACGGCTGCACCAGCTGGTCCGCGTCAGACGCCCAGCATATTGTGAACATGACAAAAGACGATCCGACCACGCTCTACATTTATCCCAGCGCCGCGGACGTTGAAGCCGTCGCGGCAGCGGTGCGAAGCGGTGGTTTGCCGTCGCGTAGCGGCCTTTATTGGAACGCCTCATGCCTCAACGAGATTGGGGCACCACACTTCTGGGCAAGGGAGCGGCTCGAGCCGATCGTTGCTCAGTACAAGATGGATCATCCGGCGCCCCCATCGCGGCCGCCTCCGCTTTGCAAGTAGCCCAGTCGCTGGCTCATGAGCAATTTGATCAGTTCGCCCCTCGCAGATCAGAAAGTACAGCTATGAAGCATGATGTCATCGTCATTGGAGGCAGCTACGCCGGCATGGCGGCTACGCTTCAGCTCGTGCGGGCGCGGCGCAGCGTGTTGGTGATCGACGCGGGGTTAAGGCGGAACCGCTTCGCCAGCCATTCGTATGGATTTCTGAGCCAGGATGGCATCGATCCCGGCGAGATCGCGCGATCAGCCCGCCGACAGCTTGAAGTGTATCCGACGCTGACGTGGATCGACCGTCTGGCGCAGGATACGACCGGAGAGAAGGACAGCTTCGTCGTCCGCATCGAGGACGGCGCACAGCATGAAGGACGCCGGATTCTCTTCGCGATCGGCGTTTCTGATGAACTGCCCTCCATTGAGGGGCTGAGAGAGCGGTTTGGGGTTAGTGTCTTTCATTGTCCCTACTGCCACGGCTATGAGCTTGATCAGGGCCGCATCGCCGTGATCGCAAGCGGTCCCATGTCGTTGCACCAGGCGCAGTTGATCCCAGAGTGGGGCGCGGTGACGTTCTTCACCAACGGCATTGTGACGCTCGATGACAGTGGAAGACGCAACTTGCGGGCACGTCGTGTGACCGTCGAGGAGACGCCGATCGCCCGTCTCGCTGGCAGCGCGGACATCATCTTAAGAGACGGGCGGCAGCTATCCTTTGCCGGAATCTTCACGGCGCCCCGCAACGCACCCGCGACACGCATCGCCGAGTCATCGGGGTGCGCTCTCGTTGAGACGCCCATGGGTGTGCAGATCAGAACGGACGACACGAAAGAGACTTCCGTTCCAGGGGTGTTCGCGTGCGGTGACGCGGCGCGTGTGCCTCACTCGGTATCGCTGGCGGTCGCGGACGGAGCCTGGGCGGGCGCCCAAGTGCATCGTTCGCTCGTGTGGATAAAAGGCTAGCGCACGGTGCTTTCTCAGGACTGCTTTCAGACTCGACCGCAGGAATCCGACCTGTCAGGGCTCGCCTCATGAGCAGCGAGAAGAAGTGTGTTGTGACGCAGGGCTATGACCATGTCGCAGATGCCTATCTTGAGCGCTTTGGCCTTTCTACCGTTCGCGAGAAATGGGTCGGTCGCCTCATTGCGCGACTCCCGGTTCACGGAGGCCGCGTCCTTGACCTTGGATGCGGAGCTGGGATCCCCGTCGCGCGTGATCTCGCGGCATTGGGATACGATGTCGTAGGCGTCGACGCTTCGTCGCAGCAAATTGTGCGAGCTCGCCAAAACGTTGGAGCCGCGAGGTTCATCGAAGCCGATATGTGCAGTGTGAGCTTTGAAGCCAATTCCTTCGACGCTGTCGGCGCTTTCTATGCGATCACGCATATTCCGCCTGCGCAACAACGCCCGTTGATCGCCTCCATCGCGGCTTGGCTTAAGCCCGGAGGAGCGTTGGTCGCGAGCTTTGGCGTTGGTCCAGCAGGAGAATGGATGGGACATTGGCTTGGAACGAGCATGTACTTCGGACATGCTGGCGAAGCCGAGACACTGCGTGCCCTTTCCGATGCGGGATTACTCGTCCGACTTTCGTCGGTCGAAGAGCAGGATAACGAGGACACCGCGTTTATGTGGATCGAAGCAACTAAGGGCCGCTAGGCGCCGCCCATAGATGATCGTCGACATGGCCGCTTGCGAGCCTCTTAACGCCCATACCGGCCCTCTCACTGTGGGCCGGTATACTCCAGAATATGAAGGCCAAGTCCCCAACGATCCGCCATGTAGATCAGGCCGGTATCTCGATCGACCTGCACATCGTTGCTCTGTGGACAGCAACGCTCCTTTGTTCCGGCCGGAATGTAGTGGCCGACCTCCTTCGGCTTAAACGGATTCGACCAGTCGATGATCCGTAACCCCGCATTGAACCAGCAGATGTAGATCAGATCGTCCTTCTCCATATCCAGCCAGATATTGTGCGCACCGTAGCGCGCTCCGGTGCGCGACCATTTCGGATCGATCGGCCGCATGGTGTAAGGATCGATGTCGTGCGGCATAAACGTGCTGATCGGCAGCGGGTGGTTGACGTTGCGCAGGTCATAGAAGGTGATATGCGCGGGCGGGTGGTCGCAATTGACCGTCGTCGTCTCTTGAGTGGCGATTCCGAATTCAGAACCCGGCGGCACCAGAAAGCTATGATAGCAGCCTGACCAGCCGTGCGTTTCGTGCGGATTGTGCCGCCACATGAGCTTTGGCTTCGATGGATCGGTGCAATCGAACATGGCAATGCCGGCATCCCAATAGCCCGCGGTAACAAAGTTGCCCCATGGATTGCCCTCATGGATCCAGGCACCTCCGTCTTCGACATGCTGAGTGTCCCAACACGGCGTCTCTCCCTGTCGCTGCCCCGGAATCCAGCCTTCGCCAATGAGCTCGGGCTTCCATGGGTCCTTCATGTCATGGATCTGCAGGATCTTTCCGTCGAAGCCGTCCTTGTGCCCCGAGCTGTAGAGCAGCTTGCGTTTGCGATCATAGATCGGTCGATGAACGCCGAAACTTCCAGTTTCGATGTACCGTACAAACTTCGGATTGATCGGATCGCTGCAGTCGAAAATGCGCAGCCCCCCAACAGCGTCAGGATAGCGGTTACGCAGTCCGGGCCGCAGCTCGCTGTTGGTGAGAAGCACTTGGTCCGTGATGCGGAGCACTTTGTGAGTGCGCGCGGCCGGGCTATCGACGATCTGGTTCACAATCTTCGGATTGGCCGGGTCGCGCACATCCAGGATGGTCATCCCATCATGCCCGTTGACGCCCGATGCCGCCACGTAACAGATCCCCTTGCCGACTTGGATCTGAAACGCATCACCCCATCCATTGAGATCCGAATGAGCCACGAGCCGGACATTGTGCGATTCCTCGGGCCACGGTTCGGTGAGCTGATGTTCAACGCCGATATACTGCTCAGGACCACCCCCGCGGATCGGGTTGGGATGAAAGTAAGGCCGAGACATCCGAAATGCTCCTTCCACAGATTTGACTGAATGACCTAGAGCAGCGATCGCTTCGCAAGCTCTCCATCGAGCCGACCGAATGCACGCCGCGCGTTCTTCTCGAAAATCTTTGAGCGGTCCTCGTCGCTTAGATTCAACTGATCGAGATGGCGCTTCGTATCATCAAAGTGGTAGCCCGTTTCCGGGTCGACGCCTTGAACCGCGCCAATCATCTCAGACGCAAAAAGGAGATTGTCGACTGGGATCGTCCGGATGAGATACTCCATCCCTTTGACGTCGTAGACACAGGTGTCAAAGAAGACATTCTTCATGATGTGTTCGTTGAGAGGTGGCTTCTTCAACATTTGCGCAAGCCCGCGATAGCGTCCCCAGTGGAAGGGGATGGCTCCACCGCCGTGCGGAATGATGAACTTCAGGTTGGGAAAGTCTCTGAAGAGATCGCCTTGAATGAGCTGCATGAAGGCCGTTGTGTCACCATTGATGTAGTGGGCACCCGTCGTATGAAAATTCGGATTTCCTGAAGATGACGGATGAATCATCGCGGGCACGTTGAGCTCGACGAGCCTTTCATAGAGCGGATACCACCAGCGATCTGTCAGCGGCGGATCGCGCCAATAGCCGCCTGCGGTGTCGGTGTTGAGATTGCAACCGACAAACCCTAATTCGCGGACGCAGCGATCGAGTTCCTCCAAGCAGTTTGTAACCGGCACGCCGGGTGACTGGGGAAGCTGGCATACGCCAATGAAGCTTTTTGGAAAGAGTGTGCAAACGCGATTCACAAGATCGTTGCATACTTTCGTCCATGCTTGGCTCACTGACTCTGGGCCGACATGGTGAGCCATGCCAGACGCGCGCGGCGAGAACAAAGTAATGTCGCCGCCGCGGGCCTTGATCATCGCAAGCTGCCCGTTCTCGATCGTCTCGATGATTTCTTCGTCGCTGATGCTGGGCGCTGGCGCCGTGAGCTTTCGATTGTTGTCAGCCAAATAGGCCAGTTGGCGATCTCGCCACGCTTCAAGTGCCCTTGGTGCTGTTGTATAGTGTCCATGGACGTCAATGATCATCTGCAATGCCTTGTTGCTGTTGCCGCGGCCCGATCAGCAGAAGCTGTCGCTGCTATTGAGGACGTTGAATGGGGTTTGAAGCTGCCTGCGCGATCCCCGATGCCAAGCTGACAAGGATCGCTGACGCCGCAGTCGGCCCATAGATGGTGACAAGCCGGGGAAGAAACTCCGCCATAAGCGCTGTGATGATGGCGCGCTCATCGACACCATTCTCGACGCAGGACCTGACGCCGATCCTGACGAGATCCAGCGCACGCTGAAATTCGGCTGGGTCGGCGACGATAGCCGATTGTTCCGACGGTCCAGACAGCAAAAGACTCTCCACGCGTTTGCAATGAAACGTTATAACATTGCATTCAAGGTGTCCTCCAAGCTGGCTACCGCCGTCGAGGGTCGTCGATCGGGTCCGCGCCACACCAACCCCACGTAGTCAGGAATAATGTCCTGGCATTCCCCCATCTTAGAGGTCCCCCCATGACTGTTGCTTCCCCCGTCAGCCAACTCGATCCACGCGCGGCAGGCGCACGGCGCTTCGTCGACAAGATCTGCATCGTTACAGGCGCTGGACAGGGGATCGGAAAGGCCGTGGCCAAGCGCCTTGCTGCGGAAGGCGGCACCGTGGTTGTTGCCGAGCGAGCCAAGGCTGCGGCGGTGGAGACTTGCCGTGAGCTTGAGGGCGCGGGTGTGAGCGCACTCGCATGTATTGCCGATCTCAGTCGGCTCGGCGACGCCAAACGACTTGTCGAGGAGACGGTACAAACGTTCAACCGGGTGGACGTTCTGATCAATGTCGTCGGAGGCACGATCTGGTGGCAGCCGTTTCATCTCTACACGGAAGAGCAAATCCAGCTCGAAATGGAGCGATCACTTCTCACTACGTTGTGGGGCTGCCATGCAGTGCTGCCGACAATGATCGCTCAGCGGGCAGGAACAATTGTCAATGTGAGTTCAAACGTTACGAAGGGTTCGCTGTATCGAACACCTTATGCCGTGAGCAAGGGAGGGGTGAATGCGTTGACGCGCACACTCGCTGCTGAGTATGGGCGTTATGGAATCAGGATCAACGCGACCGCTCCTGGTCGAACGGAGGTACCTGATCGAGTAACACCGCGCATGATGATGAGTTCAGGCGCTCTCGCCCAACCAGTCGAGAATCAGGACAGATTTTTCGAAGAGACGCGCGCGCATCGGCCACGGGCACTCGGTCGGTCGTCCACGCCTGACGAGCAAGCCGCTGCAATTGCGTTTCTCGCGAGTCATGACGCGTCTTACATCACTGGAGAAATTATAACCTGTGATGGTGGCGCCTGACGCAGTTCCTCTTGAAGAAAGCGCGGAAGCTCACGTGTCACCAGAACAGTACCAGTCTAGTTCGTGCCAATGAGCCAATCACGATCGGGGGCGAGCGGCTCGCGCTGGAAGCGCACCGCAAACACGCGCTCGAATTCGGAACGGACAATGACCTCGGACGCAGAGTCATCGGCGACGACCTGACCTTTGTCCAGTAGAATGATCCTGTCGCAAAAGCGCGCAGCAAGATCGAGATCGTGCATGACGACGACAACCACCGCATTGCGTGCCAAAGTTTTAAGCCGCTCAACTAGGTCGAGTCGATGACGGATGTCGAGGCTCGCCCCAGGTTCGTCCGCCAGAATGATGGAGGGACACGTGGCCATGATGGCCGCGAGCATGGCGCGTGATCGCTCGCCCCCTGACAACTGATCCCAGCGTCGGTCGGCCAGCTTCTGAAGCTCATTGTCGACGAGGATCTGGTCAAGTGGTGTGGCGCGGCCCGGTGCCCGACCCGCTCCGAGCGCGACGATCTCGCGCACTGAATAATTCCAAGCAGGGTCAATCTGCTGTGCCAAGTAGCCGCTGACACTACCTCGTTCCGCCGCCGTCCACGATTGAAGGGCACGGCCGTTCCAGGTGATCGATCCGCAATCGGGGAGCCGATAGCCCGCCAGGACTCGAAGCAAGGTCGACTTACCCGCGCCATTCGGTCCCACCAGTCCGGTCAGTTTGCCCGATGCAAAGTTCAGCGAGATGTCACGCAGAAGCGTGCTGCCGTTGGCCTGCACGTGGATTTTGCAGCAAGTCACCTCAGTCATGATCGTAGCTTCTTCGCCAACAGAACCAGAAAGAAAGGCCCCCCGGCGAGTGCGGTGATCAGGCCGAGCGGAATCTCGGCAGGCGGCAGAGCCGCGCGGGCGATACCATCGCAGATGGCGACGATTGCAGCTCCGATCCCTGCGCTAAGCGGGAGCAGCCAAACATGGCGAGGGCCCGCCCACCAGCGCGCGATGTGGGGTGCGATCAAACCGACGAAGGCAACAAGCCCGCCCCATGCCACGGCCGTGGCAACTATGGCGGCGCCGATGAGTACGGCAATGCGCATGAAACGGGGTGGATCGAGGCCAAAGGCGTGTGCCTGCTCGTCCCCAAGCCCAAGAAGGTCGAGGCCTGAGGCAAGGCGCGTACTCGAGGCCAGCGCGAACGACGTCAGGATAACAAGGAGCCCGAGGCCGGGCCAAGTAGGAGTCTGGATACCTCCTAAGGTCCAACTCAGAACGACCTGAAGATTGATGGCATCATCGGATAGCGCCAGCATCAGAAATGAGCGCAGCGCACCAAGCATCGCGGCGATGGCGACACCCGCTAGCAGCAACCCGGGAGCGTCGGGGCGTCCGTGCACGCCAGCGACAGCCAGCACGATCCACGTCGCTCCCCAGGCGCCAAGGAACGACAAGACCGCCAGCAGTGGTCCTCCGGGCAGACCGAGCGGAACCAAAAGCGCAATCGTCGCGCCGATGGCGGCACCGCCGGAGCTCCCAAGCAAATAAGGTTCGGCGAGTGGATTGCGGAAAACGCCTTGGAAGATGGCGCCGCCGAGTCCAAGCAAGACTCCGACACATGCCGCCGCCAATACACGCGGCATGCGCCACACCAGCAGAAGCTGGCTTCCCAGCGACGGATCTCCGAGCATCGCGCGCAGCAATTGCGCGGGAGACACCCATTCATGGCCTGCTATAGCGGCTGACAGCAAGGCAACAAGGATGATGCTGATCAGCATCAGAACTTTGGTCATTCGGACGCCACGGGCACATCGCGCAGCAATGTTGCCAGCTTCTCGATGCCAACGACGGTGCGTGGGCCGGGAATCAAGAATTCGGCGCGCGCAACCAGGTGTGCTTGCCCGGTTCGAATGGCGCGAAGCAAATTCCAGCCGGGTTGCGTCCGCAGTTCGTCAAGTTCGTCCTGCCGGCCCGCAAATAGCAAGACGTCCGGGTCCGCAGCAATGACAGCCTCCGGCGAAACCTGCGGAACGATGGTGCGTTCAAGCGCATGGCGACCGCCGCTCAGGACGATGGCGTCACCCGTATAGGTGTCGGCACGCGCAATCAGCACAAGCCCGTTGCCCATGCGTCCGGTAATCATGAGGACCCGGGGCGCGGGACCCGATCGTCGAAGCGTTTGCACTGCTGCAATGCGCGCTTCCAGTGAATCGGCGACGGCTTCGCCCTTCGCCTGCATGCCAACTGCTCGACTGAGCAAGCGGATGTTTGCTGTCACTTCGGCAATGTTCCGACTCAGCAAGACGATGACCGGAATGTTGAGTCGGGTCATGGGCTCAATCAGCTGATGCATGGCTTGACGTGCCGGTGTCACGACAACAAGGTCGGGGCGTTGCGCGACAATGGCATCGACCGAGAATCCAAGTCGCCCGCCGACGAGGGGTTTGCTCGCGACCTCGGGCGGGAAGCGTGTGTAGGCCTCGATGCCCACGATGCGATCGGTCAATCCCAGTGCAGCCACGAGCTCCGTATTGGAAGCGAAGATCGGGACAAGCCGCTCTGGCGGCTTTGCGATGACAACGGTCCTGCCAATGGCGTCAGTCAGTGTGATCGGCTCGGCCATTGACGACGTTGCGGCGAGGACGATGCTTGCGGTCAGCCCTGCAAGGCTCAGAGCACGCCCCATCAGAATCGAGCCTGAAGCCCGGCCTGGATCTCGAGCCCCGGCATTGATGTGCCAAAGCCACCATTGGCGAAGCGGGAATCGAGCTTATAGGGCTGCTGATCGAGTCCGATGAAGATCGGATGCTCGTTGACGTTGAAAAGATTGTTTACCAGCGCAAAAAGCTTAACCCCCTTCGCGATCTCGACCTCGCCGCGGACGTTCCAAACCCAGAACGGGCTCTTGCGGTGGATGAATTCGCGGAAGGGTTCAGCAGATGCGACGAGGTTTTCTTCGGTGTTGTACCACATCGGTCCACGCAGCACGCCTTGGACCTGAATCGACCAGTCATACTGACCGCCGGTCTGGCCGAAGCGCGTGCCGACGGCTGCCTGATACTGATACATCCGCTCGACCCTCATTGTATTGGCGGTCGCCGCAGCGCCCCTGTCCTCCATATCGAAATTGTAGTTGCCGTTCGCGAAAACCGACCATCGCCAGCGTGGATCGGCGTAGTTTGCCAGCTTCAGAATGTCGGCATCGAACTGCAGCTCGACGCCCCGCACGACCACATCGCCGGAGTTATTGGCGTAGTCAGAAGTGTTGGCGACACCGGGACGCAGTCGCGTGATAATGCGGTCCGAGATGACATTCTGGAACAGCGCTGTGTCGAATCGCCAGCCATGAGCAGCATAGGTTACCCCGGCCTCAACTTGACGGCTGGTCTCTGGACTCAGTGAAGGACTGCCGAAGATGCGCCCACCGCCAAGTGTGTTGAAGTCAGCGGCGAGCTCAGTCGCTGTTGGCGCGCGGAAGCCGGTCGAATAGCCGACGCGAAAGGCGAGATTTTGCGTTGCTGCGAAGGTCGCGCCTATCGAATAGGTCGTTGCCTGATAGTCTACGTCCCGTGGTCGTTGACCAACGAGGTTGGGTGTCCATTCGAAGCTTGTCGTACCGAAGGTGCGGCGAACGCCGCCACGGACCGTCATGCGGTCGTCGAAAAACTTCTGGGAGTCCTCGATATAGAGTGCGTTGACGTTCTCCGACTGATTGTTGTCCTGAGGTGACACCTGCGCCAGCGGATTGCCCGGAACGCCGATGCGATGGCGGTTCGAGCGCAACTGGCTGGACTCCCAATCCCAGCCTAGCAGTAACTCGTTGCCCTGCCAGAGCGTGGCGCGCGGCTGGAAGCGCGTTCCAAAAACGTCGAGTTGACGGCGGTTGTGGTCGGACGATGTGCCCGGAGCCGGTAGACCGTTGCCGCCGCGAATAATGGGCGACGCCCATCTAAAGTTATCGACATCTTGGACAGCATAGCCTTGCAGCATCCAGCGCAACATTCCGCCAGGCAGCTGGCCGTTATACGTCATGTCGACGGAGCTGTTGTAGCGGTCTTCCTTGCTGATCGTGTTGGCGCCAGAGCCGCGGAATCCGACATCATAGACGCCATCGTTGTGGAGTGAGACATCAACGCGATGGTTGGGGCTGATTTGGAGCCCGAGCGCGCCAGTCAAGCCGAGGCGCTTCCAGCCTGTATTGACCATGGTGCTGCCGCCACGGCCTGAGCGATAGTCATCGCGCTGGCCGCCGGAGATGCCGGTGTACCAGTCGATGGCATCATAGACGCCGCCGGTCTGCGCCTTGCCCTGCAGCAGACCCCATGAACCGCCACCTGCTTCGAGCAACGTGCCTGGCGCCGTACGTCCCGTTTTCAGAATGATGTTGATGACACCACCGATGTTCTGGCTTCCGTAGATCACCGACGACGGCCCGCGCACCACTTCGATGCGCTCGATATCGGCGGGTGAGAACTTCGACAAATTGGCAGTGCCGGCGCGCCGGCCGTTCATCAGCACAAGAACTTGGCTGCGGAAATCCTTTCCTTGACCGTCGGTGGCACCGCCACGAATGTTGATGGAGGTCTGGCCTGGTGTCCATTCGCTGAAGAAGCCCACGGCGTTCTCAGCCAGCAAATCGGTAACCGATTTCGCTGAAGAGCGCTCGATTGTCTCGCGGCTAATGATCTGCACCGTCCCCGGTATCTGACTGCGAGGCTCGGGTCGGCCAGTTGCCGTGACAACGAGTTCTCCGAGAGCGATATCAGTCTGCGCTGCGGCGGTCGTTGCGAACAACACCGACCAGATGCAGGTTGAGGCAAGAAGCGAACGGTGACGAGACGCACGGAGGGTCATTGCAGTTTTCCAGACGAGAACAGCGGAGCGTCGACGGACCGAAAGCCGATAGCCGCCGGGAGTCGGCGTGGCTTGCATGGCGAGATGAGCCATTAGCGGGGAGCGGCGGGGATCGTCAGAGCTCCAACGCAGGCGATCTGCGAGATAGGAGGCGAGCCGAGTCAAATCCGATGTGATGAGCGAGAATGTCCAGTCGGTCGCATCAATGAGATGAGGCTGATCCGCGCCAAGACCCGCCAGGACGAGGTCAACGCCGGGCGTCTCGTCTTCGCCGTGCCACTCGCGAGGCAGGCAACCGGCCAAACACAGCCCGCGCGGTCCGATCTGGGCTGGCACAACCCAAACAATGTTCTGCGACGCCCAAGATTTGCAGCGCGTCAGAAAGGCGGCGGGCGTCGTCAACGGGGCCGGCATGTTGGCCGCAAGGACCGTGGATGCGGGCTTGACGTTAAGGTCGGGATCATCCCAACCGACCGGTGCAACCTGCGGACCGCGCGGCATAGCGCGCAGCCGCGCTTGCATTACCGCGCCGGGTTCGATTGCGAACCATTTGCTTTCGGCGCCGACGAGAGCCGCGCCAAGTTGGCCTCCGCCAGCCCCGACATCAGTCAGGTCCCCGATCTCAGGGACCAAGCGGTGGATGACCGGCGCCACGCGCTCAACGTAATCTGAGCTGTCAATCCCAGCGGCATAGAGTTCAAGGGGATCCGTGAAATCGCCAACGGCGAGAGGCTGCCGTTTAGGGGCGTGGCATGAGGTGCGTGTGAAAGGGGCCGTCGTGCTCATCAGAGCACTCTGTAGTGCAATGTTATAACATTACAAGCCCGAAATTTGCCACGGTCCGGCCTTCCCGTAGGTTCTGCAACGTTATAACATACCGAAAATAGCCTACTGGGCTATCCTAGATCGCCCGGCAGCCAGGGTCCTCACCGCAAAGGATGATCGCGATGCAACAAATCCAGCCCCAGACCCCCGTGACCGTGTTGACTGGATATCTCGGCGCCGGGAAAACCACCCTGCTCAACCGCATTCTGACTGAGAACCACGGCAAGAAGTACGCCGTCATCGTCAATGAGTTCGGCGAGGTCGGCATCGACAACGATCTGGTCGTCGACACCGACGAAGAAGTCTTCGAGATGAACAATGGCTGCATCTGCTGCACGGTGCGCGGCGATCTCATCCGGATCATCGAGGGGCTCATGCTTCGGCGGGATCGGTTTGACGCCATCCTGGTTGAGACGACGGGCCTCGCCGATCCGGCGCCGGTTGCGCAGACCTTCTTTGTTGACGACGACGTCCGCGCGAAAACGAAGCTCGACTCCATCGTGACGGTAGTGGACGTCAAGCATGTGCTCGGCGAGCTCGACACGGCTCACGAGGCGCAGGAACAACTGGCGTTTGCCGACACTATCATTCTCAACAAGACCGATCTGGTCTCGGCCGAGGAGCTCAAGCAGGTCGGAGAGCGGATTCGGCGTATCAACCCAACGGCAACGCTCCATCATTCGCAGCGTTGCGATGTTGATCTCGATAAGGTGCTTGGTCGTGGCGCTTTCGATCTCGACCGCATTTTGGAAGTGGAGCCGGATTTCCTCGACGAGTTCCACGAGCATGAGCACGACGATCATGTCACGAGCTTCGCGTTGGTGACAAAGGAGCCGCTCAACCCAGAGAAGTTTCTTCCGTGGGTGGGCTCGATCACGCAACACTTTGGCCTCGATTTGCTGCGCATGAAGGGCATCATCGCCTTCAAGGGTGATGACGAGCGCTTTGTCGTCCAGGCGGTTCACATGCTGCTGGAAGGCGATCACCAACGCGCGTGGAAGGCCGGCGAGGAGCGCGTCAGCCGTCTTGTCTTCATCGGCCGCAATCTCCCGAAGGACGTGATTGAGCAGGGCTTTCTGACGTGCCGGGCGTAACGGCCGCCCCAGCAGGACACATGTGGGCATCTCAACCACCTGCTCTGCTCGACGCCGTTGGCGTGGAGCATGACCTACAGGCACCTGTCCGGATGGCAAGCTTCATTGGCAACACGCTTGTTGCCGCCATGGGGGACGGAGAGATCGGCTTCATCAACGCCGACCTGCCGCTCCGGCGAATACGGGTGCATGACCATGCGATCCTGTCGGCGGCTGTGATCCCCGGCCAACAGGCTTTTCTCACCGCCGGCGATGACGGGCTGCTACGACAAACAGGGTTGAATGGCGCACCGAAGACCATTGCAACCTCGACACACTGGATCGATTCGGTTGCGGCCTCCCCGACCGGATGGATCGCCTGGTCGAGCCGAAAGGCTGTCCATTTTCACAGGATCGGCGGGGCCGATCTCACCATCGATACGACTTCGTCCTGCCAGTCGTTGGCGTTTTCCCCGGACGGCGCGAGACTGGCCATCGCGCAATATGGCGGCATCTGGCTGGTCGACCTGAAGCGCCCGAAGAAGAAGCCCCTTATCCTGGAGTGGAAGGGAGCGCATCTCAAGGTGCGCTGGAGTCCGAACTCTCGCTTCCTCGTATCGGCTATGCTGGAGAATGAGCTGCACGTCTGGAAGGTCGGCAGTGATGCGCAGGGCCAGATGGGCAGCTATCCTACCAGGCCGCTTTCATTCGCCTGGTCGGCAGACGGCCAGTTGCTTGCGACATCAGGCGCCGATTGCATCGTGTTCTGGCCATTTGTTGGGAGAAACGGACCGATCGGTAGTTCGGCCAGGGTCTCCCCGCGTTCAGTAACAGCTGTATGCGCCATCGCGTGTCATCCCGTGAGCAAGCTGGTCGCCGCCGGCCACCGCGACGGTTCGATCCTGCTTTTCGATCTTGAGAAAGACGACGCGATATTGGTCCGCAAGCCTGATGGTTCTCCGGTGGCCGGCATGGCCTTCAGCGGTTCTGGCCTCCAGTTTGGCTATGGATGCGAGAACGGCACCGTGGGCCTGATTCCGGTCATGGACAATCGACCATGACGGGCTTCGTCAATCCGTTCGCGCCAAAAGGTCGGGGCGGCGACAGCGCCACCAGGATCAAAGATTGGGTGCGCAAGTGCTTAGCTCTTCCGGTGGACGTTGTCGTCTCGGTCTATCAGATATCGTGCAGGGAAGTGGGTTGCGCTGACGTCGAAACAATCATCGGCATCTTGCGACCTCACGAGCCGGTCCAGATCATGCGTGTTCCGCGGCCGATTGTTGATGTGACTGAACGCGATGTGGAGTTAGCCCACCAGCATGCGTTGGAAGCGCAGCTATCAAAGTCCGAGGCCTAAGACCCGAGCTCGCGAGGTCTATACAGTCTTCAAATGGCTGCGCAAGAACGCCGCAATGATGGGCGCGACAATTTCCGGGTGCTCTTCATACACCGACAGCTTGCCCACCGGCACTTCAGTTGCGTGCGCATGGGAGAGCGCCGCCAGTGAGGCCATTTCAGCCTTTGACTTCCGCGGAGCATGGGCGGCGTAAATCACCTGCATCGACGTCCTAGTGCGTTGTGCGGCTGCTAAAAACTCGCCGCGATCCCGAAACGGATCGAGCTCGCCGACAACGAAACGGACCGACGCGTAGCGCGCTCCGGGAGCTTCCGTGACGGCGAGTTTCTCTTTGAGTCGCTCGGGCGTCAGCCACTCTTGATTGGCATACACGTGACCGCGCGCCATCATGCCAATCACGGGCCGGTTAACATTGAGACGATACAGCACCGACCCGATCACGGGGAGATCGACCGCCTGGGCGAGCCGCGCAAATAGCTTCATGCGTTTGCCGGCCATGGTCGGGAGCGGCCCGCACCAAGTCGGTGACACGAGGCTCAGCACGCCAATGGGCTCTTCAGTTTCAGCCGCGTGTGCGATGGCGTATCCGGCAGCATGCCCGGCAGCGACCGTGGCCGCTGGTTTGATCCTTTCGAGTGTGTGTTCGAGGAAGGCCCGGTAAGCCCCCGGCCGCCACCTCACCTTCGGCCGCGCCAGCGGACCGAAGCCAGGCCAATCGATGGCGATCGTCTGAAACGATGCGCCAAGAATTGCCTGAAGAGAGCGCAATTCTCGTCGAGTCGAAATCGAACTCAATGCCGGCAGCAACAACACGGTTGGCCCGCTCCCGTAGGACGTCTGCTCGACAGCGATGGACTTGCCGTCCCAAGTCCACTCGATCCTGTCGTCTCGCCATGCCATGCGACTTCACTCCGCCAATCGGATATAGTATACACCCCTATACTAACTCGCTTGGACTGCTTCAATGGCACACACCATCCGCAACAAGACGAAGCTTCTCGGCCGGGCGCGTCGCCTCAAGGGCCAGATCCGCGCGCTCGAGCGCGCGTTGGAAAACGAGTCGCCCTGCGGACAGGTGCTGCAACTACTCGCATCAATCCGTGGCGCCCTCGGGGGGCTCACAGCCGAGGTGATGGAAGATCAGATCCGCGAGCATGTGCTTGCCGCCGAAAGCGACACCGACCGGAAGAGCGGTGGCGAGGAACTGATCGACGCGATCCGGGCTTATGTCAAATGACCGCTTCGCCGTTCGTGCAATAGCAGTTTCGGTACTGGAGACAATCGCGCGCCGAGGCCGATCAGGTCCTGGTAGCGTTCGATCCATTCGCCGAGCAGCAGGAAGTCTTAGACGAGCTGCTGTGGCACACTTCCACGGATTGCCTGCTTCGGCCACGCCTCATGTAGACGCTCTCCGCCATTCAGTTCGATCGCCCTTGTCCTCGAGCGCAATGCCGAGCGCGCTGAGCTGATCCCGGAGTCGGCCCGCTTCCTCGAACGCTCGGGCCGCGCGCGCCTCTCCTCGCTTCGCAACAAGCTCTTCGATCCGGCCGATATCCAGATCAACGTCTGACGCATCGGCCTGCCGGAACCAGTCCGCGGGCTTCTGTTGGAGCAGGCCCAGCAGTTTGCCTGCTTCGAGCAGCGCGGATTTCAGCTGATCGCGAATTGCAGCCGAGGTTTCATGCTGCGCCATCCGCGCAAGCCGGAACAGTTCGGCAAAGGCCGCCGGCGTATTGAGATCGTCATCTAGCGCGGCGTAGAAGCTGCCAAGATATCGGGTGGGGTCAGCGGCCCCGCCGACCTCATCGAGGTCGCGGAGAACCGCATAAAGTCGATCGAGGCTTCGTCGCGCCTGCTGCAGCGCCTGACGGCTCCAATCGAGCGGCTGGCGGTAATGGGCCGAAAGAAGCGTGTAGCGGATGGCCTCGCCTGGAGCCTCCTTCAAAAGGTCACGGACCAGCAGGACGTTGCCAAGCGATTTCGACATCTTCCGCCCCTCGACGGTGACGAAGCCGTTGTGGATCCAGTAGCGGGCGCGTGTGCCTTGGGCGATCTCGTTCTCGTGGTGCGGAAAGATCAGGTCTTGGCCGCCACCATGGATGTCGATCGAAGGGCCGAGGTGACGCTCGATCATCGCGGAGCATTCGATATGCCAACCCGGCCGGCCGCGCCCCCAAGGGCTGTCCCAACCTGGCTGCTCGGCCGTCGACGGCTTCCAGAGCACGAAGTCCGCCGGATGCTTCTTGAACGGCGCGACGTCCACCCGTGCGCCGGCGATCATCTCCTCCGGGCTGCGCCGCGACAGTGTGCCGTAGTCCTTGAACGATGGAACGTGGAAAAGGACATGCGCCTCGGCTTCATAGGCATGCCCCGCGGCGAGCAGTCGCCCGATCAGGGCAGCGATCTCGGGGATATGCTCAGTCACCTTGGGTTCGATGGTCGGCGGCCGCACACCAAGCGCCGCCATGTCGGCGCGATAGGCCTCCGTGTAACGCTCTGAGATGACGCAAATGGAGACCCCTTCGGCGAGGGCCGCCGCATTGATCTTGTCGTCCACGTCGGTGATGTTGCGGGCATAGACGACCTTGGCGACATGTCGCCGTAAGACCCGCATGAGCACGTCAAACACGACGGCCGGCCGCGCATTTCCGATATGCGCAAAGTTATAGACCGTGGGTCCGCAAACATACATGCGAACCTCATCGGGCCGTTGTGCGATGAAGACTTCTCGCTGTCTTCCGAAACTATTGGTGAGATGAAGTGACATGTTACGCTCGATGCGTCAGCCTGGTCAGCAAAGGCAGCTGTCCGCCTCGCAACAACTCAGGTCATCGAGGAACATGTTGTTGGCACGGTAGGCCTCAAGCGGGCTTGTATCGACACCCAAACGTCCGGCAATCGCGCGCGCCACCACGGCGAAGCGTTGACGGAACTTGTAAATGTAGCAGAACAGGTGGCCGCGATGCGCGAGTTCGGGCCCGACGAGGAAGAGTCCCGGGAGCTCCGTCGACTCGTCTTGCAATGTCAAAGAGGGGGAGCCTTGCTCGTCGAAGGCGAACCACTCGCCGATCAGGCGCGTGCTTCCGGCGAAGCCCGTCGCCAGGATCGGCTTCGTTGACGTTGCCCAAGACCGTCCATCCACCCCGAGGATTCGAAATGAGCCGTTGCTACGCTCGATGCCGAGAATGTCGGCGCCACCGATCAACTTGATCGGCTTGCGGCGCAGCGCCACATCGAGTCGCTGCCGTGTGTAGGGTGAAAGCGCCACACTCGGATCCGCGTCATTACTCTCCCAAGCCGGAAGGCGGCTCAACACCGTCACGGACTTGCCGGCGCCAGCCATCCCGATCGCGGCGTCGATGCCACTTTCATAGCCGCCGATGACAACCACTTCCTCTCCCGGATGATCCGACCAGCGCCTGACAGCGCTCGAATGCACGCCGTGCTCGGCGCCCGGAATGTCGCCATCGCTTGGATACTGGAACTGGCCGGCGGCCCAGATCACGAAACGTGCGCGGATATCGCCGCCATTGGTGTGGAGCACGATGTCGTCGTCGCGCGGCTCTAGTCCTTGCACATCGACGCCGGTGATGACCGAAAGACCGAAAACTTCAGCCGAGCGCTCAAGATACGCGGCATACTCCGCGCCGCTGGGATGCTCGCGCTTCAACGCAAAGGCGGGCGAGCTGTCGAAGCTGATGGCGTTGAGATCAGTCAACCCGAAGGCGTTGCCGGGGAACGATGGCGAGATGAAGCGCATGCCTTGCGGCCATGCACGAAACGATGCTCCGATCTGCTCGCGCTCCAGGATGCGCACATCAGGGATTTCGAGGTCACGCAGGACGCGCGCCATGCCGAGACCGGCCGGGCCGGCGCCGATGATCGCAACATTGACGCGGCGCTCGTTCGACTGAGTTTTGGTCACCGTGGCCTTGGCGCGAGGCTTCGTCATGCAGCCTTATCGCCCTTGTCGCGGCGCCCTCGCCTCGCTCTCTTTGCACCGGCCAGGTTCAGGACCGTAAGGGACTCTTCGATGAAGCCATCGGTTAGGTCACGCCCGATCAGAACGATCCGCGTGCGGCGGTCGTCGCTGGGCCAGCTCGACAGTGTGACGGGCGGGTGAAACACATGTTGCACGCCGTGCAAGACAAAGGGCGTTGGCAAGCCCGCCACATGAACAAGCGCCTTCATGCGCAGGATGTTTGGTCCCTTGAGAAGCATCAGCGTCTCAAGCCAGATATCAAAGATCACAGGCGGAATCGGTTCATCCACTGTGAGTGCGACTGCCGAAATGCGATCGTCATGACGATTGACATCGTGCACATGATGATTTGATCGATGATCATCACGATCGTGATGGCCATGGCCGTTGTGATGGTCATCATGATGTTGATGGTGATGATGTTGGTCTTCCGGCGTGGCGTAGGCCTCGGCATTGAGCCATTTCTGCACGTCGAGGCTCTTTGTCGTCGGGTCATAGAGACCGGCATCGAGGATGCGCTCAGCGCTGACGGCGCCGTTGTGAACCTGTATAATGGGAGCGCTAGGATTGAGCCCGCGCAAGCGCGCTTCGAGGCGTCGGGCGTCCTCCGGCAAGACCAAATCGGATTTCGTCAGGAGGAGACGGTCCGCGACCGCGATCTGTTTGGCCGATTCAATCTGGCTATCGATAGTGGCAGGTGCGACGGCTGCGTCCACCGTGGCAACAACCGCATCGAGGCGAAACGCGTTTGACAACGTCTCATCCATCATCAGCGTGTGAAGAATGGGCGCAGGGTCTGCGAGCCCTGTTGTTTCGATGATCACCCGGTCAAACGCAGCGACCTCGCCGCTTGCTCGCTGCTTGAGCAGAGAATGCAACGTCTGCACGAGATCGCTACGAATCGTGCAGCACAGGCATCCCGATTGAAGCAGGACGAGATTCTCTGTTGTCGCTTCGACGAGCTCGTGATCGAGGCCGATGTCACCGAACTCGTTGATGATGACGGCGGTTTTGGCGAGCGCTTCCTGCTTGAGGAGCTGGTTGAGCACTGTCGTCTTGCTGCCGAGAAACCCGGTCAGCAGGCAAACGGGAATGAGCTCGGCGTGGCCGTGATCATGCACTGGCAATCGATTGGCTCCTGGACGCTATGCGGGGACGTGCGGAGCGGGAGTTTCCCCTGTTGCCAGGCAGGTTGCGCAAGTCCCTTGGAGCTCAACCACGCGCTTACCAATGCGAAACCCCAACGTCTCGGCATCGCGATCGAACATGTATTCGACCGCGGGATTCTCGACCTCGGCCGATGACCCGCATCCGTCGCAGATGAAGAACACGCAGGCGTGAGGGTGATCGGAATGGCTGCAGGGGACGTAAGCGTTCTTCGTCTCGATCCGCGAAATGAACCGCTGCTCAAGCAAGAACTCGAGCGCGCGATAGACGGTCGGCGGACTCAGCCGTCGGCCGCTTGTGCGCTCCAGCATCGATATGAGCTCATAGGCTCCAAGGGGATGGTTCGACTCCCAGAGGGCTTCGAGCACCGTCCGGCGGATTTGGGTCAATTGCACCCCACGCTCGTGGCAGGCCTGCTCGGCAGCCTTGATAGCGTCGACCGGTGAAGGATCAGGACGCGAACGATGGGATGGATGGGGGAGACGATCCGCATTCATCGGAACCTCCGAGAAAGATCGATGTTGAACGCAACGTTATAACATTGCAAGATGTTGGGCAACCCCTAAGGAGCCGCCGCATGAATGTTGCCATCCCTCGCCTGACGCCGACAGGCGCGGCCCTGTCCTCTCGTCCCCGACCCGACCGGAAGGCCGTCGAGGCGGCGGTTCGAACCCTTATCGAATGGACCGGCGACGATCCGGACCGGGAAGGCCTCATTGGAACACCGGAACGCGTGGTCCGCGCCTACGAAGAGTTCTTCGAGGGGTACAAGACCGATCCGATCGAGCTGCTCGGCAAGACATTCGAGGAGACTTCCGAGTACGACGATATGGTGGTTTTGCGTGATGTCCGACTCGAATCGCATTGCGAGCATCACATTGTACCGATCATCGGCAAAGCCCATATCGCTTACTTGCCCGCTGGACGTGTGGTCGGGATCAGCAAGCTTGCACGGGTCGTCGAGGTCTATGGCAAGCGCCTCCAGATTCAGGAAGCACTCACAGCGCAGATTGCTGGCGCGATCAACCAGGTCCTGCAGCCTCGCGGCGTCGCCGTCGTCATCGAGGCCGCTCATATGTGCATGACGACGCGGGGTATCAGGAAACCCGGTGTCAGCATGGTGACGCGACGCTTCTTTGGAGAGTTCGAGACAGACCGCGAGCTGCGGAGAGATTTTTTATCGTCGATCACGGCGCAACGCGAGACGTTCGGATGACCCAGGCGACCTCACCACAATCACGATTTGCCGCACGCATGTCCGTCGAGCAGGTCGAAGAGGGATGTGCTTTGGCTCCGAAATTCGATGGCGCGGGTTTGATTCCAGTCGTTACGACCGATGCTGATTCCGGAGAGGTCTTGATGATGGGTGTGATGAACGCTGATGCGCTGCTTCGCACCATCGAGACGGGCGACGCCCATTATTGGAGTCGCAGCCGTCAGAGCCTATGGCGCAAAGGTGCAACGAGCGGACTGATCCAGAAGGTCGTCCAAATCCGCGTCGATGACGATCAGGATGCCATCTGGCTTCGGGTGCGGGTTGCGGGTGGCGCAAGTTGCCACGTCGGCTATCGGTCGTGCTTCTACCGTTCGGTCGCCAACGTCTCATCAAGCAATCAGGCGCCTATCTCCTTGGCTTTCGAAGAAGCACAGAAGGTCTTCGACCCTAAAATCGTCTATGGCGACGCCCCAAACCCGACCCAGTTGTGAGCCCGGCAATGGCCGAGCTGCGCGTTTGCCACCCGCTCAATCACGCTGACGGATCGGTCGCGCGAAACGGTTCGGATCCCAAGCCGACGCTTCCTGTGACCCGGCTGCTGCGAGGAGCGGCCAGCGGAAAGCAACATGGCGTCTGGATGGATGAGGCTCTTATACTTGCCCGTTCGAGCCAGGGCCTCGTTTGGCCAAATCCGGCCGTCGGATGCGTTATCGTGAGACACGGCGTCGTGGTCGGGCGCGGCCGAACGCAGATCGGCGGCGCGCCGCATGCTGAACGGGTCGCACTGAACGATGCCGGGACCCAGGCGAATGGCGCAACACTCTATGTCACGCTTGAGCCCTGTTGCCACTGGGGCAGGACGCCTCCTTGTGCAGATGCGATCATCGCCGCAGGCGTAACAGCCGTTTACGCGGCGCTGCAGGATCCTGATCCGCGCGTGAATGGACATGGATTTTCCAGGCTGCGGGATGCCGGGGTCGTGGTGCACGTCGGCCTAGGCGCGCGCGAGGCACGGCGCATCATGCGCGGGTTCTTCAAGCGCGTCGCGACCGGTCGACCGTTTATCTCCGTCATCTCGGCCGCCGAGGCACACATTGGCCGGGTGCCTTCGACTTATGACGGATCGCTTGTGACTGGCGAAGACGGACACCGCCGTTTGTTGGTTCGGGAGGCCGGGACATTGCGTCAAAAGAAGCTGATCAAGACTGCCGACGTTCAAACTCTGCTCGATCATTGCGGCGAGTTAGGGCTTACGAGTCTGTTCGTGATGAATGCCGATCCCCTCGCGCGGGACCTTCGCGAGGCCGGCCTTGTCGACAGCTTCACAGGTTGAACGATGCCAATCGCATTGATGTCTGTCTCCTTCGAAGGACCATGAAATGATCCGACGCAACCCCCGGGGTGACTGGCCCACGATCGCCGAGACCTCTTTTGTTGATCCAACAGCCATTGTGTGCGGTCTCGTTATTGTCGAGGAGGACGTGTTCATCGGACCGTATGCCGTCATTCGCGCCGACGAAACTGATGAGAATGGGGCGTTACAACCCATCCGTATAGGCCGCGCCACGAACATTCAGGATGGCGTCGTGATCCATTCGAAATCGGGCGAACCCGTCACCATCGGACAACGCACGTCGATCGCGCACCGTTCGATCATTCATGGTCCCTGCACCATTGGCGATGACGTCTTTGTGGGGTTCAACTCTGTGGTCTTCAACTGCACGATCGGTAGCGGCTCCGCAATTCGTCACAACTCGGTCGTCGAAGGCTGCAACCTCCCTCCCGGGTTCCATGTGCCCTCAACAACGACGGTCCATTCTGATTCGGATCTCGCGCGCATCCCACAGATCACGATCGATGTGACCGCCTTCTCGGAGCATGTCGCGCGCACCAACGTGGGTCATGCTCACGACTACCGGAAGCTTCGGAATGACTTTTGAGCGAAGTTCTTGAGTACCGACGTGAACTCACTGCTGGCTTATCCGGAAGGCGTCAATCTCCGCAAGAATATCAGCTTCAACGACATCCATCAGGCCTTTATGAATAGCAAGCTTGATCGGGCTGGCTCCCTCGGTCATGACAAGAATGACGCTCTGACGCGGCGGGCAGCCAGGTTGTGCGCATGCTAGCTCGTTGACCGACACCACGGCGTCATTCCCCAATTGCAGGGCGCGACGCGTCCAGGATTTGATGAGGGCCGCACGCTGCGGGAATCCCGAGGGGCGCTCCTGCCTTAACGGATTTACGAAGCCCCTCATGCTCGCCGCATCTTCGGCTGTGACGATTGGCGAACCAGTAGCTCGAACAGATCCTGGATCGGCTCCAGCGCCAAGTTCTGACCAATCACCATGATGCGACTTCGCACATCGCCGCTGGGCCAAAACGCGAGTCGGGCGGATGGATACAGCTTGTTCTGCACAGCATGGATGACCACGGGTGCCGATGGCTCGTCTGTGAGCGCAACAAGACCCTTGAGACGAAGAAGCCCCGCGTGGCGGTGTCCTGTGATAATGGCAAGGAACGTTTCGACGGCGCCGGGATCGAGGGGCTCGTCGTGGACCAAGGCAAGCGCTTGAACCCGATCTCCATGACGGTCGGGATCGTGAGTGTGCCGATGCCCGGTTCCGCCATCCAGGCTTTCCATTGCAAGCCAACCCAAGACATCCTCCGCCTTGTTCGTCGGGTTGTACGACGCCGTCTCGATCAGTGCCGTCACGGCGAATCCCGATGCATGGCGGTCGTGCAAGCGAGCCGATGGGTTGATACTGCCGAGGCGCGCTCTCCATTGATCATGCGCCTCCTCGCAAAGGTCGCTCTTTGTCAGCACGATGTGATCGGCGAACGCGATTTGCTTCCAGCACTCAAGATGTTCGTCGAGATTGCGCTCGCCGGATACCGCGTCCAATGTCGCGACCACGCCGGCGAGGCGAAACGATCGGGCCACGGCGTGATCACGCAGGCCACTCGCTGGCGCACCGCCAGGGATCAGGCTGTTTACGATTGGTGCGGGATCCGCAAGACCCGTGGTTTCCACGATGACGCGTGTAAAGCCAGGAATGGCCGCCCGGGATGCCAACTCTTGGAGCTCGAAGAGCGATGTTCGAATATCGCTGGTGGCTGTGCAGCACAGGCACCCGCTGCTCGTCACCACATATTGCTCGCGACCCGTATGCACGAGATCGTGGTCGACAGAGAGGCTACCGAACTCGTTGATGACGACAGCTGTATCTCGCATCTGCGGATCACGCAGGAACTCATTCAGCAGCGAGGTTTTCCCGGACCCAAGGAAACCTGTCAGTAAAGTGACGGGTTTGGCATTGGTGCGAGGGACCAGCGTCGTTGCGGGGCCGACGACTGAGGTTTTTGGTTGCAGCCAACGGCGCAGCATGGCCTCGCTCCGTGTCGCCGATCTCTAGGAAGCGCGCGCAGCTTCGTCGATCGCCAGAAACAGCCGGACGATACCGGTTCCGGCTATGGGTGGCGAACGATGAAGAAGGCTGGGGCAGTCTGGCGTTTCCGCGCGACGTCCTCGCATGATCGCGACTTCGCCTCGGCCGAGCTGCCTGATCGCATAACTTGGAGGATCCTCATCGGGCTGATGTAGGGCAAGCGCGTTTGGAACAACCCATTGCGTTCCGGGTCCGCGATAGGTGGACACAAGACGGAACCGCACGTTATCGGCGTGAAAGCGTGTGCAGGCGTCGTCATCGACCGCTTCGACACGCACCTGCAGGTGGCGCTCACCTGTTAGGTCTTGGAACAATCGCGCCAGAAAGCTGACATCATCGGTCAGCCAGCTTCTCAACCACGGAGGTCCAAAGCCAACGTTGCCGAGCTCTTCTGCGAGGGCAGGCTGGACGGCATCCAGGTCGCCCTCCAAGCGAAGATTTGGAAGACTGGCCGCAGGCACTTCGTCAAGCGCGGCGGCGATCGATGGATCGAGAACGCGCGGCATGACGCCAATCGGCGAGACAAGAATGGTTCGTCGGGTAAGGTTCGGAGCTGCTGTTGGAGAATCCGCTCCATCGCAGCTGTTCAGAATATGATCGCGACGCGTCGCCCTGCGTCCTCCGGAAAACCCGGACACCGCAGCGACAGCAAGGTGCGGATAAGGTGGTCTCGTCGGCATGGGCATCCGAATGCAATGTTATAGTATAACGTTTATATGCCAGATTGTGGCAGTAGGGAGTCCTAAACTTAGAACTTCACAACACGGAGAAAGGTCTTTTGAAGTGCCAGAGCCCCATCAAGCCAGCAACGCAGATGCGTCCCGGCTGGTGCTTCGCTCCTACTGCCCTTCCTGAAGGAACCATAGATGTTGGTATAGGGGGCAGGATTGCCGAAGCTCGGCGTGCTTTCCGACGCCGACGACCTTCCCCTTGTCCAAAACGACAATGCGGTCGGCGTTCGCAACCGCAGCGAGTCGGTGCGCGACGATGACGACCGTCTTGTCCGCCGTGAGCAAGGTAAGCGCTTGCTGAATCGCGCGCTCGTTCTCAGGATCAAGGGATGCGGTTGCCTCGTCGAGCAAGACGATAGGAGCAGATTTCACGATGGCCCGTGCGATCGACAACCTTTGCCGCTCGCCACCTGACAGGGTTGCCCCTCCTTCCCCGATTATCGTTTCATAGCCGAGCGGCAAACGGCTGATGAAATCGTGACATTGCGCCGCTTTCGCCGCACTCACGACATCAGCGTCACTGGCACCTGCCCGACCGAAACGGAGATTGTTCATGATCGTGTCCTCGAACAGAAAGGTCTGTTGGAACACGACGGTGACCATGCGGTTGAGATTTTCCTGCGAGATGTCGCGGACGTCGACACTACCGATACGAACTGTCCCTGCGCTTACATCCCACAGGCGTGCAATCAAGTTGACGATTGTGGTCTTTCCGGCGCCCGACGGGCCCGTAAGCGCAGTCACGGATCGGGCAGGGAGATGAAGGTCAATCCCGTGAAGGGTAAGGCCATTTTGGTATCCAAAGGACACACTCTCGAAGGAAATCGACGAGTCCATGGGTTCGAGAGGAGACCGAGGTTCGACCAAAGGTTCTGCGTCAAGAAGTGTGTGCAGCCGCCTAGCGGCGGCCTCGGCGATGCGGAAATGCCCCGAAAACTCAATCAACTGTTGCAGCGGAGGGTATAGTCTTGGCGCGGCGATCAAGGCCAACATCACAGCGGGAGCCATGATCGTGCCGGCCTTCGCGCTGAGGGCGCCGACCAGCGCGACGGCACCAACACCCATCTCAAGGCACATCACGTAGCCGATACCCGTCGGCACGACGGCGGAGATCAGGGCGATGTTCGCACGACGGCTTTGCGCAAGCGCGTGTTCCAGCCTTCGAAGCCGCCGGGACGCGATGCGGAAGGCCTTGGCGACGCTGATGCCTAAGGCGAATTCCAACAAACGGCTCGATGCTTCGGCTTGGGCCGCAACGCGTGCGCCCGCATACCGCTTGAGGCGCTGTTGGCTCCAGACCATCAAGGGAATAGCCAGCGGCATTCCTGCCAGGATCAGGATTGCTACGCGTGGATCGAGGATGAAGACCGCACCAAGAACCGATCCGGCTAGGACGATGTTGCCGACGGCGCGCGGCAGGATGTGTATGGTGAGTGGTTCAATATTTCGGAGGTCCTGGATCAAGCTCTCCGTCAATTCTCCTTGCGGCCGCGAGAGGATAAATCCCATCGGAAGCTGGCGTAGACGCTCGGCCGACGCGAGGCGGAAGTCGAACATCATCGCAAACCCTGCGCGGTAGCAAACGCGCGTAGACACGAATATCAGCACGATCTGCGCAACGCTTGCGGCCAGTAGACATCCTGTCAGGGATAAGATGGGGATGCGCTTGCCACCTATAGCCTCTTCAATGAAGAGAAAGAGCACGATGAGGGACGCCGTGGAAAGCAACGCCGCGCCTACATGCATGCCGATTCCGGAGAGTAGAGCGCATCGATGCCCCCTTCCAATCCGGTTAAGCAGCGTTAGCATGGAGCCACTGTCGCGGCATGGCTGGGAGGAAATGTCCAGTTGTCCGCTTCTTGGACGGCGCGGAACAACGAACTGTAATGGTCGTTGCGTTCGAGCAACGCACTGTGCGACCCGATCGCGTCCACCTGGCCGTCGCGCAAGAGCACGATGTGGTTTGCGGCAGCGATAAGCTTCGGCTTGTGGGCGATCACGAGAAGCGTCTTCGAGCGCGCCAGCGACAATAGTGCGCGCTGAATCACAGATTCGGCCGCTGCATCGATGGATGCAGTGGCTTCGTCAAGGATGAGGATCGGCGCATCTTTGAGCAGCACGCGCGCAAGGCCGATGCGCTGCTTCTCGCCGCCGCTGAGTGTAACCCCACGCGCACCAACGACAGTGTTGTAGCCTTCTGGAAGAGCGGCGATGAAGGCATCGCACGCGGCATCGTGAGCGGCTCTCAGCACGTCCTCCTGCGAAGCGCCGGGCCGCCCCAGCCGTATGTTCTCGAGAATGGTGTCGTTAAAGAGAAACGTGTCCTGGAACATGAAGGCAATGGTATCCGACAGGACATCTGGCGCGACGTCTCGCACATCGATCCCGCCGATACGTACGGTGCCCCTGTCTGCATCCCAGTAGCGCGGCACTAGCCGGGCTATCGTGCTCTTGCCTGCTCCCGACGCCCCGACCAGCGCAGTGAGACCAGGCCCGGCTGCGGTAAAGCTTACGTTGCGCAGAACCGGTCGATTGTCGTAGCTGAACCAGACATCTTCGAAAGTGACATCGAAGCTTTGTGGCTCCTTCGGCCTCTCGGGTGCCGGCTGGAGCGGAATGTCGAGCAAGGCGCTGATCCGTTGCTCGCCCTCGACGAGACGCAGCAACGCGTCCGGGAGCATGATCAGCCGGTGAAGGGATGGGGTAAAGCTTAACCCGAGCAGGAGGGCGAGCAACGCCTGCTCGATCCCGATGATTCCGCTCTCGTACAGCCAAGCGACGACCGGAAGCATGAAGAGGAATGGAGCACCGATGCCGACAGCAAAGAACGCCGCCGGCAGGTACCAGCGTTCTGCCCAACGCTCGACGAAATGTTTGTAGCCGAACACGGCGCGCGAGAACCGATCCAAATGTTCCACCGATCGCGCGCAGTTCTTCACCAACGGCAAGCCTTGCACGTACTCGATGGTTCGTCGGTTTAGCTCCTCAGTTGCATCATGATAGAGCGCAGTCGTGGCACGGTGGTTGCGGTAGACGGGGATCTGCGAAAGAAAAGCTGCGATCAATGCCGCCGAAGCTGCTGAACCGATACGCCAGTCGATCCAGAACAGACCGACGAGCATCGCGAGCGGCACCAAAACTCCGGCGCTCACTTCCTCCAAATGATGCGCGAAGAACAATTCGATCGCTTCAACATCATCGGCGATAACTTTCTTGATGCGCCCGGTACCAAGGGACATGAGGTCGCCCAGCGAGGTTCGCGTGAGCCGATCGGTCAGGCGAAGCCGGAGCTCGTAAAGAATGTCGTAGGCCACCATATGGCCCAGAATGCTGACACCAGCGCGCGCAACGAAACGAAGGACAATGGCGACGATGACCACGGTGCCGATCACCGCGATATCGCTGGCATTGCTTTCTGCCGCGTAGAGCATGGGGATAAGTCGGGCGACGAAAATTGCTGGTGCGACGGCGAGCATCGCGCCGGTAATAGAAAGGACAACTGCCGCAGCAAGCCTGCCTCGCTGCTGTTTGGCCAAAGCAAGGAGACGGCAGAGGCTCCTGATCATTCCGACGGTACGATGCGAATTTTCGAAATCTTGATCCCACGCCGGAAGCGCGGGACCAATCGAAAGAGCCGTATCCAGCGCCAGCGATGCCGCGCGAAGTCGAAATATGGCCATTCTTCTTCGAAACGGATCGCGCGATGCCAAGTCTCCAGTTCGCGTCCGCTATCCATCCCCCAGACGAAGGTTGCGTTGAGCTTCGACACGAGGTCCGTCCGGTGGGTAAGCCCGGCACGCTGCCGCGATAGTGCCTCGATGAGAATGGTCGCGCCAGGGAAGCGGTCTGCGATTGCGGTCATGAGCGCTCTCAACCCTTCTTCCGGCAAGTACATAAAAAGGCCTTCGGCGACAAAGAGCGGTGGTACGTCGTGTGACACGTCGTCCAGCCATGAGAGATCGAGGACAGAATGTGCGATCATGCGATGTCGTATCATCGCAGGGAAAAAGGACGAGCGGAGCGCGATTACGTCCGGTAGATCAATGTCGATCCAGTTGGCTTTGCCATTGTCGAGGCGGAAGGAGCGCGCATCGAGGCCAGAGCCAAGCAGCACGACGGTACCTGCGGGATGCCGCTCGAGATAAAGGGCGACCTCCCTGTCAAAGAGCCAGGTACGCACGGAAATCCCGAGCTGCGATTTCCAGCCGTTGGAGAACCGCGAGAAGTCGTAATCGAGTTCCTGAAGGATGCGAACGGCGTAAGGATCGCGGATCATTCCGTCGGCGCGCTGCGTTTCGACGGCGCGCGCCCAGAGCGGAATGAGCAGGGTTTCGGCGACCCCACTCAACTGCTGCGCTGTCTTCGGTCCGGGCTCCGCTGGGATGGACTGTGCGTGCATCATGGCACCCCGCTGCTGGTCCCTATCGTCGTTGCGAACGTCCTTCCTCGTTCCGAAAGACGCGGGAGAAGACAGACGACGCCAATGAGGCCCGCGACCGTGAGGCTCAGCGCCAGGACGAAGTGACCCTGATAGCCAAGCGCGGCTACGCTGAATCCGCTTACGGCAGAAGCGGCGATGCCGACGAGATTGCCGACGCAAGCTTGGGCGGTGAAATCGGTGCCCGGTTGATCCGGCGAACAAACGTCCATCATGATCGAATACATCGCGATAAACGCGAGACTCACTGCGAAATACTCCAAGCCGACGACAGCAACGAGGATGGGAAATGACGTGGCGCGGAGTGTGACGATCAAGACGATGGCAGCGATCGCGAACACCTGCATCACACCGAACGCGATCAACGCGCGATGTCGGCCAAGCGGATGCATCAGCACTCCCCCAACGACGCAGCCTGCGAGAGCAAACCCCACACCTGACGTTCCGAGGAGCCACCCGATATCGGTCATGCTCAGACCGATATCGACGAGGTAGGGCGTGATCATCGCTTTGCCGAACGCGTCACCGAACCGGTAGAGTACGATCACAATTAACATCAGCCGCAGATCCGGGCGGCGGAAGACCTTGAGAAGGCTCGGCGCGGCATGGACGCTTCCGGGGCGGTAGGACGGCTCGGGTCTCAAGGCGACCGCAAGGCAGACGAGAAGGATAAAGACAGCAATGATCGCCGTGGCTGAAACAAGCCCAAGCCAGGCCTGAATCAGCAGGAGGACTCCACTCCCGAACAGCATTCCGATCCAGTATCCGCCGATCTGCCAGCCATTACCCCAGCCACGGGCGCTCTCCGGGAGCATTTCGACCGCATAGCCGTCGGTTGCGACGTCTTGCGTTGCTGCAAGCGTGCTGGCTGAGAGCGCCAGTAGCGCCAGTATCAACCAGCTGCCCGATAGGCTGGCCGTGCGCGCGGATAGCCAGACGGCAACAAGCATCAGAGTCGCTGCAAGCAGGACCTGCGTGGGCACGATCCAGCTCTTGCGGCGTCCGACGCCCGGCAAATGCCAGCGATCGACCAACGGGCTCCAGAGAACGCTAAGGACCCATGGAAGGAAGACGAGATGCGATAGCCCGACGATCTCGATGGCTACGCCATCCTGCCGCAACAAGACCGGAAACGTTCGGTTGAAAAAGCCGTGCGAGATGCCCTGCGTGATATAGAGGCCTGCGATCAGAGCAAGAGCGAACGCGACGCCTCTCCGCTGCGGGAGCGTCTTCGCGGGATCCACACCGGCCACAGCCGCGGACAAACTTGAACGGGACTCTTCGCTTGTTGAAGCGGATCGGATGTTCATAGCCTGGCGCGCATCACCACACCAAAGGTCATGGGCTCGCCCTGACGCGCGACGAAGCCCTGATTTGGCAGCGTTCCGCCGAAGGCACGAACGAGGTAGTCTTTGTTGAGCAGATTCTTGCCGAAGACTGAGATGTCGACGTTGTTGTAGATGTAGCCGATCTTTGCATTCACCAGGTTGAACGACGACTGCTGAAGCGTGTTGTTGAAATCGAGATAATAGTCTCCGATATAGTTGTTATCGACGCGGACATAGATGCCATTGTCGAATTTGTAGCCGGTACCGATTGTAGCTGTCGCTCTGGGTACATAGGCCGGTCGCGCACCGACTCTCGTGGCTGTGGTCGAACGATCAAGTTCATCGACCCTCGCATCGACGACGCCGAGACTACCGAAGACTTCCCATGCGTCCGTCACCCGCCAATTGATGCTTGCCTCCACGCCTTGGCTGTGCGATCTGCCAATATTCTGCAGGACTGCCACATTGGGACGCACGAGCGTGGCGAACTGCTCGCCTTTGATGTCGATGTAGAAGAATGAGAGGTCTGTTGTGAGGCGGTTGTCGAAGAAGGCGGTCTTCATGCCGACTTCGTAGTTCCATGAGAACTGCGACTCATAGGCGATGTTAGCATTGGTCGGATTGAAAGTCTGGAAACCTCCGGGCTTGTAGCCGCGCGAGATCGTGCCGTAGGTCGTGACATTCGGATTCCAGCGATATTCGAGCGCGGCTTTCGGTAGGAACGCATCAAATTCGCGCGATGCGGCTTGGGGTATTCCTGGCGCGAGGCCTGCATTTGTCAGAAAGCCCGATGTGGAGTTCATATCTTTCCACACGCGATCATAGCGGGCGCCGAGCGTGAGAAAGAGCTTATCGGTGAGACCGACCGTGCCTTGGCCGAACACGGCAGCATTTTCAGCGGTGACGCCGACCTCGCCGAGTTGATGGGTGGGCACGACCATGCCGAACAGGGGCGGGTTCATGAGGAAGTCGTCGCCCGTAAGCTGCTTTTCGTGCGAGTAGTAGACACCCGCAAGCCATTTGAGGCGTGCGTCATCCGGCCCGAGGGACGCAACGCGAAGCTCTTGGCTCCACTGGTCATTTCTTTTGTAAGAGCGGTCGCGCGCCAGATCCTGGGGCGTATAGTCGGCATCAAGCGATTCCACCGAGCGCCAGTTGCGGTGACCGGTGATCGACGTGATCTGGAACCAATCGGCCTTGTAGTTGACGTTCAGTGTCTGACCGAGGTCGCGTTGGTTTGCGTACCCCTCGTAATTATCCGTCACCTTCCAGGGATTGACGCGGAGCGATGAGACGGGCGCGAAGGATGCAAAACGGCCGTCGTAGTTGAACCCGTCGATGGTAAGATTGACATCCCAGTTTGCATTAGGGGTCCATCGCAATTGCGCGCGCCCGCTGAAGTCGTCGCGGGTTTCGCCGGGCTGACCAAGAAAGGTATTTTCGATATAGCCATTAGAGTTTAGTTTTGAGCCCGACAACCGGAAGGCCAGCGTGTCGTTGATCGGCCCGCCGAACGCGAAGCGCTCTTGGAACGTCCCAAAGCGCCCGATCGTAACATCCCCAAGCGCATCCCACGTGAAACCCGGAAGCTTGTTAACGACGTTAATCGCACCGCCAAGTGTGTTGCCACCATAGAGCGTACCCTGCGGCCCACGCAGCACTTCAACACGCTCCACATCAAAGAAGTCGAGATCATAGCCGCCGCCGCGCTTCACGCCATCCACGAAAACGCCGACCGTCGGATTACCGAAGTCGGCGTTAGCGGAACTGACGCCGCGCATGTTGAGCGTCGTGGTATGGCTACGACCGCCAGCTTTGAATTGATAGAAATTCGGCGTCTGTTTCGTGAGATCGCTGATGTCGCGAATCTCCCGGTCAAGAATCTGCCTCTCATCAAATGTCGTGATGCTAATGGGCACGTCTTTGACGTTTTCTTCGCGCTTCTGCGCCGTGACCGTGATTGGGTCCAGCACGACGGTTTGCCCACTCGCCGTACCCGCCGGCAATGCTACCGCACCGGCAACTAACAAAGCCCGCCCCCGAACCATATCTCCCTACCCCCAAATGCAATGCAACGCCGGTCCGAGGACCATGTGTTCCGTCGCATGGAGAGTGAAGTCGGGCCAACGGGATTGAGATTCGCTTTTCGGACTCTTCTTTACGGATTCACGCAGCGGCAGGCCCCCCGGGGCGTTCAGGAGCGCAACTGGCTGGGGGAGAGGCCAAAGCGCTTCTTGAAAATCGTTGTAAAGTGAGGCGCCCCGTATCCGACATGGTCAGCTGCCTGGGCTACATTGAACTGACCAGAGGTCAGCATTTGGTACGCGGCAAGCATGCGCTGCTCATGGACGAAGGCAAATGGTGTCGCACCAAATTGCGTCTTAAATCCTGCACTCAGCTTGCGAATGTTCATTCCGACTTCGCGCGCAAGAACCGGAAGGCTAGGTGGATCGTCGATTCGTGATAGAAGGATTGCACGCGCATCGTGCAGTCGTTTGAGGTCTGGAGAGAGGATTTTGGGAACCGAGCCGAGATTAGAGCCGAGCAGATAATTCAAGCCAACGGCAGCGATTTCGAAAGCCTTGCCTGTGAGGAAGAGCGTACGCATCGGCCCGTGCAGCGGGCACGTCAGAACCTGATTGGCCAGTGAGCATAGGCACGGAATGCCCGGTTTCGATTCGACATGCACATTCCCACTGAGAAGGGGTTCTAGTGTCGCGATCAAGGGCTCGATCTGCGCTGCCGGCGTTCCACTCTCTTCCGGATCGATGTGGACGGAGGCGTAGCGGATAGGCGTATCGCCGGTGACCTGGAAGCGAGTAAGCCATTCCGCCGGACTTGCCAGCAGAAAAGCGCGGGGCCCATTCATTTGACGCGCGACGCCTCCGACCGCTTGTGTTTGTAAAAGGCCGTTCAACATGACGCCGATGCGTATGCCGCGCTGAATGCGTCCCTGTTGGGGCTCGTTTTGGTGCGCCTCGCCGCCCAGTAGAGTGATTGCTGGCGCAACGTCATAACGCCACTCATTGACGGCGATAAGATCGGTTTGCTGATTTGGATTGCACGACACCATTGAGGAACGCTTTCACGGAACGGATATCGACGAAGCCGCCTTCGCGACGCTTATGTAAGGACTAGCGTTTCATTTTGCTGTAAGAGAGCTATCTTGCATCCAGAATGACTCAAAAAGTGTGAGGCGCGCAGAAGAGGAGGCTTGGTTGCCGCGCGTGGGACATTGCTGCTGACTTCTGATAGCGTGGATGATCGAAGCAACATGCGCGCACTAACGGCAAACCATCGATGGCATGGTCGACTAGTGCGCAACTCCACCCCCGCCGATTGCGAGCACGTCTGAGGGCGTGCCCTTGAATTTCAATCGGGTGCGCTCGGCGAGCGTGTCCGTGTCAAGAACGACCACTTCGCCCGCGGCTGGATTCGAAACGACAACATAAGGGCCGGCGGCAGCGATCCGAGGGCGAACGACTCCGGCATCCATCGCATAGCGACCAGTGACCTGCGCTTTCGTCAAGACCGCGCCGGTAAGCGCATTGACGCTCAGGAGGGTACCGTCTTCCACAATGACATAGATCTTGTCGCCGGGATCGGAGTGCAGATGGAAGTGCATCCGGCGCGCCGGCAATTGCACGAGGCGAAAAGCGTCAAAGGAGGACGACGGATCGACGATCACCAGCGCATCCGGCCCGAAATCGCCAACGAACAACGCAAATCCTGTCCCGCCGAAGAGCGTGCGGATCATCCGGCCGGCCGGAAGCGAGTCAGCATACGGAATATGGCGCCCCGTGACGGTGCCGGGACCGGTTTCGTACAGAACGATGCCGTTCTCGCACCCGAATGCGGCAAATCGCCCGGCCCGCGCCTCGCCATGCAGACGGGGGCAATCGACACGTTGCGTGACGGCATTGTTCGCATCGCGGAGCTCAATGGCGGCAGGCAGCCCTTCATCGGATGGGGCCACTGAGACGGCAAGATGGCGACCAAGCGGAAGCGCGACGCCGTGATGTCTGCCGCCGGTCGACACGCGAAGCATCTGCTTGTCGGACGAGCGATTGAGGTCCTTCTCTTGAAAGACTCGTGCGCTTCCGTCGCCGTCGAAGAACACAGCGATCCTGGTGTCGTCGTGCGCGACGTGCGAAGGGCGAGGTCCGCGTAGTTGTAGCGGAAGGAGTCGCGGTGCCCGTATGGAGATATCGGCATGGTCGCCATGATCTTCGAGGGCGATGCCGGCATCGATCACCGACACCTGGTCGGCTTGGGGCTGGACCGCATAGACATATCGGCCGGTCACGCTGCGGTGCAGCCGAGCCGAACCCTTGAGCTTCAAGGTTGACAAGAGGCGGCCTTTGTCGAGATCGACGACATACGCCGCAGGGCTGCCCTCATCGGCCACGATGAGCCTGTACGCAGACTTAGCGGTCGACTCCGCCGCGGTATGACGGTGTTTCGGGCCGTGTGCATCTGCGACACCGCCTCCAAGCACGGCCGCGATCAACCCGCTGATCACCGCTTCTCGCATGGAGCACTCCCCGTTCTTAATCGATTTGCAACGTTATATTATAACATATTGTTGCCTCAAGTTGCTAGTAGCTGGATGGCTGCCGTAGGGCGAATCGGCGGGAAAGTTCGAGCATGACGGGTGGCGATGAAAACGGCCGGCTGCGTTCTGTCCGTTCGTCCGCACGCCGGCATTATGGGCTCTTCGCGCTTGCAGTCATCTGGGGATGGGCGTGCTTGCTGATGGCGCCCTCGCCCGTTCAGGCCCATCCCCATGTGTGGGTGACGATGGAGAGCACTATTCTCTATGGGCCCGATGGCAACGTCACGGGTGTCCGGCACGCTTGGTCTTTCGACGACATGTTTTCGGCCTTCGCCATTCAGGGCATCCCGGCAAAAAAGAAGGGAGCGTTTACGCGAGAGGAGCTTGCACCGCTTGCGGAAGTGAACGTGACTTCGCTCCAAGAGTACAAATATTTTACCTTCGCGAAAGTGAACGGTCGGCGAGTGCCGTTTACCGATCCAATCGACTATTGGTTGGAGCACGCGAATGGCATTCTCATCTTGCATTTCACGCTGCCTTTGAAGGCGCCTGTCAATGCCAAGACGCTCGATATCGAAATCTACGATCCATCGTTCTTTGTCTATTTCGAGTTCGCCAAATCCAATCCTGTCAAGCTGACGGCTGGTCCGGCCGGTTGCAAGCTCCAGGTTGATCGGCCAAAGGAGCTCGACGTCTCGCAAACGAAGAACCTAACGGAAGAGTTCTTCGCAGCTCTCACCGCTTCGAGTGCATGGGCCGCGCAGTTCATGAACAAGATTGCCTTGCGGTGTCCATGAGCAGACGCCTTCCGTCGCCGGACATTGCCAGGATCGTCCTCGCGGTGACACTTGCCGCTGCTATCGGATTGACCGGGACAGATCTCGTGCTCGCGAACCCCTTTGGCGTTGGCGGCGACGCAGCGCCGAGCGCCCCGATTGTCAACGGGTTCTCGGGGTGGCTGTTGCTCAAGCAGGCCGAGTTCTACCGGATGATGACGAGCGCGCTGCGTGCTGCAAGGGCTGACGGTAGCGCCTCTTACGGGCTGGTAGCGCTGTCGTTCGCGTATGGGATTTTTCATGCGGCGGGACCGGGACACGGCAAGGCCGTGATCAGCTCCTATCTCCTCGCAACAGAGCAGACTTGGCGCCGGGGAATGATGCTGTCTTGGCTGTCAGCATTTCTGCAGGCGACGGTCGCGATCGCGGTCGTGGTTATATGCACAACCTTTCTCAATCTTACTGCCAGAGAGATTCACGGTGCTGTCCGCATCGTTGAGATGGCGAGCTATCTTACAATCGCACTCCTCGGCCTTCAGCTCGCCTGGCGGAACGGCCGGCTGTTTCTACTCGCCCTCGCTGCAACGATAGCGGTTCGGCCCGTCGTCAATAGCGGAGGCGGTCAAGGCGTGCTCGGAATGGGGTCATTCGGCGGGTCGGACGGCAATCGAGGTGGTTGTCTGTGCGGCCGTCCACATCACGTCGATCCCATAAACGCGGCCTCCGGCGGCTCGTGGAAGCAGATGTGGACTGCGATCGTGGGCGTGGGCTTGCGGCCTTGCTCAGGCGCGATCGTTGTCCTGGTCTTTGCTGCCGCCCAAGAGATGCTCCCTATTGGCATCTTGTCGACACTTGCAATGGCCGTCGGCACTTCGATCACGGTTACAGCCATAGCGACGGTCGCCGTCAAAGCGAAGGGAATCGCGTTTCGGGTCCTGTCCGGGGGACGTGGCAGCAGTCTGCATCTCCTGCGTGGCCTAGAAGCTCTGGCGGGGATCGCCGTACTGGCCTTTGGCACACTGCTGCTCGCCGGATACATGACCTATGAGACGGCGCTCCTTCGATAGCGTTGCGTCACGCATTCTCGGACCCGTGAGGGTGGCTATTGTCCCTACTTGCCGGATAGTCCCACCCTCGAGCGCCTTCGGACGGCACAATACGAATCTCTGGTCTTGACTTGGATATTCTACTATTCCATTGATTGTTGGAATATTGGATGAATAAACCCGATCCGTGCCGCCCGCTCTGAAGCAGCATCAACTGGAACTCGCGGCTGACATGCTCAAAGCATTGGCCGATCCAAAGCGGCTTCGTCTGCTGGTGCGCCTGGGAAAGCGCGAACTGAGCGTTGGAGAGATCGCCGAGATCGAACAGGAGAAGATCACGACGGTGTCGGCTCGCTTGAAGGTGCTGTTGACGGCGCGCCTCCTCAAACGACGGCGAGACGGTCAGACTATCCTCTATTCAGTGGCGGACATGCACGTTCTCAACCTCGTGAACAACGCCATCGAACATGCTTGCGAAACTCACTAAGCCCTAGGCAGAGAAAGGCAGATCAAATGACGACCCACAGTCACGGGACACATACCGACCATCCTCACAAACACGGACCGGCCTGCGGCCATGTTGCGATCAAGCACGGCGATCACGTCGACTACCTTCACGACGGCCATCTGCATCACCAGAGCGGCACCGTGGTCGAAGAGCATGTCATCGAAGTGAGTGCGCAGAACCCGGATCGTTGTACGCCCGACTTTGGCCATACGGACCACGACGCCAAGCATGTTCATGGTCCTGGCTGCGGGCATGAAGCCATTCCGCATGGCGACCACACTGATTACCTGGTGAATGGGCGGCTTCATCACCCTCATGGCGAACATTGCGACGACCACGGATCTGTTGAGGTTGTGGCTTCTTGACGTGAGAATGGGCGCGCACTCAGCGACCGGTGCATTTCAATGCGGGGCGTTTGGCCTGCAGGTCCGCTCCGATAGCCGGTCGCCAGGAAGCACCTACATGCCAATGAATGCTCGCACGGTGCCGCGAACCGGCCCACTCGCTGCGAGCATCCACAAGGCCATTCCGATCATCATGAGATTCTCGGTGAGCGAAATGAAGCCGAGGGGCACATTGCTCGAGCCGCCAACGCATGCGCATTTGAGTTCGCGCTTTTGGAGATACACTGCGTAGTAGACTGAGATTGCGCCTTCCAAGCCGATGAATAGCGCGAGGGGAACCGAGATCGAGTGGAGTACGCCGGCGATCATGAGAATGCCAGCGAGCCCCTCGGCAAAGGGATAGACGTACGCATAGGGCACCCACCGCTTGGCGAGCAAGTCGTAGTTCAGAAACATGGTCGAAAAAGTCTCGACGTTCTGAAGCTTGAGCAGCGCCAGCACGCTCATGCTGAAAGCGATCCACCATTCGGCAGCGCGCAGGGTAATCACACTACCGTACACGGCGTGACTTGCGGCCAAGGCCATCAGCGCGGTCATGCCGAACAGGACGATAACGGGAACGTAGGAGGTGGTCTTCGCATCGGCCACGGCTTTGCCGAAGAAGCGGCGCAGATCGTCATAGCCACCGACCCGTTGGCCGTCGATGAAGGCCTGCGGCGTTGTCTTCACCGCATGATCTGTTTTGAAGGCCTCCGTCTCAGCCCGCGTCGTCAGCCAGTGGTCGTCTACCGTGTAGCCTTGGCGCTCGAGCAGGTTCTTAGCCTTCAGGCCGTAAGGGCATGTGTGTTGCTCCATGACCATGCGGTAAAGCGTGGCCTGCTTCGTGGGGCGAGCTATTGCGGTCATCGGGCCTCAAGAGGTTTTCTCCGGTCCGCGACTGATATAGCTTCCGTACCATGGTACAGAGTCAAGCGACGACACTTACGATTGGAAGGCTCGCCCGAGAAGGCGGCGTCGGGGTTGAGACCGTGCGCTACTATCAGCGCCGAGGCCTCTTGCAGACGCCGAAAAAGGGCGGCGGCGTCAGGCGGTATAGCAACGTCGACGTTCGACGCCTGCGCTTCATCCGGTCTGCCCAAGCGGCCGGCTTCACGCTCGACGAGATCGGCGAGCTTGTTGCTCTCGATGCAACAGACGACCGCGCCCGTGCCCGAGAGTTGGCGAGAGGCCGCATCGTTGCACTCGACGCAAAGATCGCTGATCTGCAAAGGGCGCGCGCGGCGCTTCGCCGTCTCGCGCGAGAATGTGGATCCTCTGAGACTGGCCCCTGCCCCATCATAACCGCCTTTGAAGCGGGGTAATGGTCGGACGAAAAGTCAGGGTGAGCGACGTCGTCTTTGTTCTGGGATTAGACCTGCCCCGAGGGTCTCAATCTTTGGTGAGAACAATCAATCCGGCTGGCGCCGCCGCTGCAGACAATCCAGCGGCGCGCGCTTCGTGTTGAAGCTGATCGAACGAGACCGTCCACCACGGGCAGTCGAAGCTGTATTCAACTGGTCCGGTGGGAGCACCGCGAACGCTGTAGGTCATCGTCCACTGGATGGTTTGATCGCCCGTCGGAATCGCTGCATACCAGCCCTCATAGCTCATGGCGCCCAATGTGATTCCTGCCGCTCGGCATTTTGCGACGGGCATCGGGCGGGCGGGCTCCTGAAGATCGAGCACCACGATGCCTTGCGGCGGCAGCCGTTCTGCGAGGCGCGTGAGCAGTCCCATACGTTCATTCGGAGCAAGGTGTCCCAGCATACCAAGGGCTACGGCAGTGCCGACCTGGTTCGGCAGCGCGGCCTCGCCGAACGTGCAGGGCAGGACCGTCACGCGTGGCCAGAGGTCGGGCCTGCGCACGAGCTTCGCGTGAAGGACCGCGCGCATGGCGCGCGATGGTTCAATGGCGATGATGTCTGACACCGGACACGCTTCCGCAATGGCTTCGATGGCGCGGCCTGTGCCTGACCCGATGTCAAGGACAGGAAGCGTTCCCTGCCCTGCCTGTTGCAGGACCGCGCCAAGCGCGGGCCCCAACGTCTTCCATGACTCAACCGTCAGCAGGTCGTAGAATTCGGCGGCAAGCGCGTATGCATCGCAAGATGAGGACACGGCCCTAGTGTCCCGAGTCACAAGTTCGCAATCGTAGATTCGCAGTAGATTCGTGTCGCTGTGCCAAGAGGGAGGCAACCAGCGACGGAGCATCTAATGGCGGTCCAGCAACTTGTCCCCCTGACATTGAG
>JAESGW010000290.1_pt1 | contig 73754 bp, 69 predicted proteins | sample 9269791 | NCBI WGS metagenome assembly JAESGW01 (sample SAMN16773120, study PRJNA677053) | algae metagenome | isolation source: Aphanocapsa lilacina HA4352-LM1 and co-occurring heterotrophs from near cave... | place: USA: Maniniholo cave, near Haena, Kauai, HI | collected 2009-07-28 | reverse complement strand
TTACCTCACCAACTAGCTAATCAGACGCGGGCCGATCTTTCGGCGATAAATCTTTCCCCGTAAGGGCTTATCCGGTATTAGCACAAGTTTCCCTGTGTTGTTCCGAACCAAAAGGTACGTTCCCACGCGTTACTCACCCGTCTGCCGCTGACGTATTGCTACGCCCGCTCGACTTGCATGTGTTAAGCCTGCCGCCAGCGTTCGCTCTGAGCCAGGATCAAACTCTCAAGTTGGACTTGAAACTTTAAACCGGCTGATCACAACGTTTGACGAGGTCCCACCATATATATCGCCCGCGATTCACATCGCTGACGACGATGGTGTAACCTATGTAAACGTGTACCGCCGAAGTCTTTCGTCCAGCCTCGAAAGATGAAAACCGAAGTTTTCAAGTATTCGAGACTACGCAAGGACTCCGCCGTCCACGTTTCTCTTTCTTCATCTTCACTTGTCAAACAGCCCGGGATCGCTGGGATCCCACCCTTCCATCTCAGGAAGGTTCCGCTAGCATCCATCCGACGACGAATAACAACCGATTGTTATCGGCTGTTGGTTCACTCATCGCAATGAGGAGCATCACGGGCGCGAGAAGATGCCTTGGCCTCGTGGCCAATGCATCGCCGCGCTCAGTGGCCGGGTTATAGGCCCGCCCGATCGGGGTTGTCAACGGTCATCGTCAACAAATTGTCGCATCACGTCGAAGAATTTTGGGACGCCAAGAAGTCCCTATGTTTAGGGGCTTTGGCCGCACTTGGGCCACAATCCTGCGACGTTCTGACTATAAGGTAAGCATTGAATCGCCGGACGCCAGTGGGGGTGGCCGACGGTTATCTACCCGGGAGAGGCGATCTCGATGAACCCGTCGCTTTTCCCATGCGGCCGAGAAAACTTCGAGAGACCTGCGCACCGTTGAGTTCGAGATTCCGGCCGGTCTTCAGTTATCCGGCCTCTGATTCCCGAAACTCTTTGCGTGCGTTACGCGCTACTCCGGACGAACGCCCTTCAAAAGGGCGGAAATGCAAAGTCTGGATAGTGTACGAGGTCTTGTCGATGTTGATGGAATTTGGGGGGACACAGGGTTGAGCCAGAAGGCGCAACGCGGAAGCGGCTATGGGCGCGAGATCGGGATCATCGATCTCGGTCACGAGCCGCCGCTTTCCGTCGATGGCTCCGAGGCTGCGGTGATCGATCGCCGCCGTGTCTCCGTACAATGGTTTAGCGGCACGATCCTGACTGGTCTGTGCGGCGCAGCCCTCATCGGCGGCGCCGTTTTTGCTTCGCTCGACGGCGAAATGACCTTCGCCAAGATGCCGGAACGCGTCGAGGGCGCGCTGCGCGGCGCCTTCGGCGCCAACGATCGCACAGCGAGCCTGCACAAGAGTGACCGCCTGCCGCCGCCGAGCGAATCCAGCGCGTCGCGCAACGTACAGCGGGTATCCACCGTGACCAGGGTCGGCAACCGCGATGTGATGCGGGTGCGACCGTTCGTCCGGATCTCCGGCAATCTGTCGATGACGACGAGCGATCTCAGCTCCAAGATCCCGCCGTATAACGCCCAGCGCATGCTGACCGATGTCGGCACCGCGACCCCGGCAGCCGCCGAAGATCCCAACAATCCCGAGGCCGTCGAGCCCGACGCCGAGGTTTCCTTCATTACCAAGGACCTGGCGACGGTGCTGCCGAAGGCGAAACTGGCCGCCGTGGTCGCGCTCGACGAAGTCCTGATGCGGGTACGTGACGCCGCCAACTGGCGCGGCTCGGGCGGCGGTGTCCGCTACACTTCGCTGGCCAACGCCGCGGCCGATGCCACCGGCGTGCAGTCCGATCTCAAGCTGGCCTATGCCACCGAAGGCAACGTCAACGATCCCTATGCCGGCTTCGAGACCCGCGTGGTGCCGGAAAACGTCACGCTGCTACCGAAGACCAAGGAACAGATCACCGGCGGCAACCCTACCGGCGAGCGCGTTCACGTTGTAAAGAAGGGCGATAGCGTCACCTCGATTCTGCGCGATCAGGGGGCCACACCGGAGGAAGCCAGGGCGGTTGCGCTGACGCTTGGCGCCCGCGGCCGCGACGGCGGCCTCAAGGAAGGCCAGAAACTGCGTATCCTGATGGCGCCCTCGGGCCTCGGCCCTGCCGCCCGGCTGCAGCCCTATCGCGTGATCGTCGCCAACGATACCACCGTCGAAGCCGTGGCCGCGCTGTCGGACGTCGGCAGATACGTCGCCGTCGATGTCCAGAGCATGAATACCGTCGCCGAAGCGATCGGCAGCAAGGACGATGATGAAGATGAAGACGACGGCAGCGGCGTCCGGCTCTACCAGAGCATCTACGAGACCGCGATGCGCAACAAGGTGCCGGCCGCCGTCATCGAAGACATGGTCCGCATCTATTCCTACGACGTAGACTTCCAGCGCAAAGTACAGCCCGGCGATTCCTTCGACGTGTACTTCGCCGGCGACGACGAAGCCACACCCGCCACCGAGAAGACGGAAGTATTGTTCGCCTCGCTCACTGTCGGCGGCGAAACCAAGAAATACTATCGCTTCCAGACCCCCGACGACTCCGTGGTCGACTTCTACGACGAGACCGGCAAGAGCGCGAAGAAGTTCCTGGTGCGCAAGCCCGTCAACAACGCCATCATGCGCTCAGGCTTCGGCGGCCGTCGCCATCCGATCCTCGGCTATACCAAGATGCACACCGGCGTGGACTGGGCCACGCCCTACGGCACGCCGATCTTCGCTTCCGGCAACGGCGTGGTCGAGAAGGTCGGCTGGGAAGGTGGTTACGGCAAATATGTCCGCCTCAAGCACAACAACGGCTACGAGACCGCCTACGGCCACATGTCGGCGTATGCCAAGGGCATGGAGCCGGGAAAACGGGTTCGGCAGGGCCAGGTGATCGGCTTCGTCGGATCGACGGGCATGTCGACCGGCGCCCACGTTCACTACGAAATCCTGGTCAACGGCCGCTTCGTCGACCCGATGCGCGTCAAGCTGCCCCGTGGTCGCTCGCTCGAAGGCCCGCTGATGGCGAACTTCGAAAAGGAACGCGACCGCCTCGATACGCAGATGAACAGTCGCGGCGGCACCGCGCGCGTTTCCGACGCCGCCGGCACCACGCCGCAAACGCGCCAGATCAGCCGCTGAGCCCTCGCCCGGGCCCATTTCACGAAAAACCGATAGCCCGAGCGGCGCCTGCCGGAACTCTGGCTGAATGCACCCGTTGATGGAGCGGGATGCAGTCGCTTGCTGCGGCGCGCGGCGCATGGCCGAGTGATGGAGGTCATCATGCAAATGACGCGTGAGGACGTGGCCAAAGTCGTTGACGGGGCCGACGACGTCATGATCGCCCAGATCATTGGAACCGGCGCGACGGTCGACGAATTAGCCGAGGCGCAGGCCTGGCTGGCCAACGACGAGCCGATGATCAATGCCGGCCGGCCGCTGGCGACGGGCCGCGTTCGCGAACTCGTCGATATTCTTTCCGAGCTTGAGGCAAGCCAAGATGAGGACGACATGGGCGGAACCCCAGTCGTCGAGCAGAGCTAGTTCGACCGACGCGCGACGTTGGACGCACCCTTCGCGGGATGCGTCCAATCGCTTTCATGGCCGTCTATTTCGCGATCAGTTCAGCTTGCGCTTCGGCACCGGCGCCTCGAACTGCGCGATTTCAGCGGTTTGCGGCGCCTTGCCGTTGAACGTCAGCACGTTGCCTTCGGAAGAGATGACCACGCGCTCGCCATCGGTGACGTCGCCGGCAAGGATCATCTCCGCCAGCGGGTCCTGCAGACTGCGCTGGATCACCCGCTTCAGGGGCCGTGCCCCGTAGGCGGGATCCCAGCCCTTGGCGGCCAGCCAGTCGCGCGCCGCATCGTCCAGCGTCAGCGTGATCTTGCGATCCTCCAGCAGTTTCTGCAGCCGGGCGAACTGGATCTCGACGATCCGGCCCATCTCGCTCTTCTGCAGGCGGTGGAACAGGATGATCTCGTCGACGCGGTTGAGGAATTCGGGCCGGAAGTGCGCACGCACCATGCCCATCACCTGCTCGCGCACCGCGGAGGTGTCCTCGCCTTCCGGCTGGCTCACCAGGAACTCCGAACCGAGGTTCGAGGTCATGATGATCAGCGTGTTGCGGAAGTCGACGGTGCGGCCTTGACCGTCGGTCAGGCGGCCGTCGTCGAGCACCTGCAGCAAGACGTTGAAGACGTCCGGATGCGCCTTCTCGATCTCGTCGAACAGCACCACCTGATACGGCCGCCGCCGCACCGCTTCGGTGAGCGACCCGCCCTCGTCATAGCCGACATAGCCGGGAGGCGCGCCGATCAGCCGCGACACCGAGTGCTTTTCCATGAACTCGGACATGTCGAGGCGGACCATCGCGGTCTCGTCGTTGAACAGATATTCCGCCAGCGCCTTGGTCAGTTCGGTCTTGCCGACGCCGGTGGGACCTAAGAACATGAACGAGCCCATCGGCCGGTTCGGGTCCTGCAGGCCGGCACGCGAGCGGCGCACTGCCGTCGCCACCGCATGCACGGCTTCGGCCTGGCCGACCACCCGCTTGCCGAGGCTGCCCTCCATCTTCAGGAGCTTGTCCTTTTCGCCTTCCAGCATCTTGTCGACGGGAACGCCGGTCCAGCGCGAGACCACCTGGGCAATGTGGTTGGCCGTGACGGCCTCCTCCATCATCTCGCCGTCGTTCTCGTTGGCCTCGATGTCGACCAGCCGCTTTTCCAGCTCGGGAATCTTGCCGTAGGCGAGCTCGCCCGCGCGCTGGAATTCGCCGCGGCGCTGCGCGTTGGCGAGTTCGATGCGGAGCGCATCGAGTTCGCTCTTCAGCCGCTGCGCATTGGAGAGCTTGTTCTTCTCCGCGCTCCAGCGCGAGGTCAGATCGGCCGACTGCTTTTCGAGCTCGGCGAGTTCCTTTTCCAGCGCCTGCAGCCGTGTTTTGGAGCCGGTATCGGTTTCCTTCTTGAGGGCTTCCTGCTCGATCTTCAGCCGGATGATTTCGCGATCCAGCGAATCCAGTTCTTCCGGCTTGGAATCTACCTGCATCTTCAGCCGCGCCGCCGCCTCGTCCATCAGGTCGATGGCCTTGTCGGGCAGGAAGCGGTCGGTGATGTAGCGGTTCGACAGCGTCGTCGCAGCCACCAGCGCCGAGTCGGTGATGCGCACGCCGTGGTGCTGCTCGTACTTGTCCTTGAGGCCGCGCAGGATCGAGATCGTGTCCTCGACCGTCGGCTCGGAGACGAACACCGGCTGGAACCGGCGCGCCAGGGCTGCGTCCTTTTCGACGTGCTTGCGATATTCGTCGAGCGTGGTCGCGCCGATGCAGTGCAGTTCGCCCCGCGCCAGCGCGGGCTTCAGCAGGTTCGACGCATCCATCGCGCCGTCGGCCTTGCCGGCGCCGACCAGCGTGTGCATCTCGTCGATGAACAGGATGATCGAGCCCTCGGCCGCAGTGACTTCCTGCAGCACGGCCTTCAGCCGCTCCTCGAACTCGCCACGGTATTTGGCGCCGGCGATCAATGCGCCCATGTCGAGCGACAGGAGCTTCTTGTCCTTCAGGCTCTCCGGCACGTCGCCGTTGAGAATGCGCAGCGCCAGGCCCTCGACGATCGCGGTCTTACCGACGCCGGGTTCGCCGATCAGCACGGGATTGTTCTTGGTGCGGCGGGAGAGCACCTGGATGGTGCGGCGGATTTCCTCGTCGCGCCCGATCACAGGATCGAGCTTGCCGTCGCGCGCCGCCTGCGTGAGATCGCGGGAATATTTCTTCAGCGCGTCGTAAGCGTTTTCGGCGGTGGCGCTATCGGCGCTGCGGCCCTTGCGCAGCGCTTCGATCGCCGCATTGAGGCTTTGCGGCGTGACGCCGCCCTTGCTGAGGATCTCCCCGGCCGCGCTCTTCTTTTCGAGCGTCAGCCCGAGCAGAAGCCGCTCCACCGTGACAAAGCTGTCGCCGGCCTTCTCGGCGGCCTTTTCCGCTGCGTCGAAGGCGCGCGCCAATTCGGGGGCCAGGTAGATCTGCCCGGCGCCGCTGCCCGAGACTTTCGGCAGCTTGGCAAGGGCCTCCTCGGTGGCCTTGAGGATGGCGCGGGAATTGCCGCCGGCGCGGTCGATCAGACCTCCGGCAAGGCCTTCGCTGTCGTCCAGCAGCACCTTGAGTAAGTGCAGCGGCGAGAATTGTTGATGCCCGTCGCGGATGGCGAGCGATTGCGCAGACTGGATGAACCCCCGCGCGCGCTCGGTGTATTTCTCGATATTCATGTTTTTAGCTTCCCTCGGCCTGCCGTCCTCACCCGGGGCGCGATCAGCAAAAGTGGGAACCGGTTTTGCGTCCGATCGCGCCCCTATTATGTTTGGCGCGTGACCTTAACGCGAAACCGCTCACACTTTCGCGGGTCACGCGCGTAGCATGATTACGGCATCTTCATTGGGTGTACGCGGACCGCATTGACATTCCTCAACCGGCCGCGGGTCGTCGCCCTGTTTGCAGGCTTGACGCAAATGTGGGCATGGCTCGGCGAAACGGAAGGGGCCCGCTCACAAAATCGGGAGCGGTGGCGCCGGGCGCGGGAATCCCTTAAACAAGCTGTATGGATGCTACCTCCCCTGCCCGCATCGCCGGGATCTACCGTTATCCCGTCAAAGGCCTGACCCCGGAGCAGCTCAGCCGCGCCGAGCTCAATCCCGGCCAAACGCTGCTGGCAGACCGTCGCTACGCCATCGAGAACGGCCCCTCCGGCTTCGACCCGGCTGAACCGAAATGGCTGCCGAAGCCGCACTTCCTGATGCTGATGCGGGACGAGTGGCTGGCCGGGCTGCGTACCCGGTTCGACGATTCGAGCCATGTCCTGACCATCCACCGCGACGGGAAGATCGCCGCCGAGGGCGATCTGGAGACGGCGCAAGGCAAGGCTGCGATCGAAAACTTCTTCGCCTCGACCTTTCCCGACCTGATCCGGGGCCCGCCGAAAATACTCACCAGCCCCGGCCACAGTTTTTCGGACGTCGCCCGCAAGGTCGTTTCCATCATCAATCTCGCCAGCGTCCGCGCCATCGAGAACATGGTCGGCGCGACGGTCCACCCGCTCCGCTTCCGCGCCAATCTCTATGTCGAGGGCTGGCCGGCCTGGCATGAATTCGACCTGCTCGACCGCACGCTGGCGGTCGGCGACGTCAGGCTCAAGGTGGTGAAGCGCATCGTCCGCTGCGCCGCCGTCAATGTCGATCCGGATACCGCCGCACGCGACCTTTCCATCCCGCAGGCGCTGCAGCGCCGGCTCGGCCATGCCGACTGCGGGATCTACGCCGAAGTCATCACCGGCGGCGGCATCGGCGACGGTGATGCGATCGCGGTGGAGCAGCCGGAATTGTTGTGAGTTGACGCGGGACGGCAGGGTCGTTGTGCTCCCGCACGCCGTCACGCACAACGCCGTCATACCCCGCGGATGCGGGGTATCCAGTACGCCGTGGCCTATCGTTTCAATCATTAGCGTCTCTGGAATACTGGATCGTCCGCCTTCGCGGACGATGACCACTGAATATGAGGCTACCTTCTCGCGACGCTGATCGCCCGAGGTTTGCCTGAACCTTGTCCCTCGAAAACGGAGGGAGCAGGGAATGCCGGGTGCACGCTGCACCCGCGGTCTCGTGTGCAATGAGTACGCAAAGAGACGCACACGAGCATACAGGTACAGTCGGAACACTCCGGCATTCCCTGCGCAATGGCTCTACGGCTTATGCCGCGCTCTCTCCGGAGACGAATTCGTCTTGCCTCCGTCACTGCCGGCTTGCTGACTGATCGATCCGGTTGGATCGAATTCGTCACCGACAGCTTGGCACCAGCAACGGGTGTCGAGACCACACGGTTTTGCCGTACGCTTCAGCGCCGTTCGTCTTGCGCGCTATGTTCGCTCACGGATAACCGCCCTGCGAACAACGCTTCGCGCCTGACGCTTCTGCGTCCACCGCATCCCGTCCCGCGTTCGTGACGACGCGCGATCCGCCCCTCTTGTCGGAACAGGACGGCGTTAAAATAACCCTCGATACGGTTCGACGGAAAGCGACATATTTTTGCGAGCGAGGCTGGACGACCCAAATCACGTTGAAATCGCTCACCAAATCGCAACCTGCGCGCAGCGCCTTTCTCATCTGTCGCGCGCAAAAACCGACGCCAGATGCACGCTGATTTGCCCGTCGACCATCGCGCGAGCGCAGCATGCGAAGTCGTGGGAATTGCGTGCAGCCACGAGTTCAGCCGAACGCCTGAATTGTCAGGGCAAACGTGAAATGGCACGCGACCTGCTCGTGCCCATCTACGATTGGTCACCGAAGGGTTCGAGACGAGCGATCTCCGAAAGGCCAAGGCGCTGCTCTGCGAGCTTCACTAGGGGGCTCAATGCGAAATGGTCAAGGCGATGGCTTTTTCGCATTGTTCAACTGTCACGGAGTCTTCATCAAGGGTTTTGACCATGAGTCGACGGTAGCGTCGCTAAGGTTGCCAATTGAGCAGTTCTATCGCGTTCTGCCACACCAATTCTCAGCTTGTTGCAGTGAACCGGCATTCTCTCCGGAGCTGGTCACATTTTGCATGTGGCGCCTTTCCCAGGAGTCCGGATGGGCCCGCGCGAAAATTGCGCTGCCTCCATCCGAAGATAACGATGGCTCGGCACATTTGCTTGCAATACTTGATTGCTCGCCTGAAACGTACCTGCGGTGGGCTACAGAATACTATGAGAGCGAAGTGTCTGCACAGGCCGTAAATGCCGCGTACGAGCATCGTGTGCTAACCGAAGAGATAGTTGCCGGTCTCAATCCAATGTGCAGCCTCACTTCAATCCGTGAGGATATTGCCGAGATCGGCTATCCAACATCGCCAAGAACAAGAGACAGTTGATGGGAAGGTAACGGGGCGGTTTGACCAGCAAGATTCATGCTCTCGTGGATAGCAATGGTCTGCCTGTACTGATGGCGCTGTATCCTGCCTTCGTCCAGCTTGCATCCATGCGGCTGTGCTGGCTGCGCGTTATGAGTCGACACCCTAGCGACGACCCACCGCCCTCTCGTTCGCCGACGTCCTGCCCGGACTTCAGATTCCCAGCGCGAGAAAGCCGGCACAAACCACAATCAGGCTTACAACGATAACGACCAGAAAGCCGGAAGAAGCAAAATCTTCGCGCATGACGACAGCACCGTCGTTTGGTGAACCTTCATCACACCATCGGCTCGTTTCAGCGTGCATTCGTCGAACCGGGAAAACGACTTCGTCGGGGCGGCCTATCGTTACGTCGCGGACGCCGCATGAAACATCTTCACGGAATCGAGAGCGAGGCACCCCTCGATCTCAGCATCAGGCGTGCCCTGTCCTCCATTAACTGACACGGCGGCCGATTTAGATTTGATTCATCCTGATTTTTAGAAGTCGATTCAAATTTTCCATTCATGATCGCTGCGCGTCGCGAAATTTCCATGTCGATCAATTTCTCCATCCAGGCTCGCATTCAACCGGAATCATAGGCATGGCGATCGTCGATGCAGCGCTGTGCCCTGGGGATCCCTGCGAGCGCGCAAGCGCGCCGCGGGGCACTGCCCGCGTGAAATCGCGCGTTCCAGTACTTCTGACCGCCATCTCCGTCATTCTGTGCTCGATGCTGCTCGCCGGCTGCGCGCGCAATCCGGCGCAGCGTGAAGTCAGTCCGGCCGCGCACGAAAGCAAACCGCCTCCGGTCCGTACTTTCGTGCGTCCCCGCCGACACTCCGAGCCATATCGATATGTTGCGCCCAGGATCAGGCGACCTGACCTGGCGCTGCTGTCGCCGCAACCAGCGCCTGATTGCGAGTTCAACAGATCCGATCTCAAGACCGTCGATCCCAACGAATGGGCCCGCCTGAAGGTCGAATACGAGCGACAGTGCTACCTGGATGCCGAGAAGGCCGCGCGCGACCGCCTGGCCCTGCTGCAGGCCGCCAGCACCTGCGAGGTCGAGCCGGCTCGGCAACAAAGCCCGGTTCGACGCCAATCCGCGCAACCGCGGTAGCCGGCATATCGCTACCGGCTGCATATCAGCGGCTGGTTTGCCCGCTCACGACGCGGCGATTACCTCCAAAAACATCATGCAATTGCGGTCGATTGGCGCCTGTGTTTTCTTCAAGGCGGCCAGCGGGCGGAGCTCCTCTATTCAGTCTTTGTTTTGCCATTCCAGCATTTCACACTTTTCCCGATTTGGGACAGGCTGCTCTTGCCTGTCTATTTGATTCAAATTGTGCCTCGTGCGGGAGGAGTTTGTTGAGAACTATCAGTATTTTAGTGAGTATCCATGAAAACCCTCTACGATTTGCTCGGAGCACTTCCGGACGACGACGCCGATGAATTGAGGGCGGCTTTCCGCAAGGCTGCCAAGGCGAACCACCCCGATAACAATCCCGACAATCCGGAAGCTGCTGAAAGATTCAGAAAAATCGTCCGCGCCAACGCCATCCTGAGCGATGGGGAGCAGCGTGCGGCCTATGACCGGATGCTCGTCGTGGTGCGCCGGCAACAAGGGCTGAAGCCGAAGCGCAGCGCTTTCTCCAGCACGCTTCGCAGGCTGGCCGCAGACGCCGCCGCGAGCGCTGTCGTCTCCATCCTGCTGATCGGAGGTTACCTTCTGTATCGACCGTTCGACGGAACGCCCATCGCTTCATCGCAGATCACAGAGGCATCCGCGCGGAAGGCGACGCAGGCTCCTGCCATCAAGGCGGCCGACCTATCCGAGGCGCACGCCCAGGCCGATCAACACGACCTGGCAGAACAACACAGCCAGACCGAACACAGCCAGGCAGGGCAACACGACAAGCTTGAAGTTGCGGCAGCCAACGTGAAGCCGGACATCAATCCACGCGATGTCACGGAGCCGGCCGAACCGGATATCATCGCCGCTGAGGTGACTGTTGCGCCCGTGGCGAATGTTGCGCCTGAGGCGACCACGGGGGTCGCTGCCGCGAGCGCGGATGCTTCGCCGGCTCTCGGCTTCGGAACGAAGGATGCGCAGTATTATCGGGAACGGGGCATCCAGGCCTATCGCATCGGCGATCTCTATATTGCCCTTGTCAATTTCGATCTGGCGATCAGCCTCGATCCCAATTCGCCGGAGTCCTACATCGATCGCGGCATCGTCTTCCACCGCCTCGGCGATCAAAAGCGCGCGTTTTCCGACGTCACCGAGGCGAAACGCCTCGAAGCCGTGAATCGAAACAAGACTCCTTCGGTCGCAAGCGCGCCGCAGCGATGAATCAACTCCTGCGCATTTTGCCCAGCACGTAGTTGTCGTAATAGTTTTCCGCGATCTGCGTGTAGAACAGCACTTCCTTCATGTACGCGTCGTGGCTTTCCTTGGTCTTCTTGAACAGCGGGCTTTTCCCGGCGATCTCGTTCAGATGGTCTTGCGTGGCCTTGTAGCAGGCCTCCATGACCGGTTGCGGGAACGCACGGAGCTCGGCCCCGCCAGAGACGAGCCGCTTCAGGGCCGCCGGGTTGACGCTGTCGTATTTCTCGATCATCCACGCGCCTGCGGCGGCGCCGGCCTGGTTGACGATCGCCTGATATTGCTTGGGCAGGGAATTCCACTTCTCTTCGTTGACGATCATGTGCAGCATTGCGCCGCCTTCCCACCAGCCCGGAAAGTAGTAGTACTTCGCGACCTTGTAGAAGCCGAGCTTCTCGTCGTCATAGGGACCGACGAACTCCGCAGCGTCGATCGATCCCTTCTCAAGCGCGGAATAGACGTCGCCGCCCGCGATCTGCTGTGGCACGATGCCGAGCCTGGCGAGCACATGGCCGCCCATGCCCGCGATGCGGAACTTGAGGCCCTGAAGATCCTCGACGGTCTTGATCTCCTTGCGGAACCAGCCGCCCATCTGCGTGCCGGAGTTGCCGCAAAGGATGGCGTGCGTCTTGAAGGGCTTCAGCGCCTCGTTGCAGAGTTCGGCGCCGCCGCCGAACGTCCACCAGGAATGCTGATGGCGATGGTTCATGCCGAACGGCGCGCCCGTCGCGTAAGCCAGCGCCGGCTCCTTGCCGATGTAGAAATAGAGCGGCGTTTGCGCCATCTCGACGGTCGCGGTGCTCACCGCGTCGAGCGCCTGCAGGCCGGGCACGATCTCGCCCGCCGCGAAGGTCTGGATCTGAAACTTGTTGTCGGTGGCGTCGGCCACGTATTTCGCAAAGGTCTGCGCCGTGCCGTAGATCGTCTCGAGCGATTTCGGAAAGCTCGAGGTCAGGCGCCATTTGATTTCGGGCGAGGCTTGCGCGATCGCAGGTGCCGCAACCAGCGTCGTCGCGCCGGCCACGGCGCCGCCCTTGAGGAACGTACGGCGTTTCATGATGTGCTCACTCCCTTGCAAGTCCGCTGGACCACGGCAAATTCCCTTCCGGGACCGTTACCGCTGATCATAACGAACTTCAAGGCATGTGCCGCCTTGCCCTGGCAGGCACTTTGCGGCTCTCCCCGTGGAGGACGGGGAGAGCGGACCTACGCTGCAGGCCTAATTGGTCGGCATCACGTAGGCGTAGATCCGCCCGCGCGAGACCGGCGCCTCACGGACCCTGTTGCCGTTATTGCCCGAGATCATGATCGGGTTACCCTTGGCGTCGATGCCGGTGATGATGCCGACATGACCGCCGCGGCGGCCGCGCGTCATGACCGCGATCGCACCGACCTGCGGGCCCGAAACGCGCTGGCCGTAATTCGCGAACGAACTCGCCATGTCCGAGCCCGTGCCGCGATGGCCGGAATGCTGCAGCACCATGTTCATGAACCGCGCGCACCACAGGCGGCCGCGCCCGGTCGGGTTGCCGCCGAGATAGCGGCGCGCTTGAGCGACCACGTTGGAAGAAGATCCGAAGCCGGTAGGCGCCATAGCGCCGCCGGGTGGCGTCAGGGTTGAATTCGGATCGGCGCCGGCGTTCGGAGCAAAGCTTGCGTTGGTGTTGGCAAAGCCGCCGGCTTGCATCTGCGCGACGCCGCGCTCCCAGCGCGACATCCTGGCTGCATGTCGATATTTGCGATGCGAATAATGATGCTTGGCATGATGCCCGGCGTGATAGGCGCGCGCGTGCCGCCCTGCGCCGTGGTGAGGCCGTGCCGAAGCGGGTGTAACGAACACGACGATGGAAGCCGAACACAGTGCCAGCGCGACGAAACGAAGCGACCGGCGGAACGTAAACAACTGACGCATGCTTGATCCTCTGTAGCCCCCATTGCACTTTGCGTTCGTCCCCGAACGAACGCGGCGGCCTTTTGCGGTTGGCGGTGTGACCAGAGGAAGATTTCATGTGGCGCTGCGGAAACAATTTCTGGGTCATTCCACGCAGATTCAATGACGAAAAAGAATCCGATCTGCCGCATTGCGGCCGGGAAAATTAACTGCAATTTTGATGGTGGAACGCGCAACGATGTTACGTAAAAACAAGAAAATGGAGAGGAAGCAAAATGCCCTACGCCGTCGCCAAGGATAAAGTCCGCCTTTATTTCGAGGAAGCGGGAAGCGGAACCCCGATCATCTTCCTGCACGAGTTCGCGGCCGACCACACCAACTGGGAGCCGCAGATGCGCTACTTCTCGCGCGGCCACCGCTGCATCGCCTATTCCGCGCGCGGCTACACGCCCTCGGACGTGCCGCCCTCGGCCGAAGTCTACACCTACAAGCATTTCTATACCGATGCGCTGGCGGTGCTCGATCATCTCGGCATCGCCAAGGCCCACTTCGTCGGCCTGTCGATGGGCTCCTACTCGTCGCTGCAGGTCGGCATCAATGCGCCGGAGCGGGCACTGTCGATGACGCTTGCCGCCGTCGGCTCCGGCGCTCCACTCGAAAACCTCGACGCTTTCCGCGCGCAGTGCCGCGCCAATGCCGAGCAGTATGAGACGATCGGTTCGGTGGAAGTGGCGAAAGCCACACGCGAGGCGCCGAGCCGGATTCCGTTCCTGCTGAAGGATCCGCGCGGACACGCCGATTTTTATGCGGCACTGGCGCGGCACGACGCCAAGGGCTCGGCCAACACCATGCGAAGCTTTCAGGGCGGGCGTCCGTCGATCTACACGCTGACGGACGCGATCCGGAAAGTGCCGACGCCGGCGCTGATTCTGTGCGGCGACGAGGACGACAATTGCGTCGGGCCCAGCCTGTTCCTGAAGCAGCACCTGCCCGCGGCGGGGCTTTCGTTCTTCCCGAAGGCGGGCCACGTGCTCAATCTCGAGGAGCCGTCGCTGTTCAACGAGATGGTGGAGCGCTTCATCGCGCTGGTCGAGGCCGGCCGGTGGCCGGTGCGGGATCCAAGGTCGATGGTGGCGGCCGCTGTTTGGCCCGTCATTCCGGGGCGCGCGCAGCGCGAGCTATGATGTGCAATTGTACATCAGAGAATCTATCCATCGACGCAACCGGCCGGCCGATGGATTCCCCGATGTGCAATTGCACATCTGAGGTTCGATGCTGCGCATCGCCCCGGAATGACACCGAGCCTATTTCTCCGCCCTGCCCCGGCTCAGCAGGAACACGCCCTGCTCGCCGAACATGTTCCACACCCACCACGGCAGGTTCAGCGGCACCGGGCGGCCGTAGAGATCGAGCGCGACCGAGCGCTCCATCTTGACGTTGATCGCGGCGCACAGTTCGACGAAATCCTTGATGGTGCAGAAGTGGATGTTGGCGGTGTCGTACCAGGTCGCCGGCAGGTTCTCCGTGCGCGGCATGTGGCCGCCGACAAGGAGCTGCAGCCGCATCTTCCAGAAGCCGAAATTCGGGAACGAGACGATGGCGCGCCGGCCGATCCGCAAAAGGTTTTCCAGTACGACCTTCGGCTGCCGCGTCGCCTGCAGCGTCTGCGACAGGATCACGTAGTCGAAGGCATCGTCGGGATAGTTGATGAGGTCGGTGTCGGCATCGCCCTGCACCACCGCGAGCCCCTTGGCGACGCAGCGGTTGACGCCCTCGCGCGACAATTCGATGCCGCGGCCGTCGATGCCGCGGCTTTCCAGCAGTTGCAGGAGTTCACCATCGCCGCAGCCGACGTCGAGCACGCGCGAGCCCGGTTCGACCATGCCGGCGACCAGCAGGTGATCGGTGCGATAATTGCCGGTGCGGTCGGGCACGATGCCCGGCAGCGGCAGGGTCTGTTCCTGAAGCGCCATATCAACCAGCTCCAGAGTTTGACGCGTTTTCTTCACGCGAACCGGTACCCACTTCGCTTGAAAACGCTTTGCTCTTAAGTCCGCGCGCCTTGCCTGCCGATTGCAGGAATGCGCGCGAGATATCGAAGAATTCGGGCACGTCGAGCAGGAAGGCGTCGTGGCCGCGATCCGTCTCGATCTCCGCGAACGAGACCCGCGCACTCGACGCGTTGAGCGCATGCACCAATGCGCGCGATTCCGAGGTCGGGAACAGCCAGTCCGATGTGAACGACACCACGCAGAACCGCGTCTTGATGCCGGCGAACGCTTTCGCCAGCACGCCGCCATGGTCGGCGGCGATGTCGAAATAATCCATCGCGCGCGTCAGATAGAGATAGCTGTTGGCATCGAAGCGCTCGACGAAGGACGAACCCTGATAGCGAAGATAGCTCTCGACCTGGAAGTCCGCATCGAACGAAAACGTCGGCAGGTCGCGATCCTGCATGCGCCGTCCGAACTTGCGATGCAGCGCCGCGTCGGAAAGATAAGTGATGTGCGCGGCCATCCGCGCCACGGCTAACCCGCGATGCGGATGCGAGTGCTGGTCCGAATAACGTCCGCTGGCCCACTCCGGATCGGCCATCACGGCCTGCCGGCCCAGTTCGTGGAACGCGATGTTCTGTGCCGAATGACGCGTCGAGCAGGCGATCGGCAACGCCGAGAACACGCGCTCGGGATAGGCCGCGGTCCACTGCAGCACCTGCATGCCGCCCATCGAGCCGCCAACCACGGAGAACAGCGTATCGATGCCGAGATGTTCGACCAGCATGGTCTGCGCGCGCACCATGTCGGGAATGGTGATGATCGGAAAATCCAGCCCCCACGGCTTGCCGGTCGCCGGATTGGTCGAGGCCGGGCCCGTCGAGCCCATGCAGCCGCCGATCACGTTGGAGCAGATGATGAAGTACTGGCTGGTGTCGAGCGGTAGACCCGGACCGACCATCGTGTCCCACCAGCCGGGCTTGCCAGTGACGGGATGCTTGTTGAAGACATGCTGGTCGCCGGTCAACGCATGGCAGACCAGGATGGCGTTGGAGCGGTCGGCATTCAGTTCGCCGTAGGTCTGGTAGGCGATCTGGAACGGCGCCAGGTCGACGCCACAATCGAGCTTCAGCGGCTGCTCGGTACCGAACTTCGCCACCAGCGACGTCGGATGATCGGCCTCATGGGCGCGATCTTCGCCGTGGATCGACGGACTGGGTATCGGATGCACGTTTGTCATCTCGGCACAGACCTCCTCGCGGAGGCTCCAGACAGAAATCAGGCCATAAAAAACCCGGCCTGAACATAAGGTTCGGCCGGGATCACTTCTGTCCCCGGCCTGTTTAGCGAGTTGTTTAACGTGGCTGCAAGCCGGCCGGCTCAAATGACCACGGAGTGCCCTAAAACTAGTCCGAAGCGGGCTTTTCGTCAAGGTGGGCCCATGGTTAACCCATACGGCGGAAGCCCCCATGGTGAGGAGGCGCCCTTGCGCGGTCTCGAACCATGAGGGAGAACGGGCTACATCCTTCGAGACGCGGCGCAAGCGCCGCTCCCTCGGTGAGCGCGATGCGCTCATCCGGGGATGAGGTCAAGCTCTCATCAGGTTACGTGAAATGTCCAAGCCCCCGGCTCCGCCCTCACTGCAGGAACTGCGCAAGGAGATCGATGCGATCGACGAGCAGGTCCATCGCCTGCTGATGGCGCGCGGCGACATCATCGACCGGCTGATCCAGGTGAAGCAGACCCAGGAGGTCGGCTCCGCATTCCGGCCCGCGCGCGAGGCCAGCATGATGCGCGAGCTCGTGCGGCGTCATCGCGGCATCCTGCCGCTCGACACCATCGAGAGCATCTGGCGCGTCATCATCTCGACCTTCACCTATGTGCAGGCGCCGTTCGCGGTGCATGCGGATGTCTCGGTCAGCGAACCCGCGATGCGGGATTCGGCGCGGTTTCACTTCGGCTTCGTGGTGCCTTATGTCGTGCATTTCAGCGCGCAGGCCGCTGTCGAGGCGGTGGCGAAATCGAAGGGCGACCTGGCGCTGGTATCGGCGATCTCCAGCCGCGCGCCGTGGTGGAATCTGCTCGAGGCGGAAGGCGCGCCAAAGATCATCGCCCGGCTGCCGTTCCTCGAACGCGCCGATCATCCGGCAGCGCTCCCGGTGTTCGTGATCTCGCGTGTCGCCGACGACGCCATGGTGACCGAAGTCGCGACCTGGAGCGTTCGCGTCTCCGGCTGGAACGCCGACACCGCGCGGGCGCTGGCGCCGCTGGCCGAGATCGTGGCTGTGCCCGACACCGCCTTCGACGGCGCGGCGCTCTTGGTATCGGACGCCGGCACCGGCTTCGAGAAGATCAAGGCCGCCCTGATCGAGGCCGGCGCCTCGGTGCGCTCCTCGGCCCTCGTCGGCGGCCACGCAACGCGCTATACGGTGCCTCCTAACGGGTCGGCCAAGGCTTAAACCAACAAGGCTTAAACCAGGGCTTGAGCCCGCCCGATATTTCCGGAGTTGAAGATGTCCCGCCCCGTGCCGAATCCCGGCATTCTCGATATTGCGCCCTATACGCCCGGCAAGACGCCGGTGCCGGAGCCGGGCCGCAAGGTATTCAAGCTGTCCGCCAACGAGACCCCGTTCGGGCCGTCGCCGAAGGCGAAGGAAGTCTATGTTCAGGCGGCCGCACACCTGGAAGACTATCCGGAAGGAACTTCAAAAGTGCTGCGCGAGGCGATCGGCCGCGCCTACGGGCTCGATCCGAACCGCATCATCTGCGGCGCCGGCTCGGACGAGATCCTCAATCTCCTGGCGCACACCTATTTGAGCCACGGCGACGAGGCGATCTCCACCGCCCACGGCTTCCTGGTGTACCCGATCGCCACCATGGCAAACGGCGGCACGAACGTCGTCGCGCCGGAGACCAACTTCACTGCCGACGTCGACGCGATCCTCGCGCGCGTCACGCCGAAAACCAAACTGGTGTGGCTCGCCAACCCGAACAACCCGACCGGCACATACATCCCGTTCGACGAGGTCAAGCGGCTGCGCGCCGGTCTGCCCTCGCATGTGCTGCTGGTGCTGGACGCAGCCTATTCCGACTACGTGTCGCGCAACGATTACGAACTCGGGATCGAACTGGTGGCGACCACCGAGAATACCGTGATGACGCATACGTTCTCCAAGATTCACGGGCTGGCGGCGCTACGGATCGGCTGGATGTTCGGTCCGGCTAACATCGTCGACGCCGTCAACAGGATCCGCGGCCCCTTCAACGTCTCGTCGCCGGCAATGCTGGCGGCGGTCGCCGCGATCGAGGACTCCGCGCATGTGCAGATGTCGAAGGCGTTCACCGAGGAATGGCGCAACTGGCTGACGGAGGAGATCGGCAAGCTCGGGCTCAAGGTCACGCCGAGCGTGGCGAACTTCGTGCTGATCCATTTCCCGCAGGAAAAGGGCAAGACCTCCGCCGATGCCGACGCGTTCCTGACCAAACGCGGGCTGGTGCTGCGCGCGCTCAACAATTACGGCCTGCCGCATTCGCTGCGCATGACGATCGGCACCGAAGAGGCCAATCGTCTCGTCGTCGACGGGCTGCGCGACTTCATGGCGGGCACGTGAGCACGGCGCCGGTTTTCCGCCGGATCGCGCTGATCGGCTTCGGCCTGATCGGCGGCTCGATCGCGCGCGCCGCGCGAGCCCAGGGGCTCGCCGGCGAAATCGTCACCACCGCGCGCTCGGAGAAGACTCGCGCGCGAGTCGCCGAACTCGGCATCGTCGATCGCGTGCTGGAGAGCAATGCGGAAGCGGTGCGGGACGCCGACCTCGTAATCCTCTGCATCCCGGTCGGCGCCTGCGGCGAGGTGGCGCAGGAGATCGCGCCGTTCCTAAAAGCTGGCGCGATCGTGTCCGACGTCGGCTCGGTCAAGGGCGCCATCGTCCGGGAAATGGCGCCGCATCTGCCGCAGGGCGTTCATTTCGTTCCGGCGCATCCGGTCGCCGGCACCGAACATTCGGGCCCTGATTCCGGCTTCGCCGAACTCTTCATCAATCGCTGGTGCATTCTCACGCCGCCTGACGGCACCGATCCTGCGTCCGTCGAAGCGCTGCGCGCGTTCTGGGCTGCATTGGGCGCCAAGGTCGAGATCATGACGCCCGACCATCACGATCTGGTGCTGGCGATCACCAGCCACCTGCCGCATCTGATCGCCTACACCATCGTCGGCACCGCGGACGAACTGGCGCAGGTGACGTCGTCTGAAGTCATAAAGTTCTCCGCCGGCGGCTTTCGCGACTTCACCCGCATCGCGGCGTCTGACCCGACGATGTGGCGCGACGTGTTCCTCAACAACAAGGAAGCCGTGCTGGAAATGCTCGGCACCTTCAACGAGGATCTTTCCAAGCTGACCCGCGCGATCCGCCGCAACGACGGCGAGGCGCTGTTCGAGCATTTCACCCGCACCCGCGCCATCCGCCGCGGCATCGTCGAGATCGGCCAGGATTCGGCAGCACCCGATTTCGGCCGGCCGCATCCGCCGCTGAAGGAGAAAGAGTGAGCCTCTCTCGCAGCCGTTTCGCGCCAGCCTCGTGGGATGGGTAGAGCGAAGCGAAACCCATCCTACAAGCGCTACTTAAAACAGCGGCGGCACCTGCGCGACTTTCAGCGGCCCGAGAAACACCGCGCCGTCGGCGAAGCGCAGCGGGAAGGCGCGTGCTTTCCTGCCCTCAAGCTCCGCCTCCTTGCCGAGCGCGTTGATGCCGGCGGTGACGCCGACATTGGCGTTCTGCTTGACGACCTTGCCGAGCCCCGGGATCGCTCTGTCCAGCGCGCCAAAAAGATTGTTGAGGTCCTGTGTCTTCACGCCCGGTGCGACGCGATCGAGCGTCGCCTGCGGCACGCCTTCCTCCAGCATCTTTTCAAGACCGAGCGCTGGAATCACTTTCTCGATCCCGGCAACGGTCATCTGCAATTCGCCATCGATCCGGCCATTGGCATTGAGGCTCAATTTTCCCGCGGCAACCGCGATGAGATCCCCTTGCTGGATGCGCGACCGCACGATCTCGACGTGACCGCCCGCGGCCTGGATTTCGCGAAATCTTTCGGGCCATGGCTTCGGGGAAAAATCCTTCAAGCCGGAGAGCTTGGCATCCACGCCGACGTCGAACGGCGCTGATAGCAGCGGGTGCACCTCCTGCACGCTGCCACCCGTTATCTGCAACGCGGTTTCGATCACCGGCTGATCTTTCGTCGAGCCCTCGACAAGGCGACCGTGCAACCCGGCCAGGGTAGCGCGCGCGAGCGGCGTCGCTACCGGTCCGTTGATGCGGTCGATCGAAGGATTTTCGAACACGATGGAGGCGCGCTGCGGGATGTCGGGCAATCCGTACACGCTGCTGCGGCCGCTGCTCCAGTTCACCTTCATCGAAGGCGGCTGGCCGCGATCGGCCAGCGTGGCCGGCGCCTTGAATTCGGCGATCAGCAATTTCGGCTGGTAGATCTGCGCGATGACCAGAATTTCGCCGAGCCGTGCGGTGAACGCATTCTGCGCACCCGCCGTCTGCGAAACCAGCGCCACGCTGGCGTCGTTGCAACTGACCTCGAAACGGAACGGGAAGCCGGCAACCGAGCGCTTGCCGCAATCATAGACCCGACCGGCTTTCGCCTCTTGCGCGCGCCAGGCATCCGCGCGCACGCCGACCTCTGAGGCCGCATAAAACCAGAACCCGCTCCAGGCCGCCGCGGCGACGACGAGCAGTGCAGGCATGATGAACAGGCGCCACAGCGGGCGCCGGCGCGGCGCAGGGGTCATGTCAGACATGCGGCGTCCTTTGGCTGGCGATTTTGTCAAATGTAAGCATCCTCTCCTCTCAACAAAAGGCATTGAATTTACTTCGCTTTGTCGTGCCGTTCTGGTAGCGGTGCGGCCGATGTCCGCGATAACCCTGAACGATACGGAATTTTCGCCAGGCGACCTTTGGGTGTTCGGCTATGGCTCGCTGATGTGGCGCCCCGGCTTCGAGTTCATCGAACGGGTCCCGGCGCGATTGATCGGCGAGCACCGCGCGCTTTGCGTCTATTCCTTCGTCCATCGCGGCACGCCGGAAAAGCCGGGGCTGGTGCTCGGGCTGGATCGCGGCGGCGCCTGCCGTGGTGTCGCATTCCGGGTCGCGGAAAAGAACCGCGACGCCACCATCGCCTATCTGCGCGAGCGCGAGCAGGTCACCTCGGTCTATCGAGAAGTGAAGCGGTCGGTGTGGCTCGAGAACGACGCGCGGCAGCGCGTCAGCGCGCTGGTCTACGTGGTCGATCGCGGCCATGTACAATATGCCGGGCGGCTGTCGCAGGCCGAGCAAGTGCGGCACGTCCTGCAAGGCCACGGCCAGTCCGGCGTCAACCGCGACTATGTGCTGGCCACGGTGAAAGCGATCGAGGCGGAAGGCTTTCGCGACCAGCAATTGCATCGATTGGCCATGATGCTGCACGACACGCATTCGCCTGCCGCGAAGAATAACGACCTCTGATCAATTGCTAACAAGTCAGGGGACCGATCGATTGACTTGCGCTGTCGCTGGCCGGCGCGGGGCCGGCGGGGGCTGATCCGAAGCTTCGGGCATCACATCGAGGCCGAGATCTTCCAGCCTTACGCGCACCTCCACAGCGACGTACTTCACATATTCCGACAGCAGAAGGCGCAAGGTGGCGCCGCTCGTCCACCACGGCTCGTCGCGCCATTTTTCGCCGACCACCGCGAACGGGATCAGCGTGATGTCCGGCATCGCATGTGACAGTTCGACGATGGCCCGCGGCATATGATAGTTCGACGTCACGACGATCAGCGACTTGAACCCGCGATCGCGTGCCCAGCGCCGGGTCTCGGCAGCGTTGCTCCGCGTATTGACCGCCGAGCGGTCGAGATCGACGCAGCAGCCCAGCAGGGACTGATTATCGGGAAGCGAACGGGAGATATCGCTTGCGGCATTGGTCGGATGCACACCCGAGATCAAGAGCCGCTTGCCGTAGCCGCCGGCCAGCAATTCCATCGCATCCGAGACCCGCGAGGAGCCGCCGGTCAGCACCACGATCCCGTCGGCGTTGCGGGCAGGCCTGATCTCCGCGCCGCGCAATTGCGAGAGAAACGCGATGAAGCCGACGCCCGCGCCAACGAACGCGATTGCGAGGGCCGCGACGATAGTCGCAAGCAACCATCCCCGCGACCGCGCGGGCGGCGCATCCGGCAAACTATCGTCGTGCTGCATAGCCATGCGAGTCCGGCAGTTCCTCTACCCTGGCGCCGCGTTTCGCTGGAATTGAAACACGGCTCCAGATTCCCAATGTGACGCGTTTCCTTGACGCGATCCGGTCTCCATTGAAACGCATCTGGCCAATTCTAGAAGATTCTCGGGCGAAGTGGAGTCTGCCCGCCCCCGTCAGTCGATGTCGTCCAGCGTCGCGAACAGCGTTCGCCGCGAGGCCCAGGCGGTGATCGCGGCGATCAGCAGCGCCTGTACCGCCAGCGCCAGATAGCCCGAGGGCGGCAACGAAAACGTCCCAAGCAGGGCCGCAAACTGGTCGCCGACCGGAGTGCCCGAGAACCATCCGGCGATCGATTCGGAGAACCCGAAAGCGAGCATCGCAGCCCCCCCGCCGATCAGACCGCCTTCGAGGCCCAGCCTGAGAAAATGCCGCAGGAACCGGTTGGCGATATAGCTGTCGCCGGCGCCGACGAAATGCAGAACCTCGACGATCGGACGGTTCGCCGCCATTGCGCCACGGGTCGCAAACGAAACCGAAATGATGGTCGCCGCGATCACCAGCACGAGGATGCCGATGCCCGCCAACACGGTGGCGCCGGTCATCGACCGCATGCGTTCGATCCAGGCGCGATGATCGTCGACGCTGGCCGACGGCGCCACCTGCGTCATCCGGGAGCGCAACGCCGCAAGGTCGAGCGTGGTGCCGGGCTGGACGCGCGCGACGATGACCCGCGGCACGGGCAGTTGTTCGATCGACAGCCCGCTGCCGAGCCACGGCTCCAGCAGTTTGGCCGAATCGTCCTTGGTGAATATCTTGACCTGGACGATGCCGGGCTGCGTCCGCATCACTTCGGCAGCCGCGACCGCGTCGCGCTCGAGATCGCGTCCTGCGATCGGGCGCACCTGCGCGGTGATTTCGCTCGCGACTTCCGATTGCCACTCCGACGCCGACGCGCTCACCAGCAGCACCGCGCCCGTCGTGATGGAAGCGAGGAACGTCATGATGGCGACGACGGCGACCAGCGCGCGGCCGGAGATCGAGGCCCGCGGCACGATCGGCGACATGTTGCGCGCCTGCGCCGGTACCTGCGGGCGCTCGTTGCCGAGGTCCACCAGCGGCGCATGTTCGTCACCGCTCCTACTCATAGATGTGCAACCGTCCCTGATGAAGCACCAGCCGCCGCGCTTCGTATTGATCCATCAGCGTGATGTCGTGGGTCGCAATGATGACCGCGGTACCCGACCGGTTCAACTCGATGAACAGCCGCAGCAGCCGCCGGCCCAGCGTCGGATCGACGCTGCCGGTCGGCTCGTCCGCCAGCAACAATTGCGGCCGCGAGATCACCGCGCGCGCGATCGCGGCGCGCTGCTTTTCACCGCCGGAAAGAATGGGCGGCAGCGCATCCATCCGCTCGCCGAGGCCGACCCATCGCAAAAGGTCGATCACCTCGCGTCGGTAGCTGGATTCTTCGCGGCCCATGACGCGGAAAGGCAACGCCACGTTCTCGTAGGTCGTCATGTGGTCGAGCAGGCGAAAATCCTGCAGCACGATTCCGATGCGCTGGCGCATGCTGGCAACCTGGTCCTTGCCGAGCAGCGAGACGTCCTGGCCGAACAGGTTGACCAGGCCCCGCGTCGGCCGCAGCGACAGGAACAACAGGCGGAGCAATGAGGTCTTCCCGGCGCCCGAGGGCCCGGTGAGAAACTGGAAGGAATGCGCCGGGATGAGGAAAGTCAGGTCGCGCAAAATCTCCGGGCCGAGCCCGTACCGCAAACCGACATTTTCGAACCGAACCAAGGTCAGCTCCGCTCGACTTGGGCCGTCGTCGAGCGCTGCTCGACATCGGCAATGGCCGAGCTGCGCTCGGCGTGGGCCGTGACCGGAAACCCTCCGCTTCGGGCTGCAGCCGGACAAAAAGGTTTTGCGGCCGTTATGGTTTCCGGTTCGTTAACGGTCACTCTGTAACATCCGGACAAAGACACTGTGGAATTGGGCTCCATGCACATCGTTTGCCCCCATTGTACAACATCTTACGCCATCAATCCGGCCACCTTGGGCGAGGCTGGGCGTAACGTGCGCTGTTCCCGCTGCAAGGAAACCTGGCTGGCCCGTCCCGAGGACGCCGTCGAGATGGCGGCCGCCATGCCGGCCATGGCGGAATCGAGTTCGTCCGCCGGCAACGACGCCGCGGCGGAATGGGAAGCGATGTCCGGTGAGGGCGAGGGACAGGACGCCCCCGTCGTCGACAGCCCCTCGATTTCGGCCGACTGGCCGGCCGAAGGCGGCGAAAAGTCTTCCCGGAGCGACGACAGCGACTGGCCGACGGCCGCACAGATGGATGCCGGGGACCACGACGAGGTCCGGCTCACGAGCCATCGCCAGCGGCTTGCCCGTCTTTTCAGATTGCCCACCCTGCCTCGCATACCGTTCATGCCCGTGGTCGGCCTGCCCACCGCCTGCGCCGCGATGGGAGCCTTGATCCTGGCGCTGATGCTCTGGCGCACCGACATCGTCCGCCTGATGCCGCAGACCGCGACGTTCTACAGGATGGTTGGCCTCGATGTGAACCTGCGCGGGCTGGCTTTCAAGGACATCAAGGTCACCCATGAAACGGTGGACGGCAAGCCGGTGCTGGTGATCGAGGGCGCGATCGTCGGCCAGACCAGCTATCCGGTGGAATTGCCGCGGCTGCGGTTCTCGGTGCGGGATGCTCAGGGCGCGGAAATCTACGCCTGGAACGCGGTGCTGGAGCAGCCCGCGCTCAAGCCCGGCGAGCGCGCCTATTTCAAATCGCGGCTGGCCTCGCCGCCGCCCGAAGGCCGCAATATCGACGTACGGTTCTTCAACAAGCGGGATCTGGGCGGCGGCCACGCCTGACGAGGCCGCGCCGTCCGCAAGACGAGAGACCGATGCCACGCGTGCTGATCGCCGACGACGAAGAATCCATGCGCTCGCTGGTGGCGCGCGCCATCGCCATGGACGGGCATGAAACCGTCACTGCCGAGGACGGCGCCGAAGCACTCGAAATCCTGACCCGCGAACAGGGTCACTTCGACCTGCTGCTGACCGACATCCAGATGCCCGTGATGGACGGCATCGCGCTGGCGCTGGCGGCGGCACGCGATTTTCCCGACCTGAAGATCCTGCTGATGACCGGCTTCGCCGCCCAGCGCGAACGCGCCTCGGGCCTCAGCGCCATCGTCCACGACGTCGTGACGAAACCGTTCGCGGTCGCCGATATCCGCACCGCGGTGGCGGATGCGCTGGCGGCGAGGAAGATTGATTGAGTCACGTCCCCGGTTGTCGTCCCCCGCGACGGCGGGGGACCCCGTACGCCGCGGCCTCTCGATTCAATCGCTGACGTCTCTGGAATACTGGGTCGCCCGGTCATCAAGCCGGGCGATGACAGCGGAGCGCGATGCGCCTCAATAATCCTTCAGCAGCCGCTCGATGTAGTCGAGTTCGATCTGCGGGCGGGCCGGGTCGGCGAGGCGGCGGCGCAGTTCTTCGAGGATGCGGCGCACCCGCTGCACATCGATCTCGCCGGGGATCTTCACCGAATAGTCGTCGTTGAACTCGTTGTGACGCAACGGCCGGCCGAGCGGATCGCTCGAGTTAGCGGCGCCCTGCTGGCGGCCCCTGGGATTGCCAGGGCCGTCGCCCGGCTGATCACCGTCACCCTGCTGCATCGATTCGGCAAGGCTCTGGGCGCCCTTGCGCAGCGCGTCCAGCGCGCGGCCTTGCGAGTCGACGGCGCCATCGGCATTGCCCTCGCCGAGCCTGCCGCTGGCATCGCCCATCGCCGAATCGGCCTGGTCGAGTCCGTCCTCGCCGTCACCCTGCTCGCCCTGACCCGGCTGGCCCTGCTGACCAGGCTGTTGGCCGCGCTGGCCCTTCTCGCCGCGCTGGCCCGGTCCCATGCCGCGCTTGGCGAGTTCTTCCTGCAGTTTCTTCAGCCGGTCGCGCAGGCCCTGCTGGTCCTGCTGCAGGTCACCCATGTTCTGGTCGCCCTGCTTGCCGCGCATGCGATCGCGCCGGGAATCCTGGCCCTGCTTGAAGGTCTTGTCGCGCAACTGCTGCTGCTTGCGGATCATGTCGCCGAGTTCGTTCAGCGCCTGCTCCATGTCGTTGTCGCCGCCCTGGCCGGGCTGCGCCATCTGCAGGTTTTCCAGCATCTGCTGCAGCTGCTCCAGCAACTGCTTGGCGGCATCCTTGTCGCCGGATCGCGACATCCGCTCCAGCCGGTCGAGCATGCTCTTGAGATCCTGCTGGCTCAGCATCTTGGTGTTGGGATCGAGCGGCCGCGCCAATTGCTGCGGATTGTTCTTCAGCTGCTCGGCGAGCTGGCGCAGGAAATTGTCCAGCGCGGCGCGCAGATTGTCGGTGAGCTTCTTGATCTCCTCGTCGCTGGCGCCGCGTTCCAGCGCCTGCTTGAGCGCTTCCTGGGCCGCGCGCAGCGCCTTGTCGACGTCGGTGATCTTGCCGTCCTCGATGGTGACGGCGAGCGCCCACAGGCTGGCGACGACCTCGCGCAAGGCGGGATCGGTGCGGGCCGCCTCCAGTTGGCGCGTCACGCTGAACAGGCCGAGATAGTGACCAGTCTCCGGCGTGAACAGTTCCGGCGCGATCATCAGCGCGTCGAGCGCAGTATAGACCTGCGGAGACTGGCTGGCGTCGAGCGCCAGGACGCGGCGTTGCTCGATCAGGGCGCGCGCCAGGGGCTTGGTGAACAGCCGCTCCGGCAGCCGCATGTTGAACGGCTCGCTCTTGCCCTCATTGCCGGCCTCGTCCTTTGCCGTCAGGGTCAGCGTCACCTCGGCGCCGGCATAGGGGTCTTCACTGAGATCCTTTACGGTCTGGCCGACGCCGTTGCGGGTGCGCGCATTCGGCAGCACCAGCGCAAACTGCGGCGGCTCGAACAGCGGACGCGGCTCCGCAGCCTTGCCGTCCTTTGTGGATTCCTTGGCAGGTTCTTTGGCAACTTCCTTGCCGGAATCCTTGATCGCGTCGCCCGGGCGCGCGACGAACTGGGCGCGCGCTTCGGTGACGCCGTAATCGTCCTCGAGCTTGTAGGACATCTGCAGCGAGCCGCGGGCCTGACGTTCCGGATCCTTGGCCAGCGAGATCACCGGCGCACGGTCCGGCGTGGCGGCGAACCGCCATTGCGGCTGGCCGGACGGCGCGCGGACATGCGCGGTGCCATCGCTGGCGATCTTGAATTGGCGCTCGCTGGTGCCCTTGGGCGCCGGCTCGCTCGGGGTGACCTCGGTGAGGCCGCCGCCGGTGACGACGTCGATGCTGCCGCCGCTCGAGCGAATCAAGAGCGTGCTGCCGGCCGGAACCGACAACGGCCCGCTATCGGGCGAAGCTGCATCCCTGTTCGCGGCCGAAAGAATGACCGGCGGCTTGCCGGTGTAGACCGGCGGCGTCACCCAGGCGTCGACCCGCACATTGGCGGGCGCCAGCACACCGTTCCAGTCGAACGCCGCGGCAATCCGCATCCTGCGCTCGTCACCGGCCGCGACATAGGCCGCCGCCACCATCACCATGACCAGCGCGCGCAACGCCCAGGGGTCGTGGATGGCAAGCCGCGGCGACGGAAGCCCGGCGCGGATCCGTTTGATCGAGGCCAGCGTTCGCTCGCGCTGCTCCCGCCACAGCGCCTGCGCGATCGGGTCCTTTGACGCGAGCGTATCGGTGAGCGCCGTCGCGGGCCGATGGCGGATGCCGGTACCGCGGTCGAGCCGGCTCAATCCCTCTTCGCGGGTCGGCCAGCGAAAACGGGCGAGCGGATACAGTGCCCCCAGTGCCAGCAGAATGAACAGCACGATGCCTGCGGCGCGTGCGCCGAACGGCAGCATCAGCCAGAGGCCGGCCCAGGACGCCACGAGAAAAAGTCCGACGACGCTCAGGAGCCGGGCGAGGCCGGGCCAGGCGCGCTCCCACGCGATCGCATACTGAGCCCTTTGCAGGGCCTGCGTCAGTTGAAGCCGTGCGACAGAGTCCTGCTCGCGCGCGGGCTGTGAGGGGTCGGGTGAGGCTCCGTTCAACAAACTCTCCGGGTTGCCGGCAAATCAGCCTAGCACAGCGGCGGCATTGAGGCACCCGGCGGATGCGGGTTCCCACACCCGGAATTACGCATAACACGAAGGCGTGACTGCAGGGCTGCCACCCCGTAACGTCCGCGCCGAACCGTAAAGCTACGAGGAACCGTCATTGCGAGCGGAGCGAAGCAATCCATAGGGCCACAAGCCGAAAGATTGATTGCTTCGCCTTCGCTCGCAATGACGAAAAAGGAAACAGCACCATGGAAATCGGATTCATCGGCCTCGGAAAAATGGGCTTCCCGATGGCGCGCCGGCTGATCGAGGCCGGACATCAACTCACCGTGTTCGACACGCGGAAGGAAGCCGTCGATCAACTCGCTGCGCTCGGTGCGGCGGCCGCGTCGTCGCCGAAGGACATCGCCGACCGTTGCGAGACCGTATTGGCGAGCCTGCCGTCGCTGCAGGCTTCGCTCGAGGTCGCGACCGGTACTGGCGGCGTGATTGAAGGCAAGCGCGTCAAGCGCTTCATCGATCTCTCCACCGTCGGCTCGCAGATGGCGGTCAGGATTCACGGCCTGCTGGCGAAGAAGAACGTGGTGCAGATCGACAGCCCCGTCAGCGGCGGCGTCGGCGGCGCCGAGAAGGGCACGCTGGCCGTGATGGTCTCCGGCCCGCGCGCCGATTTCGAAATTGCAAAACCCGCGCTCGACGTCATCGGCAAGGTGTTCTTCATCGGCGAAAAGCCCGGCTCGGCGCAGACCATGAAACTCGCCAACAATTTCCTCTCGGCGACCGCGATGGTGGCGACGTCGGAGGCGGTGGTGATGGGCGTCAAGGCGGGGCTCGATCCATCGGTCATGATCGACGTCATCAACGCAGGCTCCGGGCTCAATACCGCGAGCCGCGACAAGTTTCCGCGCTCGGTGCTGCCGCGCTCCTTCGATTTCGGTTTTGCGACCGGCCTGATGGTGAAGGACGTCCGGCTCGCGCTGGAGGAGATGAAATCGCTGGGATTGTCGATGGAAGTCGCCGAAGCGGTCGGCCGACTCTGGGAAGTGGTGATCCGCGACGAGGGCGCGGAGTCGGATTTCACCGCTGCGATCAAGCCGATCGAGAAGGCGGCGGGTGTCGTGGTCGGCGGCGCGAAAGGCGGCGTGACGGGGAAGTGAGATTTGCGTAGGATGGGTAGAGCGCAGCGAAACCCATCATGCGGCAGTGGTCGCCATTGATGGGTTTCGCTGCGCTCTACCCATCCTAAAGGATCAAAGCCACGGTGCCGGCCGGTCCATCGCGATCAGTTCCTCGACCTCGATGCGTGGGCGCACCACGGCGTACTGGTCATCCTTGACCAGCACTTCCGGCACCAGCGCGCGCGTGTTGTAGAAGCCGGACTGCACGGCGCCGTAGGCGCCGGCGGTCATGATCGCCAGGAGATCGCCGGCTTTTGGCTCAGGCAGATTGCGGTCGAGCGCGAGATAGTCGCCGGTTTCGCAGACCGGGCCGACCACGTCGGCCGTGATCGTCGGCGCGCCCTTTGCCGCCTCGCGGACCGGCAGGATGTCGTGATGGGCTTCGTACAAGGTCGGACGGATCAGGTCGTTCATCGCGGCATCGATGATGACGAAGTTCTTGGCCTCGCCCGGTTTCACATAGATCACGCGCGAAACCAGGATGCCGGCATTGCCGACGATCATCCGCCCCGGCTCGAACATCAACGTGCAGCCGAGATTATGCGTTACCCGCTTGACCATCGCAGCATAGGCGGACGGCAGCGGCGGCGCCTCGCGGTCGGCGTGGTAGGGAATGCCGAGCCCGCCGCCGAAATCGATATGGGAGATGTTGTGGCCGTCGGCGCGCAGCGTCAGCACGAAATCGGATAGAATCCGGAACGCGGTTTCCATCTTGCTCAAGTCGGTGATCTGGCTGCCGATATGCATGTCGGTGCCGGTCACCTCGATCCCCGGCAGCCTGGCGGCGCGGGCATAGACCTCGCGCGCCCGCGCAATGGGAACGCCGAACTTGTTTTCGGATTTGCCGGTGGCGATCTTGGCGTGGGTGCCGGCATCGACGTCGGGATTGACCCGTACCGAAATCCGCGCGGTCTTGCCGGCCTCGACCGCAAGCCTCGACAGCAATTCCAATTCGGGCTCGGATTCGACGTTGATGCAGAGAATGTCCGCAGCCAGCGCCGCGCGCAGCTCGGTCTCGGTCTTGCCGACGCCGGAGAACAGGATCTTGTTCGGCGGAATGCCCGCGGCCAGCGCGCGCTTCAGCTCGCCGCCCGACACGACGTCGGCGCCGGAGCCGAGCTTCGCCAGCGTGCGCAGCACCGACTGGTTGGAATTGGCCTTCATCGCGTAGCAGACCAGCGTCTTCTCGCCGGCAAAGGCCTCGGTGAAGACGCGGTAGTGGCGCTCCAGCGTAGCCGTCGAATAGCAATAGAACGGCGTGCCGACGGCATCCGCCAGTTCGGACAGATTCACACCTTCGGCGTGGAGCACGCCGTCGCGATAGTCAAAGTGGTTCATGGCGCGCGCTCAGTCCAGCAGCGGATCGAGGACGAATTTCTTCTTGGTGCCCCTGGGAGCCGCCGGTCCCGCTGCCTCGGACCCGCCAGTCGGGTTGAAGATGCCGGGCTGCGCTGCGCGCTCGGCCTCGGTGTCCGACGCGCCCGATACCTGCGGCGCGTTCGGAGGCAGGTCTAGCCCGCCCTTGCGGCCGCAGCCCCCGAGCGCGAGCGCGGTCACGCTCAGCAGGATGATGGCCCATCCGGACGATGACGGGCGGCAATTTCTGATCACGACGGAATCCCCAATGCGCGCCGCACCATACAAAGAATGCCCCAGCATGGCGAGTGCCGATCAGCCACGGATGGCCATGAAATTGCAGCGAAATTTTTCCCCAAGTTTTCCCTCAAGGCTTATTTTCGCTCTTTTTCCAGCCGTTTGGACCAGGCTTTCGCCTGCGCAAGCACGTTCTTCGGCGCGGTTCCGCCATAGCTGGTCCGGCTCTTGACCGAGGCTTCCACCGACAGCACCCGCAGGGCCTCGGCGGTAATCTTCGGCTCCACCTCCTGCATCGCCTTGAGCGGCAGTTCGTGCAGCGCCACGCCTTGTTTCGAGGCCAGGCCGACGATGCGCCCGGTGACGTGATGGGCGTCGCGGAACGGCATTTTCAGCGTCTTTACCAGCCAGTCGGCAAGGTCGGTCGCGGTGGAATAGCCTTCGCCGGCGGCGGCCTTCATCCGCGCCTCCTCCGGCACGAGATCTTCGACCATGCCGGTCATGGCCCTGATCGCCAGCGACAGCGCGCCGAACGCTTCCATCGCGCCCTGCTTGTCCTCCTGCATGTCCTTTTGATAGGCGAGCGGCAACCCCTTCATCACGATCAACAGCCCGGTGAGCGCGCCGATCACGCGTCCGGTCTTGGCGCGCACCAGTTCGGCCGCATCCGGATTGCGCTTCTGCGGCATGATCGAGGAGCCGGTGGTGAACTTGTCGGAGAGCCGCACCAGGCCGACCAGCGGCGAGGTCCAGATCACGATTTCCTCAGCAAAGCGCGACATGTGCACGGCCGCGATCGATGCAGCCGACAGCGTTTCCAGCACGAAGTCGCGGTCCGAGACCGCGTCCAGCGAGTTGGCCATCGGCCGGTCGAAGCCGAGCGCTTTCGCGGTCGCATTGCGGTCGATCGGAAACGAGGTTCCCGCCAGCGCCGCCGCACCGAGCGGCGATTCGTTCAGCCGCTTGCGCGCATCGGCAAACCGGCCGCGGTCGCGCGCGGCCATCTCGACATAGGCCAGCAGATGATGCCCGAACGTCACCGGCTGGGCGGTCTGCAGATGGGTGAAGCCCGGCATCACGGTGGCGGCATGTTTCAGCGCGCGGCTGACCAGCGCGTGCTGGAACGCGGCCAGCGCCGCGTCGGTATCGTCGATGGTGTCACGGACGAAGAGGCGGAAATCGGTCGCCACCTGGTCGTTGCGCGACCGCGCGGTATGCAGCCGTCCAGCGGCCGGACCGATCAGTTCGGAAAGCCGGCTCTCGACGTTCATATGGATGTCTTCGAGCGCCCGCTTGAAATCGAACGATCCCTTGTCGATTTCTGACAGAATCGTGTCTAGACCCTTGCCGATATTTTTCGCATCACTCGCCGTGATAATCCCCTGCGCCGACAGCATGGCGGCGTGGGCCTTGGACGCGGCGATGTCCTGGGCATAGAGGTGACGGTCAACGTCGATCGAGACGTTGATTTCCTCCATGATCGCATCGGGGCGCTCGGTGAACCGGCCGCCCCACATCTTGTTGCTCATGACTTCCCACGCCCTGCCGTTTTAACGTCCGGACCAGCGAAACGCCGTGTCCGTATCGGCCGTAACTCGACCGCAGTTGACCGTAACATGGGCACTGCATAGCCGTATCTGATACAGGATGACAAACGATATGCCCGACACGCCCCCGCCCCGCCCGGCCGCAAAGAGCCGGATTCCGCTTGTCGCCGGCGTGGTGGTAGTCGGAGCGCTGGCCGTATTTGCCGGGGTCTATGCGATGGGCGGCCTCAAACGCGGCCCAAGTGGCGATTCCACCTGCAGCGGGGCGGTCGAACTGGCCCGCAGAATCGCGCCACTGGCGCATGGCGAGGTGGCCGCGCTGACCATGGCGACGTCCCCATCGCAGCTCCCGGACCTCGCCTTCGAGGACGCCGACGGCAAGCCGAGGAAGCTCTCGGACTGGCGCGGCAAGACCGTGCTGGTGAACCTGTGGGCGACCTGGTGCGTACCCTGCCGCAAGGAAATGCCGGCACTCGACACCCTGCAGGGCAAGCTCGGAGGTAAGGAATTCGAGGTGGTCGCCATTAACATCGACACCCGCGATCCCGAGAAGCCGAAAAACTTCCTCAGAGAGGCCAATCTGACCCGGCTCGGCTATTTCGCCGATCCGAAAGCCAAGGTTTTTCAGGATCTTAAAAGCGTCGGAAAAGCGCTGGGGATGCCGACTTCGGTGCTGGTCGACGGCCAGGGCTGCGAAATCGCCAACCTGGCCGGTCCCGCCGAATGGGCCAGCGACGACGCGATCAAGCTGATCCAGGCCGCGATGCAGCCGGTGAAAGCGGGGCTTTAAGCGGTAACGTTCAGATTGCTGCCGACGCCCGGCGCGAGATTTGCGGTCGAGGGAATGCCGAGCAGGGTCTGAACGGCGAATTTTTCGGCGTCCGCGTTGGACTTGATGATGGACGCCTGAATCTGGGACTGCGTGCCGCCCGCCTGCATCGCGAGCATGCTCGAAACCATAGCCATCATATCCATACGCAGCACTCCCGGAACGCGAGCGGCACCCTACCCGGCGCAGGTTAACGAATTCTGGAGATGGAAGAGAAGGTTGGGCTGCAAACTACAAATGTCATACGCGCGCTTGACCCGCGTATCCAGCGAAACCCATCGCGCTTGGCGATAGGGATTGATGGGTTTCGCTTACGCTCTACCCATCCTACGAAGGCGCAATAACGGCTACCGCGTCGGGACCGGCTTGTCGCCGCGGTAGTCGTAGAAGCCGCGCTGCGTCTTGCGCCCGAGCCAGCCGGCCTCGACGTATTTCACCAGCAGCGGGCACGGCCGATACTTCGAGTCGGCCAGCCCCTCGTGCAGCACCTGCATGATCGACAGGCAGGTATCCAGACCGATGAAATCGGCCAGCTCCAGAGGTCCCATCGGGTGGTGCGCGCCGAGCTTCATGGCCGCATCGATCGCCTCGACGTTCCCGACGCCCTCGTAGAGCGTGTAGATCGCCTCGTTGATCATCGGCAGCAGGATGCGGTTGACGATGAAGGCCGGAAAATCCTCCGACACCGCGATCTGCTTGCCGAGCCTGGTGACGAAATCCTTTGCGGTGTCGAACGTCGAATCGTCGGTCGCGATGCCACGGATCAGTTCGACCAGTTCCATCGCCGGCACCGGATTCATGAAATGAATGCCGATGAACTTCTCGGGCCGATCGGTCGAGGAGGCCAATCGCGTAATGGAGATCGACGAGGAGTTGGTGGCGACGATCGCGTCCTGCTTCAGCACCGCGCAGAGTTCGTGGAAGATCTTGCGCTTGACCTCTTCCTTTTCGACCGCGGTCTCGATCACGAGGTCGCAATCCGAAAGCCCTTCGAGCGTCTCGGCGGTTGAGATCCGGCCGAGCGCCTGCCTGCGCGCGTCCTCGGTAACCGCCTTCTTGGCGACCTGCCGCGACAGGTGGCCGTTGATGGTCGCCATCGCCGATTTCAGCCGCTCGTCGGAGACGTCGTTGAGCACCACGTCGAGGCCGGCCAGCGACGCCACCTGGGCAATGCCATTGCCCATCTGGCCCGAGCCGATCACGCCGACCTTCTTGATTGTCACCGCCATCTTGTCATCCACCGGAACGGCGCGCATATCGCGCCTGTTCATTCTCGTCCCACCTTTTGGCACGTTTTCTTTGCGAGAGGCCCGAAATCATCGCTTGAAAACGCTTTTAAAGTAAACGCCGGCCGGACGTTGCGCGTCCGGCCGGCGTACCATTTTTACTTTCCGAGCTTGCCGAGCGCTTCGGTCAGTTCAGGAACCGCCTGATAGAGGTCCGCGACCAGGCCATAATCGGCAACCTGGAAAATCGGCGCGTCTTCATCCTTGTTGATCGCAACGATCACCTTGGAATCCTTCATGCCGGCGAGATGCTGGATCGCGCCGGAGATGCCGATCGCGACATAGAGTTCAGGCGCCACCACCTTGCCGGTCTGGCCGACCTGCCAGTCGTTCGGGGCGTAGCCGGCGTCCACCGCGGCGCGCGAAGCACCGACGCCGGCGCCGAGCTTGTCGGCGAGCGGTTCGATGTACTTGGCGAAGTTCTCGCGGCTCTGCATCGCGCGGCCACCGGAAACGATGATCTTGGCGGACGTCAATTCCGGACGATCGCTCTTCGCGACTTCCTCGCCGACGAAGCTGGAGAGGCCGGGATCTGCTGCCGTGGCAGCGTTTTCGACCGGCGCGCTGCCGCCGTCGCCGGCCGCCGCAAAGGTCGAGGTACGCACCGTGATGACCTTCTTGGCGTCCTTTGACTTGACGGTCTGGATCGCGTTGCCGGCGTAGATCGGCCGTTCGAACGTGTCGGGCGAAACCACCTTGATGATCTCCGACACCTGCATCACGTCGAGCAGCGCCGCGACGCGCGGCATCACGTTCTTGAAGCGCGACGTCGCGGGCGCGACGAAGGCGTCATAGGACGGCGCCAGCGCCACGATCAGCGCAGCCAGCGGCTCGGCGAGATCATGGGCATAGGCGGCGTTGTCGGCGAGCAGCACCTTCTTCACGCCGGCGAGCTTGGACGCGGCATCGGCCGCCGCCTTGGCGTTTTCGCCGGCGACCAGCACATGCACGTCGGCGCCGAGCGCGGCGGCCGCGGTCAACGCTTTGTTGGTGGCGTCCTTGACCGACGCGTTGTCGTGTTCGGCAATCAATAGCGTCGTCATCAGAGAACCCCGGCTTCGGTCTTGAGTTTGGATACCAGCTCGCTGACGTCCTTGACCTTGACGCCGCCCTTGCGGCCGGGCGGCTCCGCGGTCTTGAGCACTTCGAGATGCGGCGTGAGATCGACGCCGTAATCGGCTGCGCTCTTGTCGTCGATCGGCTTCTTCTTCGCCTTCATGATGTTGGGCAGCGAAGCGTAGCGCGGCTCGTTCAGACGCAGGTCCGTCGTGACGATGGCCGGTCCCTTCAGCTTCACGGTCTGCAGGCCGCCGTCGACCTCGCGCGTGACCTTGAAATCGGAGCCGTCGACTTCGAGCTTGGAGGCAAAGGTCGCCTGCGACCATCCGAGCAGCGCGGCCAGCATCTGGCCGGTCTGGTTGGAGTCGTCGTCGATCGCCTGCTTGCCGAGGATGATGAGGCCGGGCTTCTCGGCCTCGGCCACCGCCTTGAGCAGCTTGGCGACCGCCAGCGGTTCGACGTTGCCTTCGGCCTTGATGAGGATGCCGCGGTCGGCGCCCATGGCGAGGCCGGTCCGGATCGTCTCCGAGGCCTGCGCCGGGCCGATCGACACCACAACCACTTCGGTCGCCTTGCCGGCTTCCTTGAGGCGCAGTGCTTCCTCGACGGCGATTTCGTCGAACGGATTCATCGACATCTTCACGTTGGCGAGTTCGACGCCGGTGCCGTCGCTCTTGACGCGGACCTTGACGTTGTAATCGACCACCCGCTTTACCGGCACAAGAACCTTCATCGATCCTTCTTTCGCTTGAATTCTGGGGTTTGGTTGGCTTGGGCGCGGAACCTAGATCGCCCGCTATCGGCGGTCAACGCGCGAAAGCCAAAAATCGGCCCCCGGATATTAGAGTGTACCTTACCTGTTCTGGCCGGGTACCCACAACACGTCTCCGGCCCCATTGTCGTTCGTGGTGCGGCTGGCGACGAACAGGAAATCCGACAGGCGGTTCATATACTGGATGGCGGCCTCGTTCACCGGCTCCCCGGGCCGGGCGGCGAGTTCCACCATGACCCGTTCCGCCCGCCGACATATGGTGCGGGCGAGATGCAGGTATGCCGCGGCGGGGGTGCCGCCCGGCAGGATGAACGAGGTCAGCGGCGCCATGTGTGCGTTCAGGGCATCGATGTCGCGCTCCAGCCGCTCGACCTGGCTCGCCAGCATCCGCAAACGCTCCGCCTTGCCCTCGCGCTCGGGCACCGCGAGATCGGCGCCGAGATCGAACAGGTCGTTCTGGATCCGGCCCAGCATCGCATCGAGTTCGCGCGCTTCGCCAAGGTGCAGCCGCACCACGCCGATGGCGGCGTTGGTTTCGTCGACGGTGCCATAGGCCGCGATGCGCAGATCGTATTTCGGGCGGCGCTCGCCGCTGCCGAGCGCGGTGGTGCCGTCATCACCGGTCTTTGTATAGATGCGGTTGAGCACGACCATTGGCGACTACCTCTTTCCTGCCTTTATTTGCCCATCGCCCAGACCACGACCATGGTGATGACGATCGCGACGAACTGCAACAGCACCCGAAGCCGCATCAGACTCTGCGAACGGTTCGGCGAGCCGCCCCGCATCATGTTGATGAGACCGAGCAGCAGCACGAATGCAACGGCCGCGACCATGATGGGAAGGACGAACGTACTTAGAAAGGATGCCATCGCTGCTACATAACATCGCGCAGGGGCAACTTCTATACGTTCACAAGTAGTCCAACGATCTGGCTTTTAACCCAATAATATCAGAAGCTAGCCGGGATTTTGGGCCGGATCGCCGTTCGTCGGATCGAGGTGGGATGTGAGGCAGGTTCGCTACGTCTACCACGTCGTGGTGGACGCATTTTACACATTCCTTGCCGATGACGGCTGGGCCATCGCCAGCCACATCGCGCTGTCGACCCTGATGGCGCTGTTTCCGTTCCTGATCGTGCTGACCTCGCTGGCCGGCTTTTTCGGCTCCAAGGAACTCGCCGACCAGGCCGCGCAGCTGCTGCTGGAGATCTGGCCGCAGCGGGTGGCGGACGCACTGTCCAGCGAAATCCATGACGTGCTGACGACGACACGCGGCGACATCCTGACCGTCGGTGCGGTGCTGGCGGTGTACTTTGCCTCGAACGGCGTCGAGGCGCTGCGGGTCGCACTCAACCGCGCCTATTCAGTGGTCGAGCCGCGCGCCTGGTACTGGCTGCGGCTGGAATCGATCGGCTACACGCTGGTCGCCGCGGTCACCTCGCTCCTGATGGCGTTCCTGATCGTGCTCGGTCCGCTGATCCTGGAGACTGCGCGGCGGTACATTCCTTTCTTCGTCGAGAGCAACGAGAGGGTGCTGTTTTTCGCCCGCTACGGCATCACGATTACGGCGATGACGGTGGCTCTGTTCGTGCTGCATGCCTGGCTGCCCTGCGGAAGGCGGAAATTTCTGCAGATCGTTCCGGGCATCGTCTTCACCATGTTGGCTTCGCTGATCTCAGGCATCGTATTCGGCCAGTACCTGGCGCGCTTCGCCAGCAATTACGTGACGATGTACGCGGGCCTTGCCTCGGTCATCATCGCGCTGGTGTTCCTGTATTTCATCGCCGCGATTTTCGTCTACGGCGGCGAACTGAATGCGGCGATCATAAAGTCGCGGCAGAAGCATGACCTGCAGCATCATGCAGCGCCGTCGCCAAATCGCGCGGAGACACAGGCTTGACCAGGAAGACGTCGGCGCCGGCGGCGCGCGACGCCGCCTCGTCCTCGCCGCGGCCCGAGATGCAGATGATCGGAATGCGCCCGAGCGGCGCCTCCAGCGCGCGGATTCGCCTGATTGCCTCGACGCCGTCGATGCCCGGCAGGACCATGTCCATCAGGACAGCGTCGAATGCGCCCTGCGAGAGCCGCTCCGGAGCCGTTTCTCCCTGACCGATGAATTCGGTCTGGTGACCAAGTTCGCTCAGAATGGCGTTGAGCACGACACGGCCGAACGGATTGTCTTCCACGCTGAGCAGCCGCAGCGAAGACGGGCTCACCGCCAGATCGCCATCGGCGCTGGATGCGACGCCCGCCGCTTCCTCCGCTGGCGACATCACGACGGTGAACGTGAACGTGGTGCCTCCCCCGCGCCGCTGAGTAACCGCGATGTCGCCCCCCATCGCCCGTGCCAGTTGCTTGACCGACGACAGGCCGAGGCCTGCACCGCCGAAGCGCGAGGCGATGGTGACGTTGGCTTGCGAGAACGGGCGGAACAGGCGCTTGATCTCGGCGAGCGTCAGGCCGATCCCGCTGTCGGAGACCGCGAATGCGACAGCGAACCTGCCCTTGGTGCTCCGAAACGGCGTCACACGCAGCGCGACGCTGCCATGTTCGGTAAACTTCACCGCATTGTCGATCAGGTTCTCCAGCGCCGCGCGCAGGCGAACGGGATCGCCGACCGCGAATGCGGGCAGCTTTTCGGAAATGTCGACCGAGGACGTCAGTCCCTTGGCCGCCGCGCGGCCGGTCAGGGAATCGCCGGCGTTGCGCGCCAGCGTGCGCAGATCGAAAAAGTCCTGACGCAGCTGCAGTCCGGGGCCGCCGCTTCGCGCGGCATCGACAAACAGCGTGGCGAGGCTCGCCAGATGCTCGGCGCCCGCCTTGATGGTATCGACCCAGCGCCGTTCGCGCTCATCGAGGTCGGAAGTCGCGAGCAGGTTGCTGATCGCCAGGATTCCGGTGAGCGGCGTGCGAACCTCATGTGCAAAAGCGGCGAGCGCGGTCTCGACCATGCCTGACGTGGCGGCGGATCCGCGCTTGCCGCGCGGCTTCGCTGCGGCGCCGGATACGCGCTTTTTTGTCCGTTTCTTTTTCGTTGGCCGTGTGACGCGCCGGGAGCGCACTTTTGCGGTCATGATCCCCGATCCCTGCGCGGCCAGCATGGCACGCCGCCGAGGGCAAAGTCACGGAGACCTTTTCAACAACCCTCAGTAGAATTACGGAAGCCCGCTCAAGGCAGACCTACGAGCCGACGGATATCGGAAGGTGTGGCGCCCCGCCGGCGCAATTCGCGCAAGGCGGTGGCATCGGTCGATTTCGAGAGTTTCTGCCCGGATGCATCCGTCACCAGCCGGTGATGCCGATAGACCGGCTGTGGCATCCCAAGCAGATTTTGAAGCAGGGCGTGCACGCTGGTCGACCAGAACAGGTCACATCCCCGCACCACCTCGGTAACGCCCTGTAGTGCATCGTCCACCACCACGGACAAATGATAGCTGGTCGGCGTCTCCTTGCGCGCCAGGATGACATCGCCCCAGGCCTCCGGCCGCGCCGTCACGGTCCCGCGCTCGCCGCCGGGACCTGTGCCGAGTTCGGTCCACGTCAGATCCCGCACACGTTCGCATGCCCCGGCCATGTCGAGCCGCAGCGCGTAAGGCGTGCCCTGCGCGATCAGCCGGTCGCGCTCCTCCGGCACCAGCGATTTCGCCGTCCCCGGATAGAGCGGCGCCCCATCGGGATCGCGCGGCCACGGCGCGCCGGTCTCGCGCTCCGCGACCAGCCGGGCGATTTCCGCGCGGCTCTCGAAGGCCGGATAAATCAGGCCCAGTCCGGCCAGCTTATCCATCGCCTCGCGGTAGCGCGCGAAATGTTCCGACTGCCGCCGTACCGGCGTTTCCCATGACAGGCCGAGCCAGTCCAGATCTTCGTAAATCGCCGCCTCGAACTCCGGCCGGCACCGCGTCACGTCGATATCCTCGATCCGCAACAGGAACCGGCCGCCACTCTCGCGCGCCAGGTCAAGATTCAGCAACGCCGAATAGGCATGGCCGAGATGGAGGTAGCCGTTCGGACTCGGCGCAAATCGGAAAACGGGCGGCGGCATTTGTGCGTGACACTCATTGCCGGGCTTGACCCGGCAATCCATCCTTCAAACGGTCTTTTACGCTATAAGATGGATGCGCGGGTCAAGCCCGCGCATGACGAGCCGGGCCAGCCGAAAGCAGCAATGACCATCCATCTCAACAGCCAGTCCGATCTCGAGGACGCCATCGCTGCGCTGGTCAGGCAGGACACGCGGCTGAAGCCGATCCTCGAACTCACGGGCATGCCGGCGCTGCGGCAGCGCGAGCCGGGCTTTGCCGGCCTGGCTGCGATCGTGTGCGGCCAGCAATTGTCGACGGCGAGCGCCGGGGCGATCTGGGCGCGCCTGATCGCTGCGTTCGATCCGTTCGATCATGACGCGATCCGGAAAGCCCGTGCCGACCGCCTTGGCCGGCTCGGGCTTTCCGCGGCCAAGATCAAGACGCTGAAGAACATCGCGCGCGAACTCTCAGCCGAACGGCTGAACCTGGAAGTCCTGGCCGAAGAGGACGCCGATGCCGCGCACCACACGCTGACCGCGCTACACGGCATCGGCCCCTGGACGGCCGACGTCTACCTGCTGTTCTGCCTCGGCCATGGCGACGCCTGGCCGGCCGGCGACATCGCCATCCAGGAAGCGGTCAAGGTCGGGCTCGGCCTGTCGACCCGCCCGACCGCCAAGCAGATGGCGCCGCTCGCGGAACCGTGGCGTCCGCTGCGCGGCGCGGCAGCGCATCTGTGGTGGAGCTATTACCGGGTGTTGAAAAAGCGCGAAGGCGTGCTTGCCGAAAATATTACCCCCGCAGCTTCACCCGATCCTCCCGTGCGGAAGCCGTAACGAAGTCGAGCACCGCACGCACGGCCGGGAGTTCGACCAGGTCCGGGTGCGCCATGAGCCAGATGTCGGCGACGCTGAGCAACTTCTGTGGCGCGACGCGAACCAGGTCCGGATAGGCGCTGCCGACGAAGCAGGACAGCGCGGAGATGCCGAGGCCGGCGCGGGCTGCGGCCAGCATGTCGCCCTGCGACGAACACCGCATCACGATCGCCCCCTGCCGCGTGATGGCATCGCTCCAGCGCGCCAGCCGCTCGTTCGACGCGCGGTCGGCGAAGCCGATGACGCTGTGTCCCTTCCATTCGTCGCGACGCTCGGGCAGACGCCGTCCCGCAGCGTAGTCCCGCGAGGCGTAGAAGCCGGTGCCAAGGCGGCCGATCTTGCGCCCGATCAAATTCTCCTCGCCGCTGTCGACCGGCCGCAGCACGACGTCCGCCTCGCGGCGGCGCACGCTGGCCGGATACGGATAGGTGATGATCTCGAGCTGGATGTGATCGTGCGCGCGCAGGAACGGCCCAAGTCGCGGCATCAGCCAGTGCGACGCGAGCGTCGACCCGATCGACAGCTTGACCACCCCGCGTGCCTGGGCGCCGGTCGCCGATACCGCGGCCTCGGCCCGCAACGCCGCCGCCGCCATCGCCTCGACCTGTTCGCGAAACTTGCGGCCCTGCGAGGTCAGCGAAAGGCCGTCGTTGGAGCGCGCGAACAGGGGAATGCCGAGTTGGCCTTCCAGCTCGGTGATCTTGCGCCCCACCGTCGGATGGCTCGAGCGCAACTGGCGCGCGGCTGCGGCGAAACTCCGGGTTTCGGCCACCGCCACGAAGGTCTTGCAAAGGTCCCAGTCCATCGCCTTTTCCGCGCAAACTGATGTTCATTTCTGGTTTATAGCCTGTTCAATATTGAACAGCCACCGCGCCGCGTCCAGCCCTATAATGCGTCGCAACAGGTGGTGCCCGGCCAAGCGGCTTTCGCAGCCCGGCACAGCAAATCAAAACATCTGATGACGCGTAGCCGGAACAGCGCCGGCCGCGGTTCAAGGGAGAGATCGAATGCCGTTGCCCGCTTCGCTTGCCAATTCGCTCGAACTGCCCGTGGTGGGGTCGCCGCTCTTCATCGTGTCAGGGCCAGAACTCGTCATCGCCCAGTGCAAGGCCGGCATCGTCGGCTCGTTTCCCGCGCTGAACGCCCGTCCGGTCGAAAAGCTCGACGAGTGGCTTACCCGGATCGAGAACGAACTCGGGGAATACAAGGCGCAGAATCCCGGCAAGAAGGTCGCGCCCTACGCCGTCAACCAGATCTGCCACGCCTCCAACGACCGCCTGATGAAGGACATGGAAACCTGCGTCAAGCACAAGGTTCCGGTCATCATTACCTCGCTGCGGCCGCCGGTCGAGGTGGTCGAGGCTGCGCATTCCTATGGCGGCGTGGTCTTTCACGACGTGATCAACGTCAAGCATGCGCGCAAGGCGGCGGAGAACGGAGTCGACGGCCTGATCCTGGTTTGCGCCGGCGCCGGCGGCCATGCCGGCACGCTGTCGCCGTTCGCGCTGCTGCGCGAGGTCAAGCAATGGTTCAAGGGCACCGTGCTGTTGTCAGGCGCGATCTCCGACGGCTGGGGCATTGCCTCGGCGCTCGCGCTCGGCGCCGACATGGCCTATATGGGCACGCGCTTCATAGCCACAGCCGAAGCCAACGCCGATCCGGCTTACAAGGCGGCGCTGGTCGCGCACGCCGCGAACGATATCGTCTATTCCAACCTGTTCACCGGCGTGCACGGCAACTATCTCGGCCCCTCGATCGTGGCCGCGGGGCTCGATCCCGCCAACCTGCCGGAGAGCGACAAGTCGAAGATGAATTTCGGCTCCGGCGGCAACATGAAGTCGAAGGCGTGGCGCGACATCTGGGGCTCCGGTCAGGGCATCGGCCAGATCGCTGACGCGCCGCCCGTCGCCGAACTGGTCGAGCGCCTGAAGGCCGAATTCAATGATGCGACCAGTGACTTCTTCAACCGGGCGCGCGCGTAAGCAGCGCCCGCTTCGATCGCAAACAATCAACTGAACAGACAGAGGGACGGAACCATGAAAGTCTCGCGACCTTTATTGACGCTCGCATTCGCATTGCTGGGAGGCACTGCCGCGCTCGCCGAGGGCGACAAGAACGAAATTCGCATCGGCCAGACGCTGCCCTACAGCGGACCGGCATCCGGGTTCGGTATCATCGGCCGGGCGCAGGAGGCCTATTTCGAGAAGGTCAATGCCGAAGGCGGCGTCAATGGCCGCAAGGTCAAGTTCATCAGCCTCGATGACGCGTACTCACCGCCGAAGACGGTCGAACAGACGCGCAAGCTGGTCGAACAGGAGGAAGTGCTGCTGATGTTCGGTTCGCTCGGCACCGCGACCAACAACGCCGTGCACCGCTACCTCAACACCAAGAAGGTGCCGCAACTGTTCGTGCTCAGCGGCGCGACCAAATGGGCCGATCCGAAGAACTTCAAATGGACCATGCCGGGAATGGCGGCCTACCAGTCCGAAGGCATCGTCTACGCCAAGCACATCCTGCGGACCAAGCCCGACGCCAGGATCGCCATACTCTCTCAGAACGACGATTTCGGCCGCGACTACGTCGCCGGCTTCAAGCGCGGGCTCGGCGACAAGGCCGCCACCATGATCGTATCGGAAGCGACCTACGAGACCAGCGCCCCGACCATCAGTTCGCAGCTTGCAACGCTGAAGGCCTCCGGCGCTAACGTGGTGTTCGGCGTCGTGCTCGGCAAGTTCACCTCGCAGATGATCAAGGGTGCCGCCGAGATCAACTGGAAGCCGGACCAGTTCTTCGTGCCGACCTCGGCGTCATCGATCTCGTTCCTGGAACCGGCGGGCCTCGAGAACGCCGTCGGCCTGATCTCGTCCAGCAACCAGAAGGACACGCTGGATACGCAATGGGCCGACGACGCCGGCGTGAAGGATTATCTCGCCTTCATGAAGCAGTATTTGCCGAATGCGGATCTGAGCAATTCGAACTACGCTGCCGGCTATCATTATGCCAATCTGATGGTGAAGGTTTTGACCGCATGCAAGGACGACCTCAGCCGCGAGAACATCATGAAGCAGGCAGCATCGCTGCGCGAGGTGCCGCTGCCGCTGTTGTTGCCCGGCATCACGGTATCGACCGGGGCCGACGATTACCTGCCGTTCCAGCAGTTGAGGCTGCGGCGCTTCGATGGCAAGAGCTGGGTCGGCTTCGACGAAATTCTGGATGACGGCTAGTCAGCCACAAGTTGCCGGGGAGAGAAGACGTGACATCGATCATCAGCGGCGAACGCGAGATCAGCTATTCCGACATCCACGCCCGCATCGCGCGGGCGGCGGCGGGGTTCAAGACGCTCGGCCTCGGTGGCGGCGTGCCCGTCGGCATGATGCTGCGCAATGATTTTGCATTCTTCGAAGTCTCTGTCGGAGCGGCGGCGTTGGGCAGCCCCGTCGTTCCGATCAACTGGCACCTGAAGGCCGAGGAGGTCGCCTACATCCTGGCCGACAGCGGCGCGCAGATCCTTGTCTGTCACGCCGACCTGCTGCCACAGATCAGGGACGGCCTGCCCGGCCACATCAAGCTGCTGGTGGTGACGACGCCGCCCGAAATCGCCGCCGCGTTCAACGTCCCTGCGGCGCTGACAGCGGTGCCTGACGGCATGACCGACTGGGACCGCTGGCGCGACTCGCACGCGCCGTCCACGGAAGCCCCGATCGGCAGCGCGCCGATGTTCTATACGTCGGGCACGACCGGCCTGCCCAAGGGCGTGCGCCGCAAGCCGATGAAGCCGGAACAGGCCGCGGCGTCGGCGCGCGTCGGCGGCATCGCCTACGGCGTCAAGCCGAACGAAGACCAGGTCATCCTGATGAACGGCCCGATGTACCATTCGGCGCCGAACTCCTACGGCATGCTGGCGTTCCGCAGCGGCTGCAGGATCGTGCTCGAACCGCGCTTCGATCCCGAGGACCTGCTGCAATTGACCGAACGGCATCGGGTCACCCACATGCACATGGTGCCGACGATGTTCGTGCGCCTGTTGCGGCTGCCGGACGAAATCAAGCGCCGATACGACGTGTCGTCGCTGCGCTTCATCGTCCACGGTGCAGCGCCCTGCCCGCCGCAGGTCAAGCGCGCCATGATCGAATGGTGGGGACCGGTCATCAACGAATATTTCGGCTCGACCGAAACCGGAATCCCGGTGTGGCATTCGGCCCAGGAGGCACTCGCAAAGCCCGGCACCGTCGGCCGCGCCATCGAAGGCGGCATCGTCAAGATCTTCCGCCCCGATGGCGAGCCGTGCGGCATCAACGAGCCCGGCGAGATCTTCATGCGGCAGGTGTCGGTGCCGGATTTCGACTATCACGGCAAGGCCGAGGCGCGCGCCGAGGCCGGCCGCGACGGCCTCGTCAGCGTCGGCGACGTCGGTTACCTCGACGAGGACGGCTACCTCTTCCTGTGCGACCGCAAGCGCGACATGGTGATCTCCGGCGGCGTCAACATCTACCCGGCGGAGATCGAGAACGCGCTGATCGGCATGGACGGCGTACGCGACTGCGCGGTGTTCGGGGTGCCCGACGACGAATTCGGCGAACGGCTGTTCGCCTGCATCGAGCCGGAAGCGAATGTTGTGCTTTCGTCGGCCGCCGTGCAGGAATTTTTGCGCGGACGTCTGGCCAATTTCAAGGTGCCCAAGGACATCCACTTCCTGGATGCGATGCCGCGCGAAGCCACCGGCAAGATCTTCAAGCGCAAGCTGCGGGATCTGTATGCCGAAGGCAAGCTGCGCGCGGTGGCGTGAGAGACTGTTCTGCGTTCGTCGTTCCGGGGCGACGCGAAGCGTCGAACCCGGAACCTCGAGATTCCGGGTTCGCGTCCACGACGCGCCCCGGAATGACTCGTATCCAGCTCGAATAGAACGCTGTTTTAAACATCATTGCTGTTGCAAAACGGTCGTCGGCCGGCGCAAAGATCGCTGCGTGTGAAGCGCAGGGGATCGAAACCATGCAAGCCACCGAGTTTATCGTCGCCCGAAACGATCTGCAGCAATGCAAGGTGATCGAGACGCAACTGCCTGACGCCGGCGCGCTGCCCGGCGAGGCATTGCTGGTGAAGGTCATGCGCTTTGCCTTCACGGCCAACAACATCACCTACGCCGTGCTCGGCGATCGCCTGAAATACTGGCAGCTGTTTCCGGCGCCCGAAGGTTTCGGCAACGTTCCCGTATGGGGGCTTGGCGAAGTGATCGCCTCGAAGCATCCCGCGGTCGCCACGGGCGAAACCTTGTTCGGCTATTTCCCGATGGCGACGCATCTCGTGATCGAGGCCGCCGACGTCAGCAAGCGCGGTTTGCGCGATGCCGCCGCGCACCGGCAAGGCGTGGCGCCGGTCTATAATGCCTATACGCGGGTCAGCGGCGATCCGGCGTTCGCAGGCAAGCAGGGCGACTACCAGGCGCTGTTGCGACCGCTGTTCATGCTGTCGTTCCTGGTCGACGACTTTCTCGCCGAGAACGCATTTTTCGGCGCGCAAGCGGTGATGCTGTCCTCGGCCTCCAGCAAGACCGCCTACGGCCTGGCGCACCTCCTGCATGCGCGGGGCAACGGCACCAAGGTGATCGGCTTGACCTCGGCGGGCAACACGTCCTTTGTCACATCGCTCGGCTGCTACGACGAGGTCGTGACCTATGACAGCGTCACATCGCTGCCGTCGAACTCCCCGGTCGCCTATGTCGACATGGCCGGTAACGGCCCGCTGCGCGCGACGCTGCACGGGCATTTCGGCGAGCAAATGAAATACAGCGGAATCATCGGGCTCACGCATCGCAAGCCGTCGTTCGATGAACCCGCGCAGGCATTGCCGGGCGTAAAACCGCAATTTTTCTTCGCGCCGGACCAGATCCGCAAGCGGACCGGGGAATTGGGACCGGCCGGCTTCAACGAGCGGTTCGTTGGCGCATGGTCCGGCTTCGCACCAAACCTCGATCAATGGATGAAGGTGATCGAGCACCGCGGGCCTGCGGCGGTTCAGCGCGCCTATCTCGACACCCTCAACGGCCGCGTGCCCCCGGATCAGGGGTTGATCCTGTCGCTATCGGAATAGGCGGCATCTCCTCACGCCCTTTCTGTGCGACCGCTAATCGGTATAGGCTGCGCACCAAGCGAAGCGCCGCAGAGACGGCTGGTGACGGGAAACGCGCATGCTCGACAGGACGGACGACAGTTCGGTAGCCGCCGACAATTGGCTTGGCCAGTTCGAGGAGGCGCTGGCGAAACCTGACGACGGCGCGCTGAAAGCCCTCTTCCATCCCGACAGCTACTGGCGCGACGTGCTGGCGCTGAGCTGGAACATCCAGACGCTCAACGGCGCCGACGCCATCCTGAAGGCGCTGCCGCCGCTGGCAAACAAAATGCAGCCCAGCGGCTTTGCCGTGGACCCCGATCGCGCGGCGCCGCGCATGGTGATGCGCGCGGGCACCAACGCCATCGAAGCCATCTTCAAGTTCGAGACCAAAGTCGGGCGCGGCAGCGGCATCATCCGCCTGATCCCGGATGCCGACGACGGCAACCGCCTCAAGGCATGGACGATGCTGACGGAGCTTGGCGAACTCAAGGGTTTCGAGGAGCAACTCGGTGTGCAGCGGCCGCGCGGCAACGCCTATTCGCGCGACTTCCGCGGCCCCAACTGGCTCGACCTGCGCAAGCACTCCGCAGGCTATGCCGACCGCGACCCGACCGTGCTCGTGATCGGCGGCGGACAATCCGGACTTTCCATCGCCGCGCGCCTGAAGCAGTTGAATGTCGATACGCTGATCGTCGATCGCGAGCAGCGCATCGGCGACAACTGGCGCAAGCGCTACCATGCGCTGACGCTGCATAATCAAGTGCAGGTCAATCACCTGCCCTACATGCTCTTCCCGCCGAACTGGCCCACTTATATTCCCAAGGACAAGCTCGCCAACTGGTTCGAAGCCTATGTCGAGGCCATGGAGCTGAACTTCTGGACCGAGACCGAGTTCGAGGGCGGCAGCTACGACGAGAAGGAAGGCCGCTGGACGGTGACGCTGCGGCGCGCCGACGGCACGAAGCGTACAATGCATCCGCGCCACGTCGTGCTGGCGACCGGCGTCAGCGGCATTCCGAGCGTGCCAGAGATCGCAGGCCTGAAGGACTTCGCCGGCAAGGTGATGCATTCCAGCCAGTATGACGACGGCGAGAACTGGAAGGGCAAGCGCGCGATCGTGATCGGCACCGGCAACAGCGGCCACGACATCGCGCAGGACCTGCATTCCAGCGGCGCCCACGTCACCATGTTCCAGCGCTCGTCCACGCTGGTGGTCAGCATCGAACCCTCGGCGCAACTGGTCTACGCGCCCTACAACGAGGGCACGCTCGAAGATAACGACCTGATCGCGACCTCGATGCCGCTGCAACTCGCGCGCAAGAGCCATCGGTTGACCGGCGAGAAATCGAAAGTACTGGACCAGGAACTGCTCAACGGTCTCGAACGCGCCGGCTTCAAGCTCGATTACGGCGAGGACAACACCGGCTGGCAGTTCAAATATCTCACCCGCGGTGGCGGCTATTATTTCAACGTCGGCTGTTCCGACCTGATCGTCAGGGGCGATATCGCGCTGAAGCAGTTTGCCGATATCGACACGTTAACGGCCGAAGGCGCAAAGATGAAAGACGGCGAGACTGTTGCGGCCGATCTCGTCGTGCTGGCGACCGGCTACAAGCGCCAGGAGGAACTGGTGCGCAAGCTGTTCGGCGAGACGATAGAGAAGCGCGTCGGCACGATCTGGGGCTTCGGCGAGGAGCAGGAACTGCGCAACATGTACACCCGCACCGGGCAGCCCGGCCTCTGGCTGATCGCCGGCGGCCTCGCGCAATGCCGGATCGGATCGAAGCATCTGGCGCTGCAGATCAAGGCGATCGAGGAAGGGCTGCTGCCGCGCGATGTCGGGCCTCGGGCGGCGCTTGCATGAATCCATCCACCGTCATTCCGGGGCATGCGAAGCATGAACCCGGAATCTCGAGATTCCGGGTTCGACGCTTCGCGTCGCCCCGGAATGACGAACAGAAAGGAAGACACACATGCCGGCTATTCTCGGCTCGGGCGAACACCGCTACCGCGTGGTGGAAAACTTTGCAAAACTGCCTGACGGCTGGAGCCTGACCGACGCGGCATCCGTCGCGGTTGACAGCAAGGACCGCGTCTACGTCTTCAACCGCGGCGCCCATCCGATGGTGGTGCTCGACCGCGAGGGCAATTTCATCAATAGCTGGGGCGAAGGGCTGTTCAACCGCGCCCACGGTCTGCACATCGACGCCGACGATAATCTGTACTGCACCGATGACGGCGACCACACCGTGCGCAAGTGCACGACCGACGGCAAGGTGCTGCTGACGATCGGCATCCCGAACAAGCCCGCGCCGTTCATGAGCGGCGAGCCGTTTCACCGCTGCACCCATACCGCGCTGTCGCCGCAGGGCGATATCTACGTCTCGGACGGCTACGGCAATGCCTGCGTCCACAAATATTCGCCGGACGGAAAGCTGCTCAAGACCTGGGGCGAGCCCGGCACCGATCCCGGCCAGTTCAACATCGTCCACAATATCGCCACCGACGCCGACGGCTGGGTCTATGTCGCCGACCGCGAGAACCACCGCGTGCAGGTGTTCGACGGCAACGGCAAATACGAGACGCAGTGGAACAATCTGCACCGGCCCTGCGCGCTGTGCCGCTGCGGCGGCAAGCAGGCGAATTTCATCATCGGCGAACTCGGCCCCGGGCTTGCGGTCAACCGCAAGGTGCCCAATCTCGGCCCGCGGCTTTCGATCGTTGACGCCAAGGGCAACCGCATCGCACGGCTTGGCGGCGAGAACGGCCCCGGGGTGGAGGCCGGCAAATTCCTCGCCCCGCACGGCATCGCGATGGATTCGCGTGGCGATATCTATCTCGGCGAGGTCGGCGTCACCGACTGGAAGACCAGCTTTCCGGACACGCCGATGCCGCCGGAGGTCGCCGTGAGCCGCTGCCTGCAGAAGCTGGAGAAAATCTAGATACCCGGCGCGCCTCACACCTCGCCGATCGCCTCTCGCCGACGGCGCTCGGATTCTTCCGCGTAGCGCCGCATGGCATGGGCCTCGGAGAGAATCCCGATCGGCTGGCGTTCGCCGTCGCTCTCGACTACGGCGAGCGATTCAGCTTCGGCGGCGTCAAAGACCGCGATCGCTTCCTGGATGTTCATGACCGGATGCAGCACCACGTTCCGGTGGTGCAGGATGCCGACGAGGCCGTGCGCGGCATCCACGTCAGGCGCGTGCGCCTCGGCGACCACCGCCAGCCCGACATAGCGTCCGGTCGCATCGACCGCGACCACCTGCGTCTTCGACCCCAGCGGAAATTTTGTGCGGAACTCCTCGATCCCGATCCCGGCATCGACCGTAGCGAGATCCGGCCGCATCAGGCGGCGGACCGTGAGATCGCGGATCCAGCCGACATCGGCAGCACTGCGGATGGTCTCGCCGCGCAGGTGCAGGCGCCAGGTCGCAAAGGAATAGCCGAACAGTTCGCGCGTGATCTGGGTGGAGATCATGACCGCGACCAGAACGATCGTGGTGAGCCAGAGATTGCCGGTCGATTCCAGTGCGATGAACGACATCGTCAGCGGACCGCCGATCACGGACGCTGACAGCGCGCTCATCCCGATCACGGCATAGACGTTGGGATCCAGCGCAAACCCCGGCCAGACCAGATCGACACCTGCGGCAAACAGGCGACCGCCGAGCGCTCCCATGAATAGCGTGGCGAAAAACAATCCGCCGCGGAAGCCGGAACCCAGCGAGATGATCGAGGCCAACGCCTTCAGGACGAAGACGGCGGCGATGACCTGCAGCGGCATCGCGACGATGCCGGAAAAATGCAGCGCGCCGTGACCTGATGACATCACCTGCGGCGTCAGCAGTGCAAGCAGGCCGACGCAAAGGCCGCCGAGCGCGGGACGCAGCGGCGGCCACAGGCGGATTTTCGCGAGCCCCGTCTCGCACAAGGCCACACTGCGCATGATGAGGATGCCGCACAGCGCGGCCATAATCCCGAGCAGCGCGGCAAGGGCAAGATCGCGCCCCATTACCTCGCCGACCGGGCCGACGTTGACGCCGAGCGACAGCGCCTCGAACCCGTGGGTGACGAGATAGCCCGCAATGGCGGCGACGCCGACCGGCGTCAGGCTGGCGGACGTATAGCCGCCGATCACAAGTTCGAAAGCGTAGAAGGCGCCGGCAAGCGGGGCGCCAAACGCGCCGGAAATCGCCGCCGCCGCGCCGCAGCCGACCATGATGCGCTGGTCGGCGCGGCGCAGGTGAAATCCACGGCCGAGCGACGCGGCGATGCCGCTCGCGAGCTGGGTATATCCGGCCTCCAGCCCGACCGACGCCCCGACCCCGCTCGACCAGATGGTCTGCAGCGCCACGATGACGCTGCCGCGAAACGACATTCGGCCGCCATGAAGGGCGTTGGCCTCGATCGGGTCGACCTCCCGCGCAGGCCGCCAGTGTGCCAGCAGCAGGAAGGCCACCCCCAGCAACAGGCCGCCGAGGCTCGGAACCAGCACGGCGCGCAGCATCTCGATGCTCGGTTGGCTGGAAAGCCGCTCGGTGATGCTGATGTTGAACAGCAGCGCATGCAGGGCGGCGACGGCCACGCTCATCGCCAGCACCACCAGCCCGCCAATGGTTCCGATCATCGCTGCCAGGACCACCAGGCTGGTTTCATGGGCGCGAACGAACGCCCGCATCCGGCGCGGTGCCTCGAGATAATTTGAAGAGGTGGCCATTTCTGCGGGTCCGTCAGCGGCTGAACGATGCCTACCCGCCCCTTTAGCGGTCCTGATGGCCACCATGCAAATTGAGGCGAAACGGCGACAGCGGCGGATAAGCCCCGGAACGCTCTTCACAATCCCGTCACGCTGCCTGTAGTATGCAGGGCGCATGCTGCTTCGCAGCTAACATGGGGGTCAGGAGCGTTACTTGAACGCACATGTCTCGCAGGGCGGTTGGCCGGTACTCGTGCTGAACGCGGATTTCCGGCCGCTGAGTTACTACCCGCTGTCTCTCTGGTCGTGGCAGGACGCGATCAAGGCGGTGTTCCTCGATCGCGTCAACATCGTCGAGCATTACGACCGCGCGGTGCACAGCCCGAGCTTCGAGATGCAGCTGCCGAGCGTGGTGTCGCTCAAGTCGTTCGTCAAACCGACGACCCATCCCGCCTTCACCCGGTTCAACGTCTTCCTGCGCGATCGCTTCGTCTGCCAGTATTGCCACGCGCATGACGACCTCACCTTCGACCACATTATCCCGCGCAGCAAGGGCGGCCAGACCACCTGGGAAAACGTCGTCGCGGCCTGCTCGCCGTGCAACCTGCGCAAGGGCAATCTGACGCCGCAGCAGGCACGGATGTTTCCGAGGCAACATCCGTTCGCGCCGACGGTGCACCAGCTCCATCGCAACGGACGCCTGTTTCCGCCGAACTATCTGCACGATAGCTGGCTGGATTATCTTTACTGGGACACCGAGCTCGATCCGTAGGCGCGGACGCGGTTTGTTTTGCCGATCGCCCGGTAATATGTCCCGTCCGCTGGTTCTCTCGAAACCACCGTTTCCAATTTTGTTCTCGCATTAGCGAGCGACCATGCAAGACGCGAGAACCGACGCGGACTCTCGGAGACTGCCTCCCGAGAAGACCCAACCCGATTCTCCACACCTGATCAGGTCGCTTACGCTGACACACGCGGTGCTCTACGGGCTCGGCGTAACGATCGGCGCCGGAATCTATGTGCTTGTAGGGGCGGCGGCCGGACGGAGCGGCATGCATGCGCCGTTGGCGTTTCTTGCCGCCGCGATCGTGATGGGCTTGACCGCAGCATCGTTTGCCGAGTTGGGCACCAGAATGCCGGTTGCGGCGAGCGAGGCGGCATACGTCCAGGCAGCGTTTCATCGGAAATGGCTCAGCGGTGCGGTGGGATTGCTGGTCGTTGGCGCCGCCGCCATCTCCGGAGCGACCATCAGCGTCGGGAGTGCCGGATACCTCGGCGTATTCATTCCGCTTCAGGCGTCCTACATCATCGCCGCCGTCGTGGTTACGATGGGCGCCATCGCGTGCCTCTCTGCCGTGCAGTCGATCAGCTTTGCGGGATTGATGACGGTGATCGAAATTGGTGGGCTGCTGCTCATCGTCGCGGCAGCCCTGTTCGACAGTGGCCCCCTGATCTCGCGATTGCCGGAGCTATTGCCTGCCGTCGGCGATCTGACGGCCTGGACCGGCGTCGCGCAGACTACCCTGCTTGCGGTGTTCGCGTTCATCGGCTTCGAGCATCTCGTGAACATCTCCGAAGAAATGAAGAATCCACGACGCACTTTGCCCTGGGCTCTCTTCATCACGCTCGCCGTCACCGCGGTTCTCTATGCCCTGGTGGTCTGGATCGCGGTCACCGCCGTGCCGCCGGCGGAACTGGCGAAATCGTCGGCTCCTCTTGCGTTGGTCTTTCAGCGCCTGACCGGACTTCCGCTACACGTGCTGAGCGCCATCGCGATCGTCGCGACCGTGAATGGAATCATCGTCCATATGATCATGATCGGACGCGTGCTATATGGCCTCGCCGATCAGGGAAATCTTCCGTCCTTCTTCGCGAAGATCAATCGCAGGAGCGGCGCTCCGGTTGTCGCGACCATCCTTGGGGTTGCGGCCATCCTGATACTGGCTCTCGCTGTTCCCTTGACGGGACTGGCCGAATGGACGTCGCGACTGACGCTAGGAATCTTTGCATTCGTAAATCTGGCTCTTATACGCATCAAGGCCATGGAAGCGACGCCGCCATCGGATGCATTCCTCGTGCCGATGTGGGTTCCGGTGGTGGGATCGGCGACCAGCGCCTTGTTGATCCTCGTTGACCTGCACGTGTAGGTTCGGCTGGCGCTCAATGGCTGCCCTCAGATCATCCGCCTGCTGCCTGGAAGTGTCGTCGCTCGGGTAGCTATCCTCCGCGGGACCAGCGGCAGCATCCGATGCGCCGGCAAGCTGTCTCTTCACTCCACCTCCCAATTCTGTCACGATGGTTTCGAGGCGCCTGCCTCGCCAGAACCACAAGAGCGATAGCAACGCCCCATCAACGGAAACGCCCCATGCTCATCCCCATCGCCGACGTGCCGCGCTGGTATGCCGAGCGCAAGCCAGCGGACACGATTGCAGTCAGTCACGGCGCCGAGGCCCTCACCTGGGAGCAGTTGGAGCGCAACGCCAACCGCCGCGCGCGGGCCTTTGCCGCCAAGGGCGTCAAGCCCGGCGATTTCGTCGCCATCGGGCTGCCGAACAGCAATTTGTTTTTCGAAACCACGTTTGCGGTGTGGAAATGCGGTGCAACACCGACGTCCCTGACCTGGCGGTTGCCGCGCGGCGAAGCGGCTGCCGTGCTCGACATCCTCAAGCCGTCGCTGGTGGTTGGCGGACAGCCCGACTGGAATGCGCCGAATTCGCTGCCCGCCGATTTCGTCCCCGAGGGCATGTCGGACGAAGCGGTGACCAATCCCGTTTCGCGCTACTGGAAGGCCATGACCTCCGGCGGCTCGACCGGGCGGCCCAAAGTGATCCTCGATCACCGGCCCGCCGTGATCGACACCGCCGGACCCGCGGCACTCGGAATGCCGCTCGGCTCTTCGCTGCTCAATCCGGGCCCGCTTTATCACAACGCGCCCTTCATCGTTTCGCACACGGCGCTGTTCCACGGCGGACGCGTCACCGGCCTCGTCAAGTTCGATGCCGAGGAATGCCTGCGCCTGATCGAGGCCAGCCGGGTGCAGTGGATCAATTTCGTGCCCACCATGATGCACCGGATCTGGGCGCTGCCCGACGAGGTGCGCAACCGCTATGACCTGTCGAGCCTGCAGATCGTGTTTCACATGGCCGCGCCGATGCCGCCGTGGCTGAAGGAAAAATGGATCGAGTGGCTGGGGCCCGAGCGCATCTACGAACTCTATGGCGGCACCGAAGCCCAGGGCGCCACGATCATATCGGGCGTGGAATGGCTCGAGCATCCCGGCTCGGTCGGCAAGATCGGCGAGACTTCACGACTGCGCATCATCGGCGAGGACGGCAACGAGGTCCCGACCGGCGAGACCGGCGAGATCTATTTCCTGCCCAATGACGGCGCCGGCTCTACCTATCACTATCTCGGTGCCGATCCGAAGCGCCGCTCCGACGGCTGGGAATCGCTCGGCGACATCGGCCGGCTGGATGCCGAGGGCTATCTCTATCTCGGCGACCGGCTCGCCGACATGATCCTGCGCGGCGGCGCCAACATCTATCCGGCCGAGGTCGAGGCCGCGGTGACCGAACATCCGGACGTGCGATCCTGCGTGGTCGTCGGCCTGCCAGATCCGGAATTCGGGCAGCGCGTGCATGCCATCCTCGAACTCGATGTGAGCACGGATGCACAAGGTGTCGCCGACGGCATGGCAGCGTTCCTGACTGACCGGCTCAGCCGCTACAAGCACCCGGAAAGTTTCGAGGTCACGAGCGTCGGCTTGCGCGACGATTCCGGCAAGGTCCGCCGCACGCTGTTGCGCGACGAGCGCGCAGGCTGGCTGAAGGAGAACCGGGCGTTCCGGATCATGCCGTCGCGGGCACGGGTGAAGGTGGAATAGTGCCCGCGCAGACCATGACGCCGCCGTTTCGTCCCACCGCACGTGAATATGCCGTCATACCAGGCGCATGAGGGGTCCTGCCGCGAGACACTTTCGCGACGACCGTTTGCGGCATAGATTGTAGCCAAGTCCCGCGCTTGCTCGCGCCGGTTTGCCAGGAGATCATCTATGCCCTCGTTGACCGAATGGAGAGTGCCACCGGCGAACCAGCCGCGCGCGAGCGATTACGGTTTCGACCTTGATCGAACGCTGCTTTCGGTGGTCGGACTGCATTCCATCATTCCGCCCGATGCATTCAGCGCAGAGACGCTCGGTACCGAACGCGCCGGCAATGGCGTGGTGATCGACAATGGGCTGGTGCTGACTATCGGCTATCTCATCACCGAGGCCGAAGCGGTATGGCTGCATCGAGGCGACGGCAGTGTCGTGCAGGGCCATGCGCTCGGCTTCGATTTCGAATCCGGCTTCGGCCTGGTGCAGGCGCTGGGCGATCTCGATCTCGAGCCGCTGCAGCTGGGATCATCGGCGGCTGCGAAAGTGGGCGACCGCGTGGTGGTCGGCGGCGCCGGCGGACGCACGCGATCGGTCGCGAGCCAGATCGCCGCCAAGCAGGAATTCGCGGGCTACTGGGAATACCTGCTGGACGAAGCGATCTTCACCCATCCCGCGCACCCGAACTGGGGCGGCACCGGTCTGATCTCGAACCGCGGCGAACTGATCGGGATCGGATCGCTGCAACTCGAACGCGAGCGCGACGGCAAGGCCGAGCACGTCAACATGATCGTGCCGATCGACCTGCTGAAGCCGGTGCTCGACGACATCAGGAAGTTCGGCCGCGTCAACAAGCCGGCGCGGCCCTGGCTCGGCATGTACACCACCGAGATCGACAATCGCCTGGTCGTGGTCGGCATCGCCAGCAAGGGGCCGGCGGCGCGCGCCGAACTCAAGACCGGCGACGTCATCCTCGCCGTCAACGGCGACAAGGTGACGAGCCAGATCGAATTCTACCGCAAGCTATGGTCGCTCGGGACCGCCGGCGTCGATGTGCCGCTCACGGTCTACCACGAAGGCGTCACCTTTGACGTGGTACTTAGCTCGATCGATCGCGCCAGGCTATTGAAGGCGCCGCAGCTACATTGAAGGCAGAGAGCGTCACATGAGCGAGGCCGTGGTTGACGACATCGTCGCCGTGTTGCCACCACTGTTGCAGTCGCTGGAAGCCCTGGGCTTCGTCGCGCGCTACCTCAATCCGCCGGATTTCGACCGCGTGATGGAGCGGGTCGGAGAGCCGGATGAGGCCTTGCGCGCCGAGCGGCCGCGACTCGAACAATGGCCCGAGCAGTTCGTAGCCATCAAGGCGCCGCTCGAAGCGGCGAGCGACGCGGCGCTTGCCGCATTCGAAGCCTTGCGTGTCGTGCAACGCGGCGAGGGTGAATTCACCAGCCTGTTCCGCGGATTGCGCTACGCGTCGCGTGCCCAGGAGGCGCTCTATGCACTGACGGCGAGATTGCCGCCGGTGAACCGGTTCTTTATCGATCCCGAACTGCGCGACGACGCCGATCTCGCGGCCCGGCTGGCGGCGCCGGCGAACGCCAATACCGGCGTCTTTCACGACCACAACGAGCCCGGCAGCCGCGGCGGCTTCTCGGTCTACGTGCCGGAATACTACACGCCGGACCGCGCGTGGCCGCTGGTGATGGCGCTGCACGGCGGCAGCGGCAATGGCCGCGGCTTCCTGTGGAGCTGGCTGCGCGATGCCCGCAGCCGCGGCGCCATTCTGATCGCGCCGACGGCGACCGGCAGCACCTGGGCGCTGATGGGCGAGGATACCGACACTCCGAACCTCGAGCGCATCCTCGATGCGGTACGGTCGCGCTGGCACGTCGATCCGGCGCGAATGCTGCTCACCGGCATGAGCGACGGCGGCACCTTCTGCTACGTGACGGGCCTCGATAGCGCCTCGCCGTTCACACATCTTGCGCCTGTTGCGGCGACCTTTCATCCGCTGATGGCGGAAATGGCCGACGCCGACAGGTTGCGCGGCCTGCCGGTCCATATCGTGCACGGGACGCTCGACTGGATGTTTCCGGTCCAGGTAGCGCGGCAGACCAGCGAGATGCTGGCAGCGGCGGGCGCCAATGTCACCTACCGCGAGCTCGACGATCTCAGCCATTGCTATCCGCGCGAGATGAACGCGCCAATGCTGCAGTGGCTGAACGACGGCGCCTGATCGCGACAATTTACTTCCACCGCAGCGCCCCATTAAGGCCCGCAACGTCGCATTGAATGGCGAGGGAACCACGCTGCAACATCTGCGTTGTGCTTTCAACACGGAGGGATCTGCAATGCAGACGTTTGTCGGAATGATTTTGGGTGCGCTGCTGCTGGTTTGCGGCGTTTATGTCTATGACTCGATGCAGACGTCGAGCGTCGCGAACGGCCAAGTCGCGCAAGCCAATCGCACCATCGTCAACTGGGACGTGGCACAAGCCGACTGGAACAAGCTGAAGAATCGCGCCCATGAGGATTGGGTGAAGATTTCGTCCAAGTAAATCCGGGCGATCTCATCGGCGAAATCAGGCGCCCTCGTCACTGACGAGGGCGCCGTTCTATTGATCGCTAGTTCGCCTTCAGCGCCTTGCGAGCGTCGGCGATCACCATCTCGAATTGCGCCATTGTGAGGATGCCGGGCACGCGGAATTTTCCGACGATGAAGGAAGGCGTGCCCTTGAAGCCGAAGGCGACAGCCTGATCGTGGTTGCGAGCGAGAACGGCGTCGATCGCCTTGGCATTTGTCGTGAGGTCGCGGTTGAGGCGGTCCATGTCGATGCCGGCTCCCGCCAGCAATTCGCGAACCCGCGCTTCGGTCAGTTTCGAACTGACTCCGATCATCGCCTCATGTGCGGCCAGATATTTGTCCTGATATTTTGCGGCCATTGCCATCCTTGCGGCGAGCTTCGAAACCTCGCCCAAGATAGGCCATTCCTTCAGCACCAGGCGCACCTTGCCGTCGTCCTGCACCACCTGCTGGATTTCCGGCGCGATCTTGCGGCAGTACGGACAATTGTAGTCGAACCATTCGACGATGTTGACGTCGCCTTCGGGATTGCCGGTCGAGGGGACATCCGGATCGCGCAGCACGAGCGCCTCGGTCAGTACCCCGTCGCCTTGGGCCAACGCCGGTCGCGACGCCGTGCCGACCAGGGCAGCGCCGGCGCCAAGCAAAAGCGCTTTGCGTCGCGTGAGTCCCGGTCCGGTTCCGGCTGGATGGTTCGATCTATTCATCTGGATCTCGCTGAGGCCTATTCCCGGTCTACGTCCAGGACGGCGATATGTTACGCGCCAGCATATAGAGCGCCACGGCAATAATGACCACGGCGAACACGATATTGAGCGCACCGCGGCGTTCGGCGAGGTGCCGCGCCGCCCGCGTGCCGGCCAGCCCGCCCGCGATACCACCCGCCACGAACAGCCCCGCCAATGCCCATGAGACGAGGCCGGACCAGGCATAGCTGGCAGCCGTGGTCATGCCGAACGCGGTGACCGCGACGAGGGAGGAACTGATCGCGTTCATGATCGGCATCCCCGTCGCCAGCATCAGCGCCGGCACGATCAGGAACCCGCCACCGATGCCGAAGAATCCCGACATCGTCCCGGTTGCAAGGCCGAGGCTGACAAGGGCCGGCATGTTGGACATCGAAACCTTGACGTCTGGCAATCCGACCCGCGTGCGCGTCTTCAACATCAGCAGCGCGATCACGATCATGACCAGCGCGAACAGCGCCAGCAGTCTTTGCCCGTCGACCATCTTGCCGAGGATCGATCCACCGAACGCCCCGGCCATCCCCGATACGGCGAATATCAGCGCAACCGACCATACTACGGTGCCACCGCGCGCGTGGTTGGACAGGTTGATCGCAGCGTTCGCAGCCACCGCAATCGCGCTGGTGCCGATCGCCATGTGGGGTTCGGGCACGCCGACCACATAGACCATCAGCGGCACCGCGAGGATCGAGCCGCCGCCGCCGACCAGGCCGAGCGAAAACCCGACCAGCATCCCCGACGCCAGTCCCAGCACGCTCTGCGCGGCGGAGATGATCAAGATGAAAGACTCGGTTTCACGGCTGGACCATAGAAGGAATTTCCTCGGATCGCCATGGCGGCAGCACAAAGCTGCACTGCAATACGGACCAGCGGATCAGGCCGGTACGCCGTCGCCCTCCAGCGACGGCGCGCTTTCGCGACGCGGCAGCGCCATCAGCGTACCGCTCATGGTCGCGATCAGGACCTCGGCGCCGTCGTGCTCGGCATAGGCCCTGCCCTCGCATACCGTCAGCGTGCGGCCGGGTTTGACGACGGTGGCGCGGAACGCAAAGCGCTGGCCGCGCGCCGGCGCCAGCAGATTGGTCTTGAACTCCACAGTCAGGATGTCGGATCCGGCCGGCATCAGCGTAAAGGCGGCGATGCCACAGGCGTTGTCGAGGCCCGCCGTGATGATCCCGGCATGAAGGAAGCCGTTCTGCTGGGTATAGTCAGGCGCATAGTCCATCGACAGATCGACCTCGCCCGGCTCCAGCCGCGCAATCGAAATGCCGAGTGTTGCCATCGCACGCTGCCGTTCGAACGTATCGATCGCGATGCGACGGTAGTCCGGGTTCTTCGGCTGAAAGCGCGTCATGTGGCTTCCACGAATTCGGGCTCGACCGGGTCGAGATGCTCGCGCGCGGCGTTGCGGATCGCGGGCGCGAACGGCGCCGACTTGCGCGCTTGCCGGTCCATATGCACACCGGTGATCTCGCAGGTCGCCACGATCTCACCGGTCTCGGCATTGCGCATCTCGTGCAGGAAGCGGATCGACTTGTCGCGAAGTTCCAGCAATCGGCTTTTGATCTCGACGATGTCGCCGGCGAGCAGTTCGCGCTTGTAGGCGATGTTCTGCTGGACGGCGGCCATGCCGCGGCCGGATTCGCGCAGGTAGGACGGCGTCAGGCCGAGCCGGGCGAACAGGTTCCAGTTCGCCTCGTCGAATTTGCCGACATACCACATGATGTTCATGTGCCCGACGTGGTCGCACTGCCACGGATAGACCGTGCCGCGATAGGTCGCGTCCGTCTCCATCGTTCGCTCCCGCCTTTTCGATTCTGATACGGTAGCGTATCATAGCCACCGCGGGTTAGCAATACGGTACCGTATCAGGAATCGTTGCAAACAATTGTTGAGAGCCAGACCATGAGCGACGCCAGGGCCGAAGTGACGAGCGAGAGCTGGATTGCGGCCGGCTTCAACGAACTCGCGCGAACCGGCGTCGAGGGGGTGCGGGTCGAGGTGCTGGCCAAGAACCTCGGGGTGACAAAAGGCGGCTTCTATCGCCGCTTCCGCGACCGCGCGGCGCTGCTCGAGGCCATGCTGCAGAGTTGGAGCAGCGGCCGCATCGCCGCCATCGAGAAACATGCCAGCCTCGACGGTGCCACCGCGCGCGAGCGGTTGAGGGCGCTGATCGAGCTTTATTCCGGACGGATGAATACCGAGGGTATGTCGATCGAACTGGCGATCCGGCAGTGGGCGCGGTCCGATGAGCTTGCCGCCAACGCGGTCGCGAGCGTCGATGCGGCGCGGCTGAAGAATGTCGGGCAGCTCTACCGCGCGACCGGCCTGCAGGCCGAAGAGGCGGACGCGCAGGCGTTCCTGTTCTACTGCTTCGTGTTCGGCCAGAGTCTGCTCTTCCTCGAGCGCGGACCGCGCAAGCGCGCGCAACTGGTGGCGAAGTCTGCCGAGACACTGCTTCGCGATCAGGGCTAGGCGCGGCCGAAACATCCGGCCGCGCCCTCTTTGCCGTGTCAGGCAGCGCCTTTCAGCTTCTTGGTGCATTCGCTGTAGTAGCCGCCGCCCTTCTGGATCCACTTCAACCCGCCATTGGCCTTGGTGGCCTTGTTGGCCTTGAACTGATCGGCGCAGGTGTGCAGCCGAGCCTTGCCGCCGGTCTCCTTGGAATACTTGGGATCGACGGCGCTCGGAAACACCGCAGGTCCTGACGGCTCGGCCGGTGCAGCCGCTTCCTTCTTGGCGGCTTCCTTTAGAGCGGCCTCCTTCTTGGCCTCCTTCGGTGCGTCGGCCGACGCCGCGGCAGCAGGCGCGGCTGTTGCGTCGGCGCCGCACTGCGCCTTGCGGAAGTCGTTCCACTTCTGGTCGCCGAGCGTGCCGGCGGATTTGGCCGCCTGATATTTGGCGCTGCATTCCTGCGCGGTCAGGGCATTCGCGTGCGAGGTCGCCGCAAAGGCGGCCAAACCCGAAGCAGCGATTGCGATCAGTATTCTTGCCTGGATAGTCATCCCTGGTCTCCATGGGGTAGTCATCTGCACCTTCCATCCTAACGCAATCATAGATTGTCACAACAAACTGATGCGATCTTACGGTAAAAATATTTCGGTGCCGAGAATGCACGGTTCGAACCCCGTTCAGCGGGCGTTCAGCAATCGCGACGGCACGCAGCATCGCCGCGCATTGCTGCAATCGCGTGACGCATTTGTCGCGCCGCGGCGGATTTGCCATAAGGCGGCGTGAGCCTGATCCCCGCATCGATGGCATCCCTTCCGGACCGCGCCAAAATCCTCGCCACGCTGGAGACGCTCTCCCTTGGCGCCGCCGGAGGGCTGCTGTTTCAGTGGGCGAACCTGCCGGGAGGGCTGATCTCCGGCGCGATGGCGGCCGTTGCCATTGCCGCGCTGGCCGGACGGCCGCTCACCATGCCGCCGATCCTGACACAGACCGTGCTGGTGCTGCTCGGGATCACGCTGGGCTCGCTGGTGTCGCGGCAACTGATCCAGCACATGAGTGCCTATCCGCTGACCATCGGGCTCCTGGCGCTCGCGACCTTCTGCATGACGTTCGGCTCCTCCTTCTACCTGCAGCGCCTGCACGGCTGGGACCCGACCTCGGCGCTTCTGGCCGCAAGCCCCGGCGCGCTGTCGCAGATCACGATACTCGCCGCCGAAAAGGGCGCGGACGTGCCGGCAATCGCCGTGGTGCAGACCATGCGCGTGATCATCCTCACCGCCGCGCTGCCGCTCGTGCTAGCGCTCACCGGGATAGCGCCGACCGCGCCGCCGGTGTTCGCTTCGGTGGTCGCCTCGCCGCTCGAACTCGCCGCTTTGATCGCCGCCGCCATCGCGGTGGCGCTGCTGCTGCGACTCGCCAAATTTCCGGCTAGTTGGATGTTCGGCGCGATGATCGCCTCCAGCGTGCTGCACGGCACCAGCCTGATCGAGGGCGGCCTGCCGGACTGGATGCGCGGCGTAGCACTGGTCGGCATCGGCGCCGTGATCGGCACGCGCTTTTCGCGGATCAACAAATCGACGCTGCTCAGCCACGTCAATGCCGGCCTCGGCTCGTTTGCGGTCGCGATCGTCATCTCCGCGATCTTCGTCGCGCTCGTCATGCTGACCACCAATGTCCGTTTCGCCGACGTCGTTGTCGCCTTCGCACCGGGCGCAATGGACGCCATGCTGGCGCTGGCACTCACGCTGCATATCGATCCGATCTTCGTCGGCGCCCATCACCTGTCGCGGTTCCTGTTCGTCTCGATCACGACGCCGGGGATCATTCATCTGTTCGGCCGTCCGCAGGAGGACGTGGACGATTGAGGGGGCTCTCTCCACTCGTCATTCCCCGGTGCGCAATTGCGCATCTGAGGATGCGCCACTTGGCGCAGGCCCGGAATCCATTGCATTACTTGTTTTGTGGCTCGATGGATTCCGGGCTCGCGCTACGCGCGCCCCGGAATGACGGGAGAGATTCAGGCCCGCTTCGCCGACACGATGCCCCACAGGGCGATCATGGCCATCGCCAGCGAGATCAGCACGTTGTAGCCGGCGAGCGAGAGGCCGAGGAAGCGCCACTGCACTTCGTCGCAGCGGACCACTTTTACGTTGTCGAGGCGCTCCAAGAGGTTACCGGCGCTGCCGAGGTTGACGACCGGACCCGAGCAATCGGTCGGGCCTTGCCAGAACTGCCATTCGACGCCGGCGTGATAGCCGCCGAGCCAGGCATTGGCGAGCGCGGCCAGCAGCAGCGCCGCAAAGCCTGCCAGCAGCACCGGCTGCGGCGCCCGGCGGGAGGCGGCGAAGGCGAGCGCGAGGCCGAGCGGGACTGCCAGATAATAGGCATAGCGCTGTTCGAGGCAGAGCGGACAGGGGCGGATATCCAGCACCAGTTCGAAGAACCAGGCCCCCGCCAGAGTGTCGGCCGCAACGAACGCAATCAGCAGCGCCGGAAGCACGCCGGGATTGGCGAAATTGCTGGCAGGTGACGAATGGGCGGCGACGTTGAGCGTCACGGTGGTTCTCCGGAGCACAATCCATGCTCAAACAGGCAACAGCGTCCTATCCCGGCGCCGCCGACCTGTCGAGGCAAACCACAATCACATCCGCGCGGGTTGACCCAAAAGCGCCGCCCGCTATATTCCGCCCGCTTCGCGACACTGGCCCAACCGCCGATGTCCGAGGGCCCCTGTGGCGGAACTGGTAGACGCGCTCGACTCAAAATCGAGTTCCGCAAGGAGTGCTGGTTCGATTCCGGCCAGGGGCACCACGCTTCGCCCGTTCGGGCTTCGCGTGGCACGGCCATGCGAAGCCGAAAGGGCGAAGCGTGTCCGGCGGAGCCTCTTGGCGAAGACGGACGCGATGGCCGAAGCATCCTCCGATCGAATCCTCACTCCTCAAAAAGACCGGCGAGAATTTCGCCGGCCATGTTGAAGGCGGCCACGCCGCGGAACAGCGCGGCGATGCCGGCGCTTGCGTGGAGTTCTTCCAGCGTTGCACCGGCCTTGATCGCGGCCTTGGCATGATTGGCGGCGGCTTCGGAGGTCTGCACCAGCAGGATCGCAAATGCCATCAGTTGCACGGTCTTCTGATCCAGCGCATCCGGCGTCAGCGCCGCGATTCGCCAGTCCTCCAGCGCCGTCACCAGATCCGGATCGACGCGCATGCCGAGTTCCAGTCGCTTCGCTATCTTCGGCGGCGTGAAGCCGATCATGGATTCGTAGCGGGCCTTCAGTTCGTCCAGCGACGCTGCCTTCTTCGTCATGCTGTTCTCTTCCTTGTTTCAGCGACGACGGCCGGGTTCACTCGACCTTGGCGCCAGCGGCCTTCACCACCTGTCCCCATTTCTCGACCTCGGCGCGCAGGAAGGCGCCGAACGCATCGCCGGACAATTTGCCGGGCTCTGCGCCGACTTCGGCCAGCCGCTTCACCATGTCCGGCTCGCTCATCACCTTGTTCATGCTTTCGATCAGCGCTTTGGTGACGTCAGGCGGCAGCTTGGCCGGAGCAACGAGGCCAAACCACGACGACGCCTCGAAATTCGCAACACCCGCCTCTACCATGGTCGGAAGTTCGGGGAAAAGCGGCGAGCGCGCGGCACCTGCGACGGCAAGCGCGCGGATCTTTCCACCCTGCACCTGCGGACGAACGGCGGGCATGTTATCGAACATCATCGGCATCTCTCCGGAGATCAGGTCGTTCATCGCCGGCGCCGCACCGCGATATGGCACATGAACGATATCGATGCCGGCGCGCGCTTTCAGCAGTTCGCCGGCAAGATGATTGGTCGAACCAAGGCCCGACGATCCGAAATTCAGCTTGCCCGGCGACGCCTTGGCCAACGCGATCAGCTCGGACACCGTCGCTGCCTTCACACCCGGATTCACCGCCAGCACGATCGGTACCGACGCAATCAAGGCGATCGGGGTAAAATCCTGCGCCGGATTGAACGATAGCTTGGAGTACAGCGATTGATTGACCACGAGCGGCCCCGGCGCCGTCAGCAGCAGCGTGTAGCCGTCGGCCGGTGAACGCGCCACCGCCTCGGCCCCGATATTGCCGCCGCCGCCACCGCGATTGTCGATGACCACGGACTGGCCCCAAAGTTCGGACAGCCGGGCACCCAACAGACGGGCCACCACGTCATTCGATCCACCCGCCGGGAACGGCACCACGATCTTGACGCCGCGCTCGGGAAATCCGGCGTGCGCCGGCTGGGCCATCAACGATGCCATCACGAGGGCCGACAGCACGGAAATGAGGCACCGCATTGGTTTCTCCAGATAATCGATTTTTCTGTTTTCCTCGATTTTAGGTTGACAGCAATCGGCGCGGTCGTCAAATCGGCCGTCATCATGACTGCCGATCAAAGTTAGCGACAGGTCACCGCCATGAGCGCGTATCAATCCGGTACACTGAAGCCCTGCCCTGGCCCCGACCGCCATCCGAAGCGTCCGGCCTTTGCAATGCCGCCGGGCAGCTGCGACACGCACGTTCACGTCTTTGGACCGCAGGCTGAATTTCCCTTCAGCGAACAGCGCAGCTACACGCCCGAGGACTGCACCTGTGAAGACTTGATGCAGCTTCATGCCGCACTGGGCATCGATCGCGCCGTCATCGTCCACGGTGGCGCACATGGCACCGACAATCGGGCTACACTCGCGGCGCTCGACCACGATCCCGGAAGGTTTCGTGGCGTTGCCGTGATCCCATCCGGACTGCCACGGTCCGAACTGGAAGACATGAACCGGCGCGGCATGCGTGGCTGTCGCATGTCGACGGTGGTCAGCGGCGGCGCTTCGTTCGCGCATCTCGGCGAACTGGCCAGGGAGACCTTCGATCTCGGCTGGCACCTCGTGTTGCACTTCAATGCCGCAACCGAACTGGTGGATGTGGCGCCGCAACTGCAGCAAATTCGAAGCGCGTTCGTGCTCGATCACCTTGCCCGGATCAGCGCGGCCGAAGGCGTCGATTCGGAGCCCTTCCGAACGCTGCTGCGGCTGCTCGATACCGACCGTTGCTGGATCAAGCTTGCCAGCCTCTATCGCCTGTCGTCAGAACCCTATCCGCATCGCGACATGTTGCCCATGATCCAAAAGGTCGTCGAACTGCGTCCGGACCGCATCCTTTGGGGCAGCAACTGGCCGCATCCGATCTGCCCCGTGGCGATGCCGAATGATGGGGATCTGGTCGACCTGATTCCGCTGTGGCTGCCGGACAGCCGCACACAGCGACTTGCATTGGTCGACAACCCCGCTTTGCTTTATGGATTCGAGCCGGTACCCTGAGCCCACCCATGAGCGACGCACGCAACCCCGCCCTTCCGGCATCCGCCACCCTCTCCACGACGCTTGTCGCGCGCCTGAGGGACGCGATCATGCGCGGCGAACTGCTGCCGGGAAGCAAGCTCAATCTGGACCGGCTGCGCACCGCCTTCGGCGTCAGCCTCAGCCCGCTGCGCGAAGCACTCTGCCGTCTGGAAAATGACGGCCTGGTCGCCCTGATCGACCAGCGCGGCTACCGGGTCACCCCGGTGTCTGCGGATAATCTCACCGAAATCATCCGGCTTCGCATCGAACTCGAAGGCCTGGCGATCAAGGAGGCGATCGAACACGGTGACGTCGCCTGGGAAGGCCGTATCCTGGCGGCTTTGCATCAACTCAGCCGCTGCAAGCGCGGCGCGCGGTCCGCCGCGGAGCAGGAAGCGTGGGAGACCGCGCATCGCGCTTTCCACGCCGAACTGATCTCCGCGTGCCAGATGCCGCTGCTCCGCCAGTTCTGTGCCACCCTGCACGACCAGAGCGATCGCTACCGCCGCATCTTTCTCAAGAAGCATGCGCCAGACCGCAACGTGCCAGCCGAGCACACCGCGCTCGCGCATGCGATGATCGAGCGCCGCACGCGCGACGCCACGCGGATCCTGCGTGAACATATCGAACGCACCGGACGCAACATTCAGGCTGCGCTGCTGCTGACCTCCAAATAGCTTTCGGCAGCGTGGAAAACCTGGTCTCTCCGATGACCAGGTCTGCTTCGGTAGCCTCGGCCGACGCACTACCGCCAGCGATCAACCAATCCAGATTCTCCGAGCGAACAGAGCGGTGTTCATAAACAACGATGCCCCGAAAAGCCCTATCAGCCCCACCAAAATCCACTTCGCTCGCAATCCGAGAGCCGCCAGAACCACAAACAGGGGAAATGAGACGAGATTGAATCGGCTCATCGACACGAAGCCGGCTGGCCCGCCGCTGAGTGTCAGATATGGCAACAACAGCACAGCGATGGCGAACAATGTCCAGCTCGAGGGCAGTCGCGACCAGCCCAGGCCGATCAGGACGATGAACGACAGTGTAAACCAGCTGGCCTGTCCCCACGGATTCCAATCGTTGAGGATCATTCGCGTGAAGGGCTCGAGCTTCAGCGCCGCAACCAGTCGCGTCGCCAGCGTCGTTCCTTCATGGAAAGCCAGCTGCCCATCTGCAAAGGCAAGTGGCGTTCCGAAAGCGCTCCAGAGATATATCATGAACAGCCAGAGGCCGGATGTCGCAAGGACGATGCATGGCAACAGCGCAGGAAGGAACGGCTCTTGATCGCGATGGAGCCACATCTCGCAAACGAGAACGGGCAAGAGGACGATGCCCGTTGATCGGGCGGAGATCGTCAGGCCTACGAGTAGTGCAGCCCAAAAATAGTATCTTCGTTTCAAGGCAAGAAAGAACGAGACGATCAGCAGCAGTGCCAGGGGCTCGGTATATCCGGCCGACAGCAGGACCGAAGCAGGAAAGAAGCTGACCAGCGCGGCTGTCGCGAGAGCGATCTGATCACCAAATTCCTCGCGAACCAGCTTGAAAAGGATGACGATCGCGAGCAATCCCGCGGCGTTCGATACCAGCAGCATTGCATCGGCGGGCGTGAGACCGCCGAGTGTCGCCACGCCTCGCGCAAGCATCGGAAACAACGGATAAAAGACGATGCTCTGCTGAATCGTCGGATCGCCATTGTACTGATAGCCATCAGTGACAATCCTGAAATACCATTCCGAATCCCATTGCAGCAACTGGTGGTACCAGCGCGGTCCGGCTGTCCAGCGCTCGATCGAGCTGGTCAGATATTCTTCTGAGAATACCAGTCCGAGCGCAACCACCAGCCGCGAACAAGCGAATATCAGGAGGGCCCAACAATAGGGAAGCCAGGAACGATCCTTCCAGTTCGGATATCGCATTTCCATATCCATACTGTCGCTTCATAATGGCCCGAAATCAATCGTCCCGGTTGCACTTGAAAATCATCCGAACGTTCTTCCATGATTCGGAAAAACCTCGCGGGCCGACTCGAAGCCGACAAATGCTGCTTCTCCCTCCCGCCCTCGTTCACCCTGCTGTTGCGCTGGCTCCTTCGACGCCGATGATGCTGGTCGAGGTGTGGCGATCCGCCCATGTATTGCCATGCACGAACTCTGTCGAACAGTTGAACTCCATCAGAGGAGGTCTGATCGATGGCGCGCTTCCCCCGGCGTTCACTTTCGCCACATCGTTGATGCATGGCGCATTGCATCTGCATGCAGCGGGAACCGCGCAGCGCGAAAAGCGCAGTGTTTTCCGATATGCACGGTAGAACTACGGGGCGCGAATAACACCTCACTGCCGCATTACATCCGCGAAATGTCCACATCCCGCTTCTATCCGACGTGTCATCACACACAATGGATGGAAGTTGATGCGATATCTCGTCGCCGCCGTGATTGCTGTGTTTGCCATCACCGTGGACCTTGAAAGTTCCAGCAAACAGTCGAAGTGGACTGAACCTACTTTCACTATCGCCGCTGCGCAGTCTGAACCTGCGACGGTCAGCACAGATCCCCACCCTGGCGTTGTGAACGCAGCGTTTGAAGCACTCTCGGAATTGAACTCTACAAACAATACTGCTGTTTCACCGGATGAGAAGCCCGCACAAGCGGACGACGCCGCGCATGCGGCTGTATCGATCAGCATCGAGCCCCAGTCATCCGATCCGATCTGCGAGGCGGTGAAAAGCGCTGCGGAAGAGCACAACATCCCGATTGGATTTTTCGCGCGCCTGCTCTGGCAGGAGAGCCGGTTTCGCGCCAATGAAGTAAGTTCGGCAGGCGCGCGGGGCATCGCGCAGTTCATGCCGCAGACTGCGATCGAAGTGGGTTTGAAGGATCCGTTCGATCCATTCCAGGCGATCCCCGCATCGGCAAAGTTCCTGCGAAAACTTTTCGATCAGTTCGGCAATCTGGGTCTGGCGGCGGCCGCCTACAACGCAGGCGGCGGCAGGATCGAAAGATGGCTTTCGCGGCGGAGCACGTTGCCGAAGGAAACGCGCGACTACGTCGTGATCATCACCGGCCACAAGGCCGAGGCCTGGACCGATGAAGACAACACCGTCCACATGCCGACCGAACTGCCAGCCAAGGCGCCCTGCGAGGGCGTGGGCGGTCTGTCACGGAAGGAACAGGTCGCCGAAATTCCTGTCGACCTGACGGCTTCCGCCAGCGCCATGGTGCGAAAGGCGGAAGCTGACGGTGCCGAAGAAAAGAAGAATGAAACCGTCAGGAAGTTGCGTCTTGCTTCGGTTCAGATCGACCGCATATCCGCGGCGGCCCGCAGGATCAACGGCCGGACTGTCGTGATGGCGGCAAAGGTGTCACGCAAGCCGGGGAAAAGAGCCATCGTCCGTTTCGCGTCGGCTTCCGGCGGCCGGACGAAGTAACTGCGCACGAAAAAGCCCGCATCGCTGCGGGCTTTTTGCTTGGACGGCTTCGATGTTACCAGCCGCGGTAGCCGCCGCTGCCGAAGCTGAAGGTTACGCCGGGGCCACCGCCGTAATAGCGGGGTCCGCCGTAATAGCCGTGACGCGGGGCGTAGCCGTAGCTGTTGTAATACGGGCGGTGGTGGTGCCGGTGGCCCCAGTGGCGATGGTGGTGATGATGGCCGCGCCAATGTCGATGGCGCTTCTGGGCGCTGATGTCGGTCGAGGATTGAGCAACACCAGGGGCGGACTTTGCCTTCAGCGAATTATCAGCAGCGTTCGCAGCGGAACCGCCCATCAGGGCAGCCGCACCGACGGCCAATACGATAGCAAGCTTCTTCATTATCGAACTCCATATGCGTGTGGAGTTTAACCGACCGACAGCGACGACGTTCCGGCATGCGACAATAAGGCCGCAGCCTGAACGGATGTTCATGAAAATTAACGATGAGTTGGCTCTTCAGAAGGAAAGCCCATCACTATTGCGGCAGCGCCGGCGCCGCAAAGCCGTGCTTCGCCAGCGAGCGCTGGCCTTCCGACGAAAGGATGAAGAGTGCGAGCTTGTACGCGGAAGGCGACGCGCCGTTCACGACGGTCAGCCCGTAATCGGCACCAACAGAAAATTCGTCCAGCAGTTGCACAATCTGCTGCGCGGGATTTTCCTGCTGTGCGGCCTGCGCATTGGTGCAGTAGGTGAGGAAGATATCGGCGGCGCCTTGCGCGATCAGTTCGCCATAGACCGAGCGGCCCTGAGGCGCGGGCGGGCTCGAAGGTCCGCCGGCGAGCTGCAGCGCCTTCTTCTCAAGCGTGGCGTAAGCGCCGGGACTGATCTTGTCGGCGCGCCGAAACGCCTCCCAGGCGTAATCGCCCGACGGGTCCGCTTTCGGCGTCGAGGTGCCGAGCTTTACCTGCGGATCGAGCATGCGAGCCAGCAGCGATGCGGACGTTATCTGGAGTCCCGGCCGCACCAGCGCGCAAAGCCTGTTGCGCGCGAACAGCACCACAGGCCCGCTGCGCTTCTCCGACGCCAGGGCTTGCGGATGCTCCATGTTCGCCGAAGCGAACACCCCGGCCGCTGCGCCCGCGGCGATCTCGCTCTTCAACAGGCCGGAGGGGCCGAACTTCGCCTGCACCTTGCCGAGGCCTGCGGCTTCGAAAGCTTTCGCAACCTCGGTCAACGCGCCGCGCAGGCTGCCGGCGGCGTGGAGCAGTATGGTTTCTTGCGCCATCGCCGGGCCTGTCGTGAACGCGAGAACAGCGAGAGCAACCAAAGATGCTGCCTTGCGCATCACGCGCCGGAGTCGCTGGCGTTGGGATAGAACAACTGCTCGCCGTTGATCTTGTAGTCGGCAATGGCCTTCTGCCCCTCCGACGACACCAGCCAATCGATGAACTGCTGACCAGGATCCTTCTTGACGCTCGGGTGCTTCTCCGGATTCACCAGCATCACGCCGTACTGGTTGAACATCCGCTTGTCGCCTTCGACCGCGATCACGAGGTCGCCGCGGTTCTTGAACGATAGCCACGTGCCGCGATCGGCGAGCACATAGGCGTTGGAGGCCGACGCGGTGTTCAGCGCCGCGCCCATGCCCTGCCCGATCTCCTTGTACCAGGGTCCCTTGTCTTTGGCGATGTCGACGCCGGCGACCTTCCAGAGATTGAGCTCCGCCTGATGCGTGCCCGACTTGTCGCCGCGCGAAATGAAATCGGCGCCCTTGGCCTTGATCGCACCGAGCGCGGCCACGATGTCCTTCGATCCCTTGATGCCGGCCGGATCGCTCTTCGGGCCGATCAGGATGAAGTCGTTGTACATGACGGGGTAGCGTTTCACGCCAAAGCCTTCGGACAGGAATTTTTCCTCCGCAGGTTTGGCGTGGACGAACACGACATCCGCATCGCCGCGACGCCCGGTGTCGAGCGCCTGGCCGGTGCCTTGCGCCACCACCTTGACGTCGATTCCAGTTTTGGCCTTGAACATCGGCAGGATGTGCCCGAACAGGCCGGAATCCTGAGTTGAAGTGGTCGAGGCCACCACGATGGATTTGTCCTGTGCGAGCGCGCTGCCGGCGAATGCGATGCTGGCGGCGGCTGCGATCAGCAGGCGGCGAGTGAGCATGTTCATTGTCTCCTCCAGTTAGATAAGTAATTCCCCGGCAAGGAACGCCCTCGCCTCGGCGGTTTGCGGTGTGTCGAGGAACGAAGCGGCTGGGCCGCTGTCCACGACTCGGCCGCGGTGAAGCATCACGATGTCGCCGGCCAGACGCCGCGCCTCGCCGAGATCGTGGGTCGCCATCACGACCTTGATGTTGCGCGTGCTGACGGCACGGATGATGTCCTCCACCGCCTTGGTAGCGGTGGGATCGAGGCTCGCCGTCGGCTCGTCGAGAAACAGCACCGCCGGATCGCGCGCGAGCGCCCGCGCCAGCGCCAGCCGCTGCTGCTCGCCGCCGGATAATCTCCGCGCGGCGCGATCGGCGAGACCGCCGAGGCCGACCAGTTCGAGCAGTTCGCTCACGCGCCACGCATGTTCGGCGCGCGGAATGCCGGCGGCACGCAGCGCGAAGCGGATATTGGCGGCGGCGCTGCGGCGGAGCATCGCCGGCCGCTGAAACACGATCGCGCGCTTGAGCGGCGCGACGTTTTCGCGCCCGCCCCAGGTGATGCGCCCGCGCGACGGCGTCGCAAGCCCCATGGCGACGCGCAGCAGCGTCGACTTTCCCGAGCCGTTGGGGCCGATCAGCACCGTGGGCGCACCCGTCGCCAGCGAGAGCGAGATATCGTCGAGGATGGTGACCGGGCCTGCCGTCACCGTGACGCCATCG
>JAESGW010000289.1_pt1 | contig 73963 bp, 46 predicted proteins | sample 9269791 | NCBI WGS metagenome assembly JAESGW01 (sample SAMN16773120, study PRJNA677053) | algae metagenome | isolation source: Aphanocapsa lilacina HA4352-LM1 and co-occurring heterotrophs from near cave... | place: USA: Maniniholo cave, near Haena, Kauai, HI | collected 2009-07-28 | reverse complement strand
ATGGTGATGTCGCTGATCGACGCCTTGCCGGCGCCGCCGCCCATTCCGCCCTTGTGGAACGAACCGGTCTGGGTCGCACCGAAAGAGAAGGACTGGAGCTCGATTTCGTCGACATGTCCCTGCTTCTGACAGTCGCCGGGTATGCCTGCGATCTTCAGATAAATATCAACAGCCATGATATACCTCCTGGTCAACTAGTGTGGTTGAAAACTGTATTTACGCGACCACTTACCGCCATAGTTCAAGCGGATTTTGGCAAACGGGATACCATGCTGAGCGCCACGTCCATGCCTTCCAGCTGGTAGTGGGGCACGAACATGAACTTGCCCTTGTAGTATCCCGGGTTTTCTTCGTCCGCGATGATTTCCACTTTCGCGTCCTTGAGTGGCATTTTTGCCTTGGTCTCCTCGCTCGACTGCTCGGGCGCGCCATCGACGAACTGCATTACCCAGTCCGACAATTCCCGCGAGAGCTGCGGCGCCTCGCGGTTGCCGCCCACCCAATCACGCACCATGCACTTGAGATAGTGCGCGAAACGGCAGCTCGCGAAGATATAGGGCAGCCGTGCCGAGAGATTGGCGTTCGCCGTCGCATCCGCGCTCTCATAAGCCTTGGGCTTGTGCAGCGTCTGCGCGCCGATGAAGGTCGCCTGATCGGTATTCTTGCGGTGGATCAACGAGATCAATCCGGCATTGGACAGTTCGGCCTCGCGCCGGTCCGAAATCGCGATCTCGGTAGGGCATTTGAGATCGACACCGCCATCGTCGGTCGGGAAGGTCGCGGTCGGCAGGTCTTCGACCGTGCCGCCCGATTCCACGCCGCGGATGCGCGTGCACCAGCCATAGGTGGAGAAGGCTTCGGTAATCCGCACCGCCATCGCATAGGCTGCGTTGACCCACGAATAATTGTCGTGATCGCCGCCGATATCCTCTTCGAAATCGAACTCGTCGACCGGCTCGGTCTTCGCGCCATATACCGGGCGCCCGAGGAAGCGCGGCATGGTCAGCGCCATGTAGCGCGAATCCTCTGAGGCGCGGAAGGTGCGCCACGCCATATAGTCGGTCGCGTCGAACAGCTTGCCCAGATCGCGCGGATTGCTGAGTTCGGTCCAGCTCTGCATGCCGAACAAGGTCGGCGCCGCGCCGGCGATCAGCGGCGCATGGCTGGCCGCGCCGATCTTCGACAGGCCCTTCATCACCTCCAGATCGGGAGCCGTATGATCGAACTGATAATCGCAGGTGAAGGCACCGTAGGGCTGCCCGCCCAGCTGTCCGAACTCGCTCTCGTAAATCTTCTTGAACAGCGGGCTCTGATCCCATGCCGCATCGCGGTACTGGCGGAACATCTTGCGACATTCCTCCTTCGACATGTTCATGACGCGGATCTTCAGATCCTTGCCCGTCGACGTGTTCATGACGAGGTAGTTCAGCCCACGCCATGCCGATTCGAGATTCTTGAAATCGGGGTGATGGATGATGGCGTTGACCTGCTCGCTCAGTTTGCGGTCGAGCGCGGAGACCATCGAGTCGATCGTCTGATAGACATCGCCCGAAACCGTCTGCGCGTTGGTCAGCGCCTGCTGGGCCAGCGTCTGCACCGCTTCTTCGATCCGCGACTTGCGCGAATCATCGCCGGGCTTGAACTCTTTCTGCAGCAGCGACGAAAAATCGTCGAGCGCGATCGCCTCGGCCTGGGGGGCACCCTGCCCCTGAAGCGCTTCCTGAGCCATGATCTTGTCTACCCCCGAGAGTATCTGTGTCAGTTCGCTTCGGCGCCGTCGTCAGCGGCGGATTTTGCCGCCTCTCCCTGCTCACGCGCCGACGACAGGGCCTGCAACAGGGCCGGATCCTTGAGCGCCTGCTCGATCAGGTCCTGCGCACCGTTCTTGCCATCCATATATGTCAGTAGATCGTTGAGCTGCTGACGCGCCTCAAGCAGCTGCGCGAGTGCCGGTACGTTCTTGGCGACTTCGCCGGGCGAGAAGGACTGAATGTTGTTGAAGGTCAGATCGACCCCCATCTTGCCTTCGCCGGTCAGCGTATTGTCGACGTTGAATGCGGCGCGCGGCGCGATCGCCTCCATGCGCTGATCGAAATTGTCCATGTCGAATTCGACGAAGTCGCGCTTATCGGGCGCCTTCTTCTCGACCAGGCTCTTGCCCGACAAATCGGACAGCACGCCCATGACGAATGGCAGCTCCACCTTCTGGCGCGAGCCATAGGTCTCCACCTCATATTCGATATGGACGCGCGGCGCCCGGTTCTGCTTGATGAACTTCTGCCCGCTCTTGGCAACCATCACCGCTTCCCCCGTTTGTCCACAACGAATCTAAAGCGTTGCCGGACTTGATCCTGTCTTGCCCACGATAAACGACCTGCGATTTATATCAATATCCCGATTCGGCGTCCCGCTCCGCCTTTGTCATCAATACACGCTTGGCGTCTGCGGTGCTATCGGGCGCGATATCCTCAAGTACCGCCATGAAATCCATACTTACCCAGGCGCGCGCGCGCTGAATCAGCGCCAATATGGGGCTGCTCGGTTCACGGCGCCGATAATAATCGCCGATCGCCTCCAGCGCCGTGACGACATCGTCACGCGAGTCGACCCGGCCGGCGATACGCGGACCGCCCCCGCCCGACTGCTCCGAAGCCGCGAAATCTCCATCACTCGAGTCGCCGACGGTCTCGGCGGTGATGCCGGCATAGGGCGCCAGCGCGCTGCGGATCGCCTCGATCGCTTCGTATGTCGTCTGGAAGTTGGTGCCGGTATCGCCGTCGGCATTGGCGGTCAGCACCGCATCGGCGCGGCGAATGCCGTCGCGGATCGAATCGAGCCGGTCGATCGCCGCCTGGAGGTCCGCGGTATCCGCCTCGGCGATCGCCGCGCGGAACATACCGTATCCGTCGGCGCTATCGCCCTCCGTGGCGAATCGCTCGAGATCCGCGCCCGAATAATTGCCCAGCCGCGGATGCTCGATCAGCACGGTGCGCTTGAGCGGCCCGAGGAACTCCGAAATCTTGGTCAGCGACTCGCAGGGGCCCTTGCGTCCCTGAAAGCCCAGCTCGTCCAGGGTCGGATGGACGCTGTCCCAATAACGCTCGAACAGACCGGCGAGCATCTGGCAGCCCGCCTCTATCGTTTTCAGCCGCCCCTGGCGCGCACCGGCGCGCGCCAGATAGATCGCCAGCCAGACATCCTTGGTCCGCTCGGACTGCGCGGCGATCAGCTTGACCGTCTCGCGCCAGTCGGGCTGCTCTGCAGCGTCCGCCGGCACGTCGAACGACTGTTCGATAATCTGCCTTTCACCGTCATAGGACAAATCCTCGCCCGCGGGCGAATCGTCGGATACCGGCGCAAGCAGCGTTTCGAGATCCATCAGCGGACCTCGTGCGAACGAATGGACAGGTCCACTTTAATCCCCCGGACTGGAACGGCGATGCTTCAGGAAATCAACGCCGCTTCGACCCTGCGATTTTCCTCATCGCGGGCCGATTTGCCGGGCAGCGGCCGATCATAGCCAAGCCCCTGAACCTGCAGGCGGTCACGTCCCACGCCCTGCCCGACGAGGAAATCGGCGACCGATTGCGCCCGGCGCTGCGAAAGATCGCGGTTGGCCGCACGCCCGCCGACCGAGTCGGTGTGCCCTTCGATGACGAAGCGATGGCTCTTCAGCTCGGGCGTATTGAGCGCCTGCGCGAACACCTTGGCACGGTCCTTGGCCGCTCCGGTCATCTCGGCCGAATTGAGCTCGAAGCTCAGCATCAGATCCGCGCGGGCGCCGGTGGCGACAGCCCTGTTGACGCTAGGCGCGGCGCGCGACGCGGCGGCAGTCGCACGGGCCGGGCGCGCCCGAGCCGCCGCGGCAGCCCGCGCCTTCTTGGCCGCCGCCGGGCGGCTGAGCGCGAAACCGCGGGTTTCGGGCGCTGGCGCCGCCTGCTGCTTGGGCCGCGCGAGCGAGAAGCCCTTGGTGTCGGGCGCCGGGGTGGTCTGCTGCGGCTTGGACCGCGCCAGCGAGAATCCCTTGGTCGCCGGGGCTGCCTTCACCTCTTCCGCAGGCGCCGCGTCACCGCATTTGCCCGCAAAAGTGCAGAGATAATCATCGACACCGCTGCGCTCCTGCGCAACCGCTGCCGCCCCCGGCAGAGTCGCTGCGGTCGCAAGTGCCGCAAAATAGACGAAACCACGCATTTCAAACCCCCTGGCGCAAAATCGACCTTTTTAGGATTAGCAAAGTCATAAGCATTTTGAGCTTTAGCCGCAAGGCCAGACCAGGGTTAACTGCAGTCCTTTATTGCACGAGTCCTTTATTGCACGCCATAGATGCTGCTATATGATCACAAGCGTTCCGCGCGCCTTGTTCAAGCGCAGCTGTTTTGGGGGAAGCGAAAATGCCCGAACCATCAGGGGGAGAGCAGGGATCGACGCGGCAAACGAGCATGTCGGTCGACCTTGGCGATGCACAGATCGTGCTCGAGCGAGTCATGATTCGCGAGGCGCTGAGCGAACCCTTCGACGTCACCGTCGATATCCTGTCGGAGCATGGCGACCTCGACCTGCGCCCACATCTTGGCAATGAAATCAAGATCAAGGTCGAACAGGGCGAAGAGGTTCGCCGCCTGGTGCACGGCCATGTCGTCGAAGGGATGTTTGTCGAAGAGGCGGAGGCCGGCTGGCGCTACCGGCTGACGGTGCGGCCCTGGACCCATTTCATGGATGCCAACATCGAATACCGCATCCATCAGGACATGACCGCGACGGAAATCCTGCAAGCCACCTTCAAATCAGCCGGTATCTCCGATGTGGAGTACAAGCTTGAAGGGAAGCAGACAAAGCGCACCTATTGCGTGCAATATGGCGAAAGCGACTTCGATTTCGCATGCCGGCTGATGGAAGAGGAAGGAATCTATTATTTTTTCCGGCATAAAGCAGACCGGCACATCATGGTCCTGTGCGACGGCGCCAACAGCCACTCGCTCGCCAAGCCGGAAACACTTGAATATAACTATAATACCCGGACGCTGACCGGCAATCTGTTCAACGAGCAGGAAACCCCGTTCGTAACCAACCTGATGGAGCGGGTGCGCACGTCCGGCCGTTCCAAGGTGGTCGTGCGCGACTGGGATTTCCGTGTGCCGCAACAGCCGCTGGCCCATTCGACCAGCACGTCCGTACAGCATCCGCGCGACGAGGCGGAGGTCTATCTGGGCGCCGGCAAGTTCGTGTTGGACGACGCCGTCCACCCCGCGACCGCGGGCGGAACGCTGGCCGATGCGACGCTGCTTGCGGCACGCGCCGACCGCGCAGTCTATACCGGGATGAGCCAGTCGCTGGAGATCAGCACCGGCAACAAGGTGAAGATCGCCGGCCATGATACCGAACGGTTCAACGGCGAATATCTGATCGTCGGCACGCAGCATGTCATCGTCTCCGAACGCTATCGCAGCAGCGCCGAAGTGGACGACAGCCATGAACTGGACGTCGCGTTCGAATTGATACCCGCAAGCACGCCGTACAAGGCGCCGGTCCGCACGCCAAAGCCGGTAGTGCGCGGCCTCGAATCGGCCATCGTCACGGGGCCTCCGGGCGAAGTGCTCCACACCGACGAGTTCGGCCGGGTGAAGGTCCAGTTCCACTGGGACCGGGTGGGCAAGAAGGACGCCAAGACCAGCTGCTGGATTCGCGTGTCGCAGACCGGCGGGCTGGGCAACGTCATCCTGCCGCGCATCGGCCATGAAGTGCTGGTCGATTTCCTGGGCGGCGATCCCGATCGCCCGGTCGTGGTCGGCCGGGTGTTCAACGCGGAACACATGCCGATCTATCCGCTGCCCTATAACCGCACCATCTCAAGCTGGCGCAGCAAGACGGTGGGGGCGGCCACGGCCATCGGCCAGGCCAAGGAGATTTTCGGCGCCGTTCCAGCCGAGGGCGGGCCAAAGGATTGGGAGAATCCCGAAGCCAACGAACTGCGCTTCGAAGACAAGACTGGCCAGGAAGAGGTGTATTTCCACGCCAACCGCCTGCTCAACACCCGCGTGCGGATGGATGAGACCCACAAGGTCGGGCAGGACCAGACGATCTTTGTCGGCCAGAACCGCACCGAGAAAGTCGAGAAGGACGAAAAGGTCGAGATCCTGGGCAAGCGCGATTACACGCTGACCGGCAACGAGACCGAGATCATCCTGGAGGGCAACCGCACCACCACCCTCAAAAAGGGCAATCGTGACACCACGCTGGAGAAGGGCAACGACTCGCTCAACGTGAAGATGGGCAACATCACGGTCAAGGCCGCCATGGGCAAGATCGAGATGGAGGCGATGCAGTCGATCGAGTTGAAGGTGGGATCGAGCACGGTGCTGATCGATCAGACCGGGGTGACGATCAAGGGCATGATGATCAAGAGCGAGGCCCAGGTGACCAACATGGTCAAGGGTACCCTGACGACAACCGAAGCCAGTGCGATGATGACCGTCAAGGGCGCCATCACGATGATCAACTAGGCCCTATCATGACCCAATGGACGCTGTGCAAATTCACTGAGGCGCGCCAGGTCGCGCAGCTCATGCGCATCGATGAAGAAGACTGGCCCGAACCGTCGATCGCTCCGGCGGCGCATTTCGCGTCGATCCGCGCCGCCGCCGACCGTGCCGATGCGGTGCGCTTCCTCGCGCTCGCCCTGCCTCGGCTGGAAAGCCTGGCCTGGGCCGGCCGCATATTGGAGGATGAGGCGCACGACCGCCGCCTGCCCTCGCGCGATCGCCAGGCGCTGGATTTCGCGCTGCGCTGGCTGGGCGATCCTGACGATGCGCGCCGCCGCGCCGCATTCGAGGCGGCCGAGGCGGCGGGCGACCGCGCGCCCGAACGCATGCTGGCCCTGGCGGTGTTCTTTTCCGGCGGGTCGATCTCGATGCCCGATCTGCCGCCGGTGCTGCCGCCACCCGAATCGAGCGGCACTTTTGCCGGGGCCGCGGTGCTGGCCGCCGCGTTCCGCACCGATCAGCCGGACGAGGTGCTTGATCGCGCGCTCGATCTGGGCGAAGCCGTCGCATCCAACGGGATGGACGCGCTCGCGGCGAAATGACGCTTACCCTTCGTATCCGGAACTTCGACCGTCTCGATAACGGGATGCCAACCGAGTTCGTCCTGAACCGGCGTGGCGCGATGATCGGGCGGTCGCCGACGTGCGACTGGAGCCTGCCCGATCCGCGCAACTATGTGTCTTCGCGTCACTGCGAGGTCGCTTACGCCGATGGCCATTATCTGGTCACCGATATCAGCACCAACGGAACCTTCCTGAACGGTGCGCCCGATCGCATGGCCGAACCGCGCCGCGTCGCCCCCGGGGATATGTTCCTGATCGGCCAATATGAGGTGGTCGCCGAACTGTCGGGCGACGCCGTCGCCGCGATCGAGCGCGATCAGGAAGCTGCGCAGATGGCGCAGCAGAGCGATTGGAAGGGATGGGACAGCCACGGCGCCGCCCCGTCTTCCGCTGCGCCGCCACCGCCGCCGCCAGCGGACAATGGCTGGGGCTCGGTTCCAGCCCCGGCCGGCGGAGGCGGCGGCTGGGCAGCTCCACCCGCATCAACTCCGGGCGCGAGTCCGGGCTGGGCGCCGCAAACCGGCCCTTCGCTGGCCCGCCCGGCCGCGCACCGTGCGCCCGCTGCGCCGCCGGCTGCCGCGGCTGGCGGCGGCTGGTCACCGGCGAGCCGTGCGCCCGAACAGCCCGTGCAATCGGCGTGGGAAGCGCAGATCGCTCCCCCCGCCCCGGCGTCCGACTGGTCGAGCGCCGCGCCCGATCGTGCGCCCGCCCCCAGTGCGGACGACATCTGGGGGAAGATCTCCGAAGGCAATGTCGTCGATTGGGCGCGTGGCGGGTTCGGCCAGCCGATCGATGCGCCTGCCGATCCACTAGGCCTGAACAAGCCGCAGGCGCGCGACTCGCTGCCCGTCGCGCCGCCGCAGATGAGCAAGGTCGACGATGGCTGGGGCGCGCCGCCCACGGCGCCGGCCGCACCGTCACCCAATGCCGATTGGGGCGCCGGGCCGCCCGAGCGCACCAGCGCGCCCGCCACCAGGACGGCCGCTCCCCGCGCGACGCCGTCTCCGGCGCCGGTTCCGACCCAGGCCCCCGCAATATCGTCCGCGCAGGCGCTGGAAACCTTCATCACCGCCGCCGGGCTCACGCGTGATCAGCTGAAGGGCGTGTCACCCGAAACGCTGGCGCGCGCGGGCGGGCTGTTCCGCAAGCTCATCGCCGGGCTGGTGATCATGGTCGAGGCGCGGGCGCGCGCCAAATCGCAAATGGGGGCGGAAGCGACCAGCCTGGAATTCGACGGCAACAACCCGATCAAGTTCGCGCGCACCCCCGAACAGGCGATCGCCCAGCTGCTCAACCCGCCCGAACGCGGCTTCATGGAGGCCGGGCGGGCGGTGGAGGATTCGTTCTACGATCTGCAATCGCACCAGATGGCGACGCTGAAGGCGATGCAGGGCGCGCTCAAGGCGACGCTCGACCGGTTCTCCCCCACCTCCATCAAGGCGCGGGCGGAGACCAAGGGCGTGCTGGCGAAGATCATGCCCGGCGCGCGCGATGCGGCGCTGTGGGCCGCCTATGAACGCGAGTTCGGCGGGGTCGCGCAAGGATCGGACGAGGCGTTCATGGACGTGTTCGCCAAGGAATTCCGCCGCGCCTATGACGAACAGGCGCGCAAGCGGCGTTAGCCGTCAGGGCGTCGGCGGCAGGAATACCGGCTGGATCATACCCAAGGCCTGGCGCTGGATATCGACGCTGGCGAAACCGGGAATGTACAGCTGGTCCACCCGATCGGGGAAATTGCTGGCGGTCATCGTGCCCGTAAGCGTGCCGTCGCCCGCCTTGATCCGCACCGGCGCCGCACGTCCACGATAGCTGGCGAGGATATCGCGGGTCTTCGCGCAGACCAACGTCGAAAGATTGCTCCATTCGGGCGGCACATAGCAGGTCGCCCGCACCGCCGCGCCGAATGAGATCCGGTGAAGCGCAGCGATGTCCCTGATCTTGCCGAAACTGTCCTCGTCGAACCACCATTCGCCCATCGCGACCACTGCCGGCACGCCGTTGCTGCCGAACCGGTAGATCATCGTGTCGATCGGGATGGTATGGGCCACCGGTGACCGGATGCCGCCATTGATGCTCAGATTGGGATCGTCGGCGGTAACCATCATCTTCTCACCGGGCTTGCCGGGCCTGGGCACCGATTCCTTTTCGTAACCGAAGCCCAATGCGCGCATCTTGCACCAAGGCCGGTCGAAAAAAGTCTGGTTTACTGCAGACATAACGTCACCCCCTCACGTCCAGCCGCGGACAATCAGTCGCGCACCTCATCGACATTCTTGAACCACACCATGTTGGACTGCCAGCCGCCAGCCGCCGCGGCGGAGACGAAGCTGTTGGTCCAGTCCGGCCCGCGCGAAACGAGACCGGGGGCGATCAACTCGCCGGGGAACGGCCCCTTGCCCGCCAGCAGCATGATACCCGACCAGCCGTCGTGATCGGCATCGATCTGCAGCCGGAAACGATCGCCGCCGAGATCGGTGACGGTGCCGTCCTGGCGCAGCTGCTCGAATTCCTTGCGTGAGGTGATCAGCGGTGTGATCACACCCGACGGTTCGATTCCAACCAGTGCAAAATCGAGTGCTGGATCGCCTATGCTGACATTGATCAGGGCGTTGGCGGCCAGCTTGCCGACATAGGTGCCACTTTCCTGAACGCGCTTTTCGAATTTGCGCTGCGGCACCGCCAGCCGCTGTCCGTCGGGCGCGCGGACCTGGCGATAGGTATCGAGCGCGCCACAGCCCGATTGGGTGATGGTCGACACTTCCTCGAAATTGATGCTCGCGCCGTTGATCCCGGCACCGGCCAGCGCGCGCGAAATCTCGCTCTGCGCAGCGGAGGGATTGCCCGCCACCCCGGTGAGCGCGACCGTCATCGCATCACCGTCGCGACCGATATCGACAATGTCGAGCCAGGTGCACGCCACCGACGGCAGCACCGAATTGACCGCGCCGCGCGCCACCTCCACCGGATCGCTCGGCGCTGCCGTCGGCGCCTTGCCGCCGGCGACCTGCGGCGTCCCGCCACCGCGGCCCAGCACCAGCCAGCCGAGCACGGCGATCACCAGCAGCGCGGCGACCGCGCCGCCGATCACCATGATTTTGTTCGCCCCGCCCGCCGCCGATACCGCCGCCGGCACCGCGGTATGCGCCCGGCCAGTCAGCCCGGTCTTGTCGAGCTCGGCCAGCACTTCGTCCATCGAACGCAGGCGTTCGGCGGGATTGGCCTTGGTCATCTGTTCCAGCACGGGCTTGAGCGCGTCGGGCGCGGCGGACAGATCCGGCCCGGCGCGGCGCTTGTCGACCGCATCGACCAGCGATCCGCCCATCTGCACATTGCGCTTGCCCGCCACTGCCAGGATCACCAGCGCCAGGCTGTAGACGTCGCTCCACGGGCCGACCTCGCGACCGAAATCGCCCAGCTGCTCGGGCGCGACATAGTTGAGCTTGCCGGCAAACCCATCGCCGACGATCGTCGCCGAACCGGGGTCGAGATCCTTGGCGATACCGAAATCGATGATCTTGGCCTTGCCCAGGCTGCCGTCCTCCAGCAGCACATTGTCCGGCGACATGTCGCGGTGGATCGCCCCCAGCGCATGCGCCACCCGCAGGCCCGCGGCGAGCCGGCGGAGAAGCTGCGCCAGCTCCTCCGGCGTGGCTTCCGCCTGGCCCAGCACATCGGCCAGGTTGGTGCCGTCGACATATTCGGTGACGATGTAGAGCACGCCCAGCTGCGGCTCCTGCGCCAGCACCCGGTACTGGACCAGCGCCTCATGCTGCAGCCGCGTCAGGGTGCGCGCTTCCTTGCGGAACATCGAGATGACGTTGGGATCGGCCGCCAGCGAAGGCAGCATCACCTTGATCGCGACGCGTTCGTCGGTGTTGACGTTCACGCCCTCAAACACCTCGCCCATCCCGCCGCGCGCGATGAAGCGCTTGACCTCGAAGATATGGTTGAGGACGTCGCCCACCTGAATGCCCTGCCCGTCGGTGCGCGGGGCGAATTGCGTGGTCTGGAAATGGCCGGTCGACTCGCGCGGCGGCTGCGATGTCGGGGGGGATGTGACGAACCCCGGATCGGACGCCGGCGGTTGGGGCGGCACGGTCGCGTCATGGCCTTGGCCGGGGACTGGCGTCGGCGTCGGAAAATCGCCCGTCGGCATGAACACGGTCCGGTCGTCCTGATCTTCGGGCGGGCCGGGCTTGTTGTCGTCCTGGTTCATGGTTCCACCGTAACGGCCGGTTCGGCAAAGGAAAGCAGCGTCGGTTCGTGCGCCGCGACGGTGATGATCGTCACATTGTCGGGCGCGCCGCGATCGAGCGTGAGATCGACCAGCTTGCGCGTCGCCGCCTCCGCCTCGTTCAGGTTGAGCATCTCGCCGATCTCGAAATCCTCGACCTGTCCGGTCAGCCCGTCGCTGCACAACAGGAAGATGTCGCCCGGTTCGATCTCGTCCTGGATCACGTCCACCTCGACATCATCGCGCACCCCCACTGCACGCGCCAGCACGTGGCTCATAGGATGGTTTTCGGCATCGGCCGCCGATAGCAGCCCCCGGTCGATCATCTCCTGCACCTGGGTATGGTCGCGGCTCAGCTGATGGATCATGCCGCGACGGACCAGATAGGCGCGGCTGTCGCCGACCCACAATATCGCGAAGCGCCGCTCGCGGATGAACAGCGCGACGATGGTCGATCCCATCTGCTGCCCGCGCTGCTCGCCCTGCCGCCAGATGCGGCGATTGGCGCCGTGGATGCCGTCCGCGATTGCTTCGCACGCCTCGTCGAAATCCTGCGGGATCACGACCATGGTCAGCGCGTCGGCGATCGCGGCGGAGGCCCATTCGCCATGTTCGTGCCCGCCCATGCCGTCGGCGACAGCCCACAGGCCTTCGCGCGGACGTTCGCAATAGGCGTCCTCATTGTTGGTCCGCACCCGCCCTTCATGGCTCAGCGCGGCGCTGTCGATGCGCAGCCCCCCGGTCATCCCGCCCCCCCGGTTTGCGTGTCCGTATCGGCCCTGGCGGTCAGCGTGAGCATCGTCCGCATGAGCAGTGCCGGCTGATCCCCGCTCAGCTGCGCCGGCGCGAGTTGCTCGCTCCCCATCGTCCACCAGCCGGCGTGACCCGGCCATTCATCGTCCCAGGCCACCGGAGAGTGCAACGCCGCGGCGTGCAGCGCATCGGCATCCCAGCCCTGTTCGAACGCGTCATAGATCGCCGCTTCGCAATGCGCCGCCGCGTCCGCTGCCTCACCGATCCCGGCGATACCGCGTTGCGCGACGATCGGATAGCGCCGGCCAACGCTGTCCACCGAAGGTGCGATAGCACCCGCGATCCATCCATCGCCCTCGGCATGCGCGAACCGCCACGGCGGCGCGGTATCGAACGCATCGTCGAACCCTGGACCCAGCGCCTCACGCGCATCGGCGAGCGACGCGGCCAGCCAGTCGTCCAGTGAATCGCGCACATCGGGCGCAAGCCCGCGCGCGATGAAATCCCCGTGCGCGGGGAGTTTACCGAAGATGGCGGCGCCGTTCACAGCACCGTCGGGCAGCGGAACGACCACAGGCCGCCGCGGCTGAAGGGGTTGCTCTCGCTGGGCAAGGCGATCTGGAACGACACCGCGCGTGCGCCTTCGCCGAAGCTGGCCTTCAGCGCCTGCGGCCCGGCATTCTCCTTGGTCGCCTGGTCCATCAGGCGGAACAGCGCCCAGGGGCCGTCCGCCTCGAACTTGCGCAGCTCCTGCTTGCCGTCCTGACCCCGCAGGATGACCGACGCTGCCGGCAGACCGCCCGATACCGACCAGAGGATCGGCTTGGGCTGGTTGCCGTCGCGCGTGAACGTGTAGCTGGCGCCGCCGCTGGCGAACTCGACCGCCCCCACTTCGCTGCCGAAGGTCGCCACCGCGATCTTGAGTGGAAGGCCGCCGACCAGCAGATCGCGGATCTCACCGGCCTTGGCGAATTCCTCGGGCGATGCGGGATCGAGCGTCGCCGCGATCGGATCATCGGCATTCCACCGCCAGATCGGCCCTTCGGTCTGCATCATCGGCTTCAGCCGCTGCGTGGCGAAGGCATCGATCGTGCCGCCCATGCCGAACACCCGCAGCATATCGACCACTGCGGCATCCTGCTGGGCGCCCCCGAAAAAGGGTAGTGCTCCTGGGCAACCTCCCTGCACGCCGGCATTACGCTTTGAGCATAGGCATCGGTCACCGCGCCCTGCGCCGCGGTGGTCTGCGCCGACGATCCGCCCTTGGCCGCCTCCGCGACGAAGCCCTGCAACTGCTGCGGCGCACCCGCGGCCGCGGCGGCGACCGAGGCCATCGCGGTCGCCATCGAAGCCTGGGTCGCCTCCGATCCGCCGCCCCCGCCGATCGACTTGGCGGCGATCACCGCCTGCCCCGCCTGCTTCACCGCGCCGACGAAATCGTCGATCGGCGCCGCGCCTTTTCCGTCACCGGCATATTCGTGGACGCTGGCGAAATAGGCGGTGATCTCCTCGCCCGCATCCAGCTGCTGCGCGCGGCCACGCGTGAACGCACTCGCCATATTGCCCACCCGGCTCGTTTGAAGCCTCTGGCGGGCGATCTGGTCCACGCCGCCGCGCACGCCGCCCGAGAAGATCGTGTTGCGGCGCAGCTCCAGCAGCACACGCTTCAGTGGAGACGGCATCTTGGTGAAGGCGCCGAACGCCGCCGGGTTGGCGAAATACGGCCCCGGTTTCATGACGTTCACGACATTGTCCCACGCCCCGATATAATCCTTGGCATAGAGCCCCGCGACGCCGGGGCGGACATTGCCCATCTCGCTCTGGATGCTCTGCGAATCGGCGTCGCCGCCCATCACCCACAGGTCTTTCTTGAGATCGGCCTGCACCGTCGCGAGGCCGAGGATATAGGATTTCTCGAACCCGTCGCGGGTGAAGAAATAGGGCACCTGCGTGTTGAGCACCTGATCGGGATTGGCGAAGGCCAGCGCGTCGCCCTGGGTCAGCACATTGGCCATCAGCCACGCCTCGCCCTGGGTCGCGGCCTTCTGCTTCATCACCGCATAGGCGCGGTCGGCGAGGCTTAATGTCTGCACCGCGGCGCGCGCCGAGGCGACGAGATTGCCGTCCAGCGGCGCCTTGCGTCCTTCCCATACGCTGGCGAGATTCTCGTCCTCCAGCAGCGCCGCCAGATGCTGCGCCAGCTGGTTGCGTTCCTGGTTGGCGTCGGACCCCGGATAGACCTCGGTCGCCCAGTCGGTGGTGACGAAGGACTGCACCGATTTGCGGTCCATCGGCCCCTGCGATCCGAGCATCAGATAGACCTTGAGCGGCTCGTACAATCGCATCGGATCGCCCGCGCTGGCCTGCATATATTGTTCGATCCGCAGCAGCACCCGCGGCAGCAGGATACGCCGCAGCGATTCGCGGTACGCCTCTTCCGCCTCGCGGCTCAGGCTGCGCTGGTACAGGCCAAAGCGCATCGTCAGCGGCGGTCCGCCGGCGCGGCGCGCGGCATAGCCGTGCGGCAGCGCGCGCATCGCATTGAGGCCGGGCAGCGCCGCGCGCAGATCGGCGTCGCTGTCGCGCACCTCCTGCATGTCGACGCCCGATTCCTTGAACAGGCCATTGGCCTTATTGGACTGGGCGAGCAGATCGTTCTGGAAGCTGCGGTTCTTCGCGAAGCTTACGCCCCACGCGCCAAGCGTGAGCACGCTGATCGCCGCCACCGCGGCCAGCGCGCCGATCAGCTTGGTCTTCTGCCGCGCCCGCGCCTTGGGGTCCATCGTGACCAAGCCTGCTTCGGGGAACATCGTCTCGGTCAGCAGCCGGTTGAGAAAATAGGCGCGGCCCGATCCGCCGCCGGTCTGCGGCCGGTCATAGACATCGGCCATCCCGGACAGGATGCGATCGAGCGGCGCGCCTTCCTGCACGCCCGACGTGAGATAGAATCCGCGCAGCACGCCGGCGGGCTCGGCCCCCGCGGGGAACGCGCCGTCAAGGAAGCGCATCAGCCGCGAGCGCAGCGATTGCAGCTGCGACGGGAAGCCGAGCAGCAGGCTGCGGCGATGGAGATCCTGTTCCTCGAACACGCGCTTGGCCTGGCGATCGGCCACCGCCTGCGCCATCTCGTCGAACGCGCGCGCCAACGCCTCCGATGATGGCTTGCCATCGGCGTAGGTCACCGTCGCGCCCAGCACCGCGCGTCGCCCCTCGACGTCGAGATCGTCATAATATTCGACGAAACCGGCCAGCAGATCGGCCTTGGTCAGCATCACATAGACGGGAGCGGCGACCTCCAGCGTCTTGCGCAACTCGCCCAGCCGCCGCCGCACCGCCGCCGCATGGGCGTCGATCTTGGCGCAATCGGCGCGGATCAGCTCGTCCACCCCGATCGCGACGATGACGCCGTTGATCGGCTGCAGCGGCCGGTGCTTCTTCATTAGTTCGAGGAAGCTGAACCAGCCGCGCTGATCGACCGTCGCGTCCGAATCCTGCGTGGTGTAGCGCCCCGCGGTATCGACCATCGCGGCTTCGTCGGCGAACCAGAAATCCAGGTTGCGCGTGCCGCCGACGCCCTTCAGCGCCTGTTCGGCAAAGGGGAACCTCAGACCCGAATTGAGCAAGGCCGTCGTCTTGCCGGCGCCCGGCGGGCCGATGATGACATACCAGGGCCGGTTGTAGAGATAGCCGCGCTGCTTGCCCGACGCCTCCTTCAGCCCCTTGAGCGCCTCTGCCATGCGCAGGCCGAGCGCCTTCGATTCCTCGTCCGCCGCGCTTGGCTGGGCAAGTTCGTTGGCGATCGCGTTGTTCGCCTTCCTGGCCTTGCGCCAGCGCCAGAACACCGCGAAGCCGAAGATCGCGAAGCTCAGCGCGACGAAGCCGATGCGGATCCACAAGGTGGAGAACCACACCGAGAACATCGGCAGCAGGAAGCCGAAGATCGCGGCGATCAGGACGGTGCAGAAGATCGAGACCGTCCACCAGTTGCGCAGGCGATAGAACATGACCGCGGCTCCCCTCAGTACCGCCTGGGCACGATGATTTCGACGCGGCGGTTCTCGGACTTGCCCGCCGCCGTGTCGTTCGATGCGATCGGCACGGTCTCACCCATGCCCTTCTGCGTGACCCGCGACGGATCGCTCAGCACCCCGCGCAGGATCGCCGAGATCGTCTCCGCCCGTGCCTGGCTCAATGCCATATTGTCCGGGAACTTCAGGTTGGAGACCTTGTCCGAATCGGCGTGCCCTTCGACCAGCACGCTGCCCTGCTCCTCCTCGATCGCCGCGCCGATCCGCTCGAACAGCGGCCGGCGGCCGTCCTCCAGCGCCTCGGAGCCCGACTGGAACAGCTGACCCACGGTGGTGCGGACCCGCACCGTCTGCGAATCCTCCTCGACCACCACCAGCTTCTCGGCGATCTCGGGCGCGAGGAACTGCTTGAGCTTCGATGCCTGCGCGCTGTCCGCCGTCGGCAGCGCGCCGCCGGGACGCGACAACCGCAAGCGATCATCGGGGGAGACATTGCCCAGCGTGCTCGACGGCGCCTCGCCCGAAGACATCAGGATCAGCCGCAGCACGATGTAGATCAGCAGCAGCAGGGTCGCCGCCGCCGCTGCCGCCATAGCGACATAGCTCCACAGACCGAGTTTGCCGACCGGCGCCTTCTCGCCGCGCCAGCGCGGGCTCATCTCGATCATCGAAAGCCCGCGGACATGCTGAAGCGCGCCCTGCAGCCGCGCCATGATCTCGTGCAGCCGCCGCCGCCCGTCGGGCATCACGCGGAAGCGGCCCTCGAAGCCGCTGGCCAGGCAGGCATGATACAGCTCGATCAGGTCGAGATTGTCGTTGGGCGTGCGCAGCATATCGTCGACCAGCTGCCAGAAGCGGTCGCCGCCGATCGATTCCTGGAAGAACTGGACGACCATCGATCGCCGCGCCCATTCGGCGCCGTCGGTGCCGAGCCCGGGCAGATTCTGCGCGATATCGTCGATCGTCGCGCACACCGCGTATTTCGCGCGCTGGCGGGTTTCCTCCGAATAATGCGGCGCTATGGCGCGCTCGAAATTGGCGATCGCCTGGGTCGCCTCGCGGTGGAACTGCGGCAGCGGCGTCCGCACGCGGCCCGATCGGACGCCCGCGGCCAGCGCCAGCACCGGCCCCGCTTCGGTAAGCATGATGTTGCGCACCTGGCGCGGCGTCGCGGGCAGCGGCACATCGTCTTCGGACAGCCGCGACGGCGCCAGCGCGGGCGCCTGCGCACCCATCCCCGAACGCGACATCGCGGGGGGTGCATCGTAGCCCGAATGATCGCCCTGCGGCGCGGAGCCGTAGCTTTGCTGCTGCGGCGGCGGCGCATAGCCCTGTTGCGGCGCGCCATACCCGCCCGGATCGGGCTGGCTGGCATAGCCGCCCGGCGCCGGCGGCTGGCCCCAGCCGCTGCCGCCCGCGGGCGGTTGCTGCGGGGCTTGCTGGCCCTGCTTCAGCCCTTGCAGCGGCGACGGACGGAACACCGTCTTGTTGCCACCACCACCGCCGTTTCCATTGCTCATCGGCCGGCCCTCTTCACGCACCACAGCTCCATCTTGAGCTGCGGCCAGTCACCCGCGACATGGAGACCAAGCGCGGGCGCGGTGGCGAACTCGGCCCAATCGGGAACCCCGCGGTCAAGCTCGAAATAGACATAGCCGGGCAGCACGCGCAGCTGCGGCGGCGGCGTCGGGGTATGCCGCAGCGGCACGCCGGGCAGCGCCGAATCGACGATCTGGCGCATCTTCTGCACCGGGCCCAGCTTGGCCACCTGCGGGAACAACCCCCGAATCTCCTCGACCGGCGAGGCGGCTGCAACCGCCAGATAGAAATAGCCGGTCTTGTACAGATTGTGATCGACGATCTTGGAGACGTACGCGCCGGGGCCGGCATTCTCGAGCGGCATCTGCACCGCCGAACGCTCGAACACCGCCGCCAGCATGGATTGCAGCAGGTCGAACACCGGATCGAAACAGGTTTGCGGGTTTTCGTGATCGTAGCGCGGCAAGGGCGGCGGCTTGCGCTCGGCACGGATCAGCGTGGCGAGTTCGCCCGACAGGCCGACCAGCGCCTCGTACAGCCGCTCGGCATGGACGTTGGGCAGGCCCTCCAGATGCTGCAGCATCGGCACCCAGCGATTGAGCGCCTGGAGCAACAGGAAGCTGGAAAACGTCTCCGACCCGCCGTCGGTCGCCTCGACCGCGCGAATGGCAAGCTCCTCGGCGCGCTGTTCGGCGCGGCCGATGATGTCGGTCAGCCCGCCCTTCAGCCGCCGCGCCGCGTCGATCGACAGCGAGGGCGGGATGAAGCGGTCGTCGAACATCAGCTTCTTGTTCTGGACCTCGCGCACCTTGACCGCGCCCAGCGTCACGCGGCCATAGATCTGGTCGCGGGTCACGCCGAAGCGCAGATTGGGGCGGCCGAACTCGACCGGCTCGGTGGTGCGATCGTCGGAAAAGGCGTCCGCCACCTCGCCCTCGTCGACCAGGAAGCGCGCTTCGACCGCTTTGCTGTCGGCCTCGCGAAATTCGACCGCGCCGATCTGCTGGGCGGGCAGCGTCAGGTGGATCACCGCGTCGCGCGCATCGCCCGGAACTTCGAGCGGCTCGGGCGGCGGCAGATCGTCAGGGATCGAGAAAGGCGTGCCATCGGGCATCACGCCGCTTGCGCGCACCACGCCGAACTTGCCCAATGTCGCAAGGTCTTCGTCGACCACGATCTCGGTGAAGCCCCATGCCCAGGGGCGCACGCCATCCACGCGGGCACGCAGCTGCGTCTCGATAAACCGGTCCTGCGCCTGGAAATGCTGCGGCCTCAGGAACATTCCCTCGCGCCACGCAACACGGTTTTTACCCGACATTCAAAGCCCCCCGAGGACAGCGGCCCTTTAAGCACAGCTTCCGCTTTGCATAAAGCGGCGTTATTGGTGAAAACGGGGCAAGGGGGAAGATTTTCGCGCCGATGACTTGGGCACGATTGATATGAGCCGGGGACAGGACGGGGGCGGGTCTTTCGATCCCCGCACCTGGGGCGTGGATGCGCCGGCTTCTCCCCCTTCCGCACCGGCGTCCGACTCGACATCGTTCGATCCAAGGGCATGGGCGGCCCCGGAAGGCATCTCCCCACCCTTGCCACCCGCCGCAGCTCCCCAATCTGTACCGCGCTCGCCGCTGATCGCTCCGCTGGGGGTATCGCTCGCCATCCTGATGGCGGGGGCGGTCGTGGCGTGGGCGATGCACGCGCCTCCCGCGGCGCTGCCCGCGCCGTTGGCGACGGTCGCCCCCGATGCGCCGGCCGCCGCAAACGCCAGCCGCCGCACGCTGATGCTGGCAGGCCCCGATGCGATCGTCGGCACGCTGACCGAGGCAGGAATCGGCCCGGCCGACGCCCAGGCGATCACCGCGATGGCGCTGGCGCGCATCGGCAATGCCGCCGGGGAGATCAGGCTGGTGATCGATCTGGTGGAGTCGGACGGCGCGGCGCGGATCACGCGGCTTGAGGCCAGCCGCGCCGACGGCTCGGGCCTGGTGCTGACCGCCGGGGCCGATGGCTATGCCGAACAGGTGATGAAGGCCGAACTCAAGACGACCATCGCCTCCGCGCGCGGCGAGATGGACGCGACCAGCTTCTATTCCTCGGCGGTCGCCGCCGGCATTCCCGACAGCCTGATCGGCGAGATCGCCAAGGCGTTCGCCTTCGATTTCGATTTCCAGCAGGAAATCGCCCCCGGCGACATTTTCGAGGCGGCGTGGGAGCAATCGGTCAACCCCGCGGGCGATCCGGTCGGTCCACCGCAGCTGATCTACGCCCAGATGGTGACGGGGACCAAGTCCAAGGCGCTCTACCGTTTCCTCGCCCCCGGCGATACCGAAGCCGGCTGGTATGACGGCAATGGCAGCTCCACCGTCCGATCGCTGATGCGCACCCCGGTCGATGGCGCCCGGATCAGCTCGAAATTCGGTTTCCGCACCCACCCGATCCTCAACTACCAGAAGCTCCACCGCGGCACCGATTTCGCCGCGCCGATCGGCACGCCGATGTATGCGGCGGGCGATGCGGTGGTGGAGGTCGCCGCCCCGCGCGGCGCCGCGGGCAATTTCGTCATCCTGCGCCACGATAATGGCTGGCAGACGCGCTACATGCACCTCAACCGCTTCGCCGAGGGCCTGGTGCCCGGCGCGCGCTGGAAGCAGGGACAGCAGATCGGCGAGGTCGGCACCACCGGCCGCTCGACCGGCCCGCATCTCCATTACGAGGTGTGGATCGATGGCGAGCCGGTCGATCCGCAATCGATCGATACCGGCACCGGCAAGCAGCTGGATGGCGATGCGATGAAGGCGTTCCGCGCCGAACGCGACCGGATCGATCTCAGCCGGTCGCAGCGAGCGGCATAGCCGCGGGCGCCGGATTGCGGCGGATGATCATCACCAGCGGCACGACGATCGCAAGCAGCGCGAAGGTCATGCCGATGCTGGCGTTGAGCCCTTCCTCCGACCCGCCCCACAGCGCGTGGCCGACCAGTTCGTAATCGATCGCGGCGCCGAAACTGCCGGTGCCGGGATTGGGATCCAGCCCCACCACCAGCTGCTCGGTCGCGTTCCAGGCGATATGCGCGCCAAGGGAAGCTGCGATCCCCTGCCCGCGCAACGCCAGCAAACCGAACATCACGCCGCCCAGGAAAAGATTGAGCAGGCTGATCGGCGCGCGCGCGCCGCCCATGACATGCAGCCCGGCAAAGGCGACCGCGGTCAGCAGCACGGCGGTGGTGCCGCCCCAGGCGCGCTGGAGCACCGGCTGCAACCATCCGCGGAAATAAATCTCCTCCGCCCCCGCCTGCACGCCGATGATGGCGAGGCCCCATAAGATCATCGCCGCGCCAGCACCGCCGCCCTGCCCCACCGCCAACACGCCGGACAGCGCGGCATAGCCCGTCGCCGCGAGCAGCCCGGCCGCGCCGACTGCCGCGCCAATGGCCAAGGCCAACGGGGGCCGCGTGCCCATGCGTAGCGCGTTCACCTGCATCAACCGGCCGGCGACCAGCGCGACAACGATCATCCCGCCAAAGATCACCGTGACGAACAGGGTTTCGACGAGCGCGTAATTTTCGGCCTGCCCGGCGGGCAGCAGGGGGATCAGCCCCTCGGCCAGGCCGGGGCCGAAGAAGACGAACCCGGCGCATAGCAGGACCGCGGCGACAAGCGCGACGATGGCCAGCGGTACGGCGCGCACCGGCGCCGCGGCATCACCCTTCGGTGGCATTGACCACGACCGGGATCTCGCCGAGCGGCCCCAGCCGCGCAATCATCTGCCCTTCCTCGCTCAGCGCGTCGAACGAAGGGCGCGGCCCCTCGCTGGTGTTCACGGTGCGCGCCATCTGTTCGACCCCCGGCCGTCCGAGAAAATAGCCGAGTTCGAAGAACAACGGCAACGCCCGGATTTCGGGCTGTGGCGGACGGCGAAAGATCTGGTACGGGGTGACTGAAACCGCCGGCAGCGGTATCGCGAATTTTCTCTGCGCGGTCTCTCCGGCGCCGATCCGCGTCGGAAACGGATAGTTGAGCGTGTTGACGAAGGTGCCCGGCGGCGGGCCGTGGAAGCGGGCGGAAGCCACCACCCGGCCGCCGCTCACCGTGACCCACGGCGCGCCGCGCATCGGGAAGACGCGATCGGGACCGATCATGTCATGGATGCCGTCAAGCAGGAATACCGTCTGCTGGCCGGTGGCCTTCGCCGAATAGGTCAGCGTGGCGCCGTCCTCGGCCCGCTCGACGGACAGGCGAACGGTCAGGCCAGGCAATTCTATCGAGTCTGTCGACGTCATCTTGGGCGATTCCCTGCCGGTGCAACCCGCCAGACGGGGGGCCGCGAACATTACCACCATTGTTCCGAGGATGCGGCGTCTGGTGGCATACATCTCAATAATATCTCCGCTGCGGCTGCGGCGGATCCCATTCGGAACGGATGGTGTTTTCCGAATAGGGTGTCGTCTTGGGGTCGTTATACGGCGGTATGCCCGCGGTTCTGACTTCCTCGGCATACCAATGGTGATTGCCGGTGGGATGCGTCGGATCGGTGCGGCCGTCATTCTGCACCATGGTCATATCGACCTCACCGCGCGCGACATGCGCGGCATGGGTCATCTCATGGCCCAGGATCACGCCGGGCGGCGCAGTCATCCAGGGTTCGCTGCCGTCGTACATCGTCGATTGATTGGGATTCCACCGCACCGTCGATCCGCTGCCCGTCCCGTTCGACGCCGTAGTCGGATCGAACCCGCCGCAGGAATCCGTGCCCGGCGCGCCTTCGACGATCTTCACCGGCTTGCCGGCCTTCTCGATATCGCTCAGCATCTGGGCGCCCGAAGGGGTCGATGCGATCTGGTTGAGCGCGGCGACCGCCGCCTGCTGAAACGCCAGATCGCCCTCGATGGTGATCGCCGTGCCCACCATGATCGACGTGGGGACCGCACCCGCGCTGCCGATCAGCACGGTGAAACACCCCATGACGATCGCGCCGCCATGCACGGTCATGTCGCCCATCCGCGCGGCGGGCTTCTTCACCACGATCACGGTTGGTGCGCACGGCGCCAGGATCACATCGGGCGGACCGACGCATACGCACATATCGCCCATCCGCGCCTGCGGCAGCTTGCAGGTAAGCACGGTTATCGCCGCCGGCGGCAGGATCGGGCCGCCGACATGCGGCACGATGCCCGTCACCATCGGGCAGACATGCATGTCGGTCACGCGTGCCGCGGGCTGGCTCAAATCACCCGACTCCCCCTTGCCGCTCGCGCATCACGCGATCAGCGCGCCGCCACCTTGGCGGCAGTCCCCGATAGCATCATTTTGCCCGAATCCCCCACGATGAAATAGGGGCCCCAGTAAAAGGGGTGCGAATATTGCGGCTGGACCATCAGCGCGCGCTGCGCATCCTGCAGCGATCCTCCGATATTGCGCACGCGCGCTGCACCATAGAAGGTGCGAATGAACTGATCGGTCTCCTCTTCGGCGGAAACCTGCCAGAAAGTGGCCAGCACCGCGCGCGAATTGGCGGTCAGGAAAGCGCGGACCAACCCCTCCAGCGTCTGTCCGGATTCTTCCTGCCCCGAACGCCGCGCCAGCGCCTGGTCCTTGACCCCCGAAGCGGTGTCGCAGGCGGACAGCACGACGAGATTGGCGTCAAGCCGCAACTTGGCGATCTCGTCGAAGCTCAGCAGCCCGTCCGAATTCTCGTCGCCGAAGGACGTGACCAGCGCCGGCGGCGATTTATCGCAGCCCCACACGCCTTCCTCCAGCCCATGGGTGGCGAAATGCAGCACCTCATACTGGTCGAGATCGGTGCGCGCGTTGACCGCGGTGTCGGTAAACGCCGATCCGATCATCTCCGGCGCGTTGGTCAGCCCCAGCGCCGACGACGCGATGTCGATCTCCTTGCGCTGGATCGGCGCGAGCGAGCGGGCGAGCGTGGTCAGCTCGGCCATCGGCACCGTGCAGCCGAAACCGACGCTGACGGTGCGCGCGGCGCCATTGGCGGGAACGACATGCTCGGCGAAGCCCAGGAAAGGCTGGCTTGCCGCCGAAGGAGGCAGCGCGCGCGCGACGAGGAACGACCTTGGGCTGACCGCGGTCGAAATCGTCATGCGGCTGGCGAGGAACTGCACCCCGGAAAAATCGAAGGTCGACGGCCGGTCCTTGGTCCCGGCGAGATCGGTGACCAGGACGCCGGCCGGAATGCGCTCCAGCGGCCCCGCCGGATCGATCACCAGCGCCGTGCTGGTCAACACCGCCTCCGTCGCGGGGCCGGTGATCAGGCGAAACAGTGCATAGGCCTCTTCGGCCTTGTACGGCACAAGCACGCCTTCGCTCAGCCTGCCGTCGATCGATTCACGCACCGTCGTCGCCAGCCGATCGATGTCGGCGATCGGCAGCGCCAGCGGATAGATGAAGGTCTGATCGCCCACCACGGTCAGGCCGTACGCTTTGCGATTGAGCTCGGTGACCTTGATGAACGCCTCGCCCGGTTTCAGCGCAGCGCGGATTTCCGCCAGCGTCGCCGGGGTGTCGTCGATGGTGCGGAACCGGCGATCGGACGAAAGCTCGCCGTCGATCGCCAGCAGCCGCGTTTCTGCCGCCTGGCGCTGGCGTTCCAGCTCCCCGACCGGAACGGTGCCGTCATTAGCCGAAATATCATAGCGCAACCGGGTGATCTCGCGCTCCAGCTCGGCCCGGTCGCGCACCTTCACGCCGATTTCGGGATCGGCCGTGACGATATTCTGCAGCTGGCTCAGCTGGCGGGCGACGGCGGGCTCGCCCACCGCCTGCATAGCGCGGAAATAGCGTTCATAGGTATCGGGGCGTACGCCGCGCCCGGCCTCGGCGACCAGCAGGTCGAGATACCCCTCGACCCCGACCGGCAGCATGCCGCCGCTCGATTTGGACGCCGCAATCAGCGCGTCGATCGCCGCGTCATATTCGGCGCGCGCCACATCGGGCGTCACGCCCGATTGGGCGACGATCCCGGCACGTTCCAGCTGCGTTTCCGCCACCGATGGCTCGTTTCCGGTGCCGGCGGTGCCGATGGCGGAACGGCGGAGCTGCACCAGCGCACTGTCGAACGCGGCTATGGAAGTTGGGTAGTCGCCGCGCCGTGCGGCAAGCCGTCCGCGCTGCCGGTCGATGCGCGCGCCCAGCCACAGCACCGGCACCTGATCGATCCGCTCGTTGGTGAGCGGTGCATAGGCGGTCGCCGCCGCCTCGACCGCGCGCGCCGAAGCCGCTTCGTCACCCAGCGCGAGCAACGCGACAGAACGCGCCCAATTCGCCTGCGCATCGAGCACCATCTGCGCCAGGATGCGTGTATCGGGAACCGAAACCGAATTGACCGCGGCCCCCGCGTCCGCATCTGGCTGGTTCAGCGCGCGGATCAGCACGGGATTCTGCAACGGCTGGCTGCTCGGGGCGGGCGGGCTGATCAGGCGGTCAAGCGCTTCCAGCGCAGGACGGAACTGACGACGATTGAGCAGGACGAGCGCCACATAGGCATCGCGCTTGCGCTGCAGGAACGGCGTCCGCGCATCAGCGTTCGCCGCCATGATTTCGTCCGCCCGCGCGAAATGGTCCCGCGCGGCTTCCTCGAACTGGATGTTCGAATCGGCCAGCCCCGCCTCCAGCAGCAGCTCGGCGCGCACCGATGCCGGCGCATCGGCCGGCAAGCGGCTCAGGCCGTCGTTCAACACGCGCGAGGCTTCGACGTGCAAACCCTTGTGATTATAGCCGATACCCTGCGCCAGCGCGATCGCAGGATCGAAGCTGCCGCTGGTATCTCCACTCGCCACCACGCTGGCAGGCGCAGGAGCGAGCGACGCCACTTCGATGGCGCTGGTCGTGTCGCGCCGCGGGTCGCCCCCGGCCTTTTGCAGCCCGGCGACGATGCGTAGCGCCTCTTCGGTCGGCCCCAGGATGGAGGGCGTGGCCGACGCCAGATACAGGCGCTCGCCGCGCATTACCTCGATCGCAACCGATTCAGTCCCCAATGCGCTGTCGAAGCAGCGCCGCGCGCTGGCCGCGCCCAATTTGGGCAGCGTGACCTCCGATGCGGCGCCACAGCTGATCGTGGCGTCCACCGCCGTGCGGGATGCGGCGTCGATCGCGCGCACGATTCCCAGCGCGCGGCTGGCGGCGACGTTACGGCAGCTGATCGCATAGCTTTCGTCGAACATGCCCGGCACCGCCGGGTCCTTCCAGTCACGCGCAGCCTGGCAGGGCTCGCCCGCGGCATTGCGTCCCAGGCTCAACGTATCCGAGCGGGCCGAGACGATCTGGCCCGTCGTCGCGCACCCCGCCACGCCCAGACCCAATCCGGCGATGAGCGCGGCAGCACTGATCCGATGCTTCATCGTCACTCCACTGTTTCCTCTTCACTCGCCTTGCATTCCGGCGCTCCGGGATTCTCGCACTCGTCGCCGGTCACCTGCGTGTCGACCGACGATACGCCCGAGAACAGTGCCTCATTGTTGGTTCCCACCACCGGATCGAACGGCAGCGAGAGATCGTCCGCCGCACGCAACACGTCGAGCCGGCTCGAATCGAACACATTCAATACCGGCTGGACGACCACGCTGGTCAGACACCCCGCACCCGATCCGATCAGGCAGCCATTCACCCGCGCATTGGGCAGATCGACCATGTTCACCACGATCACGCTCGGCCCCAGCAGCGATGCGGCCGATCCGCTGACCCCGTTGATCGTCCCGAACAGGGCGAAGCCGTCCGCTCCGGCGCTGTTGGCCCCGTCGATCGTCAGGGCCGGTGTCACCGGCGAGGACGGGGTTCCGCCCAGTACGGCGCCACCGTTCGACCCCGGGGCCTCGGTGTTCTGGAACAGCGCATAGTCGCTGAATCGCACCGTCAGGCTGTTCGCCACGATGACGTTCTTGTCCGTGTAGAACTGGCCGGTGATCGCAGGATTGTAGAGCGCCGAATTGGGGTTGCTGATGAACTGCGATGCGACCGCCTCCGGGCTCAGCGGCGTACCGCCCAGAATGGCGTCGAGGAACCCCGCTTCCAGCCCCATCACGATCCGCTGGCCGCGCAGCTCGACGTCGGACGTGCCGAACAGCAACCTGCCGCCCGCGTCCGATGTCGCCACGATCCGGATGGTCGATGCCTGCGCACCGGCGCCTGCATCACCGCCAAAGCGGAACAGACGGCCGGTGCCGGTGCCCGACACCGTGCCGCCGATATCGATTTGGCCGGTCGTCAGCACGTTGACCGCGGTGCGACCCGCATCGGCGTCGAATGTCAGCGTGCCGATCTCGATCGCTCCGTTGCCGCCGTCCAGCGTCAGCGTGTTCGCCTCAAGCAGACCGAATTCGGTGTTGTTCAGCGCGAAACCGCCCGCCGCCGTGTCATCGCCCAGCCGCATCGCCGTGGCGGGCGTCCGGTTGACCAGTTCGATCGTCCCGGCACGCTGCGCTCCGGTGATGGCCACATCAGTCGCCCGCACGCGCAGCGTTGAGGCTGCTCCGGCGGTCACGGCTCCCAGGGACGCGGTACCAGCAGCATCGAAGGTCGCATTACCCCCGGCGGTACCGGTGGCGAGGGTGATCCCGCCGCCGCTGGTCAGGGACAGGGTGGTGCCCGCGCTCGTCGTTCCTGCGGTGATACCGTTGGCGGTGACCGCCACCGAAGATCCCGCGGTGGTGGTGCCGAGCGCTGCCGCGCCTGCCGTGGTGACGGCAGTCGATCCGGTCGAGGACAGCGTCGTCGTTGTAACGCTCGCACCGTTGATGGCGATGTCGGCGGCGGACAAGGAACCGACTCCGACCGCGCCCGTCGCGGTCAGCCCGGCATTGCCCGATGCGCTGCCGGTGCCCAGTACAACGCCTCCCGCGGTCGCGGTCAGCCCGATCGCGCCGCCACTGGCGGCAACGCTGGTCGCATCGATCGCATCGGCATTGACGGTCACCCCGCCCGCGCCGTTGGCGGTACCGAGCAACGCGGTGTCGCCCGCGGTCACGGTCAACGCATTGCCCGCACCGCCTGCGGTCAGGTTCGCCCGTGTCCCAGCCGTCGCGCCCGACACCTGCCCGGTGGTCGCGGTGACCGTCAGCGCGCCGCCCGTCGCGGTCACCTGCGCCAACCGCGCGTCGCGCCCGGCGGTGATCGTTGTCGCGCCGCCCGCACTCAGCCCGGTGCCGATCAGCACGTCACCGCTCGCGCCGATCGTCGCGGTCGTTCCGGCAGTGCCGTTGACCGCGGCATCGCCCGCGCTGGCCGTCACCGCCAGCGTCGTACCCGCGGTTGCGGTGCCGATCGCGACCGACGTGCCGGTAGAAGCGATGCTCGAACCGGACAGCGTGCCGATTGTCGTCGCCCCGCCCGATTGGGTGGTCGCCGCTCCCGTGGCGTTGATATTGGTCGCATCCAGCGCGCCACCGGCCACCAGCGCCGCCGTTCCGCCACTGGTCAGGCTGCCCAGCGTGATTGCCCCGCCGGCATCGAGCGTCGCCGATCCGGCGCCAAGCGTACCGATATCGATCGCGCCCGTCGCGTCGAGATCCGCCAACCCGGCGGCGGTGCCGGTTCCGATCAGAAGGTCGCCGCCGGTCGCCGATACGTCGAGCAGGCCATTGGCGCTTGCGGTACCGATATCGACAGCGACCGCGGTCACCACGACATCGCCGCCGCTACTCGTGATCGCCCCGATCGTCGCGTTGCCAACCGCCGTCGCACTGGCGAGCCCCCCCGCCGTGAGCGACGTCGTGATATCGAGGTTCGCGGCCGAACTGAGCGTCGCGGAGGTTCCCGCGCTGCCCGTGCCCAGCGTCAGATTTCCCGTGGTGGAGGTGAGCGCCAGACTGCCAGGCGTCGAAATCGAAGCGATGTCGATCACCGCCGATGTGATTGCGATCCCGGTCGCATTCAGCGTGCCGATGTCCGTCGATCCGCCGGCATTGGTCGAAGCCGCGCCGACAGCGCTCAGCATGTCGCCCAGGATATCCCCACCCGCGGTAAGGCTGGCATCGGCACCGCTGTCCAGCGTGGTGAACAGGATATCGTTCGATGCGGCCAGCGTCATCTGGCCGCCCGATGTGCCGGTACCAATCACCAGGTCACCCGCAATCGCCGTCATATCGAGCGTGGCTGCGGCGGTGACATCGCCGATGTTGATCGATCCGCCGGTGATGTCGGCGGACCCGGCGGTGAGCGTGTCGATCAGCACCGAACCCGTCGCGTCGATATCGGCGAGTCCGGCCGCCGCACCGGTGGTGAGCGTCAGGCCGCCTGCCGTCGCCGATAGATCGAGCAGGCCGCCCGAGGAAGCGGTGCCGATCGCGATCGAGGCGCCGGTCGCAGTGATGTCCGAACCCTGGATGGTGCCGACGATAATGGCGCCGGGGGTGGTGGTCGATACTGCGCCGACCGCGTCGATCGTCGTCGCGTCGAGCGAAGCTGCGGTAGCCGAAATGGCCCCGCCCGCATCCAGCGTGCCGATCAGCGTGTTGCCCGCGATGGTGAGCGTGATGTTCGTGCCCGCGCTGATGTCCGTGCGGCCACCGCCGAACCCGGTATAGTCCCCGCCGGTCGTCGTCACCGAGACAGACCCTGTCGTGGAGACGATCGGGGCGAGCGCGGCGGATGCTGCGGAGACGCTGCTGTTGCCCGTGGTATTGAGCCCGGTCGCAATCGTTGCAGCCCCGGTGGTGCCGATGGTTGCGGTCAAGCCGCTACCGCTGCCCAGGGTGATCCCGCCCGCTCCCGCGTTCAACGTCAGCGCGCCGCCGGTCGCGGTCAGCGTCGTCGCGTCGATGGCGCTGCCGGTAACCCCGAAATCGGTCGCGGCGAGGCCCGTGCCCAGATTGACCGTGCCGGTGGCGGCGGCGGTGACCGCCACAGCCCCACCGGTCGATGTCAGATCCGCACGCAGGACGCTGTCGCCGCGCACCGCATCGACCGAATTGATCGTCAGCAATCCAGCCGCCGTGGCGGTATCGACGCGTACATCGCCCGCCCCGCCAAGCGTCCGTAGCGTCATCGCACCGCCACTGCTCGCGGTCCCGATCGACATGTCGCCTGCGCTGGCGGTCGCGTTCAATGCACCGGAGGTGGCGGTCACGCTGGTGAAATCGACCGAGGCGCCGCTGATCGACGCGCTGGTGCCGGCCGTCACGCTGGTACCGGTGGTCGCGCCGCTCGAACCCAGCGACACGGCGCCGGTGGCCGTCACGCTGTCGGCCAGCGACAGCGACGTTCCACCGGAGAGGAAGACACCCGCACCTGCCGTTACCGGCCCATTCACCGTCATCGCCCCATTGGCCGAGAACGATACCGAAAGGTCGCTGTTGACCGCCCCCGTGGTCAGCCCCCCGGTCGTGCTGATGATCACGCTATCGCTGAAATCGAGATCGCCGGTCGCTATCGTGCCAGCACCGCCATCAAGGAAATTGGTCGAGGTGACGGCGCCGTCGAACGACTGGAAGCCAAATCCGGAAACGTCCCCCAGCACCAGCGATGGCGCCGGATCGACATAATCGATCCGGATGATCGAAGACCGGTTGGTGCCGCCCTCGATCGTCGCCGGCCCGAATGCCAGGTTCGATCCCGCACCCAGCCCCAATGTCAGCAGCTCGCCGCCGGCATTGTCGCTGTCGCTGCGCAGGATCAGTCCCGTGCCGCCAGCCAGCGTGCCGCTGGTCGCGCGCACCGTCACCGCGCCCGCCGCCTGCTGAACTTCGGCATCGCCATCGTCACCAAGGCTCACGGTTGCGCCGGTAACGCTGTAATTGCCGCCCGCGGTCACATTGCCGGTGACATCGGCCGCGCCCACCGCGCTCACGCTGACATTGGTCAGGGCGGATGCGCTGCCAAGGGTGACGTTGCCACCGGTCGATGTCGCCGATACCGCGCCCGCGGCCGATGTCGCGCTCGTCGCGGTGAGGTCGTTCAGCGCGGTCAGCGTGACGCCGGCCTGGGCCGATACCGCACCCAATGTCAGCCCGCTGGCGGTCGCGTTCAGGTTCAGCGCGCCGTTGGTCGCGGTGAACCCTGCTCCGCTGATCGACCCGCCGGTTACCGATACATTCTGGTTTGCCAGCAGCGTGCCCAGGGTGGCCGCCCCCGAAGCGGATATGGTAATGTCGGTGGTCGAGGTCAGGTTGCCGGTCGTGACGGTGCCCGCATTCGCGGTCAGCGCAATATTGGTCGCGGTGACATTGCCCGTGGTGATGTCGCCGATCGCCAATGTGATCCCGAACGGCGTGCCGACCGTCGTCACATTGCCGAAAGTGACATCGGCCGTGTGGGTGATCGGATCGACCAGAACATGCGCGGCGTCCGTCTCGCCCACCGCCAGGCCGATGGTGTTGCCCAGCGTGATGCTCCCAAGCAGGCCCGCACGAACGCCGACGCGTCCTGTCCCCGCCGTGCCGCCCTGGACGGTCGCCCCGCCCAGCGCGATGCTGGTCGCTGCGTCGATGAACAGATCGCCGCCACCGGCGCCGTTGCTGTCGCTGCGCAGCGTCAGCCCGGTGCCGCCAGTGATGCCTCCGCTGGCCGCCCGGATGTCGATCGTACCCGCCGCCTGCTGCAGCTCGGCGTCCGGATCCCCGCCCAGGCTGACGCTGCCGGCATTGACGATGTAATTGCCCCCGGCGGTAACATTATCGGTAATGCTCGCCGCCAGCGCCGCGTTGATCCCGATATCTCCCGAGGCGCTCAAGCTGCCGAATGTCGCGCTGCCGGTGGTGGAGGTCAGGGTGACCGATCCAGCCGCGGCATTCGCGCTGGTCGCGGACAGGTTGCCGTTCGCGGTCAGGCTAACCCCGGTCTGGCCGCTCACCGCGCCTGTGGTCAGGGCGCCGCCGGAGGAGGTGGCGCTTACCGAACCGGTGGTGCTGGTCAGCGCGCCGAATGTCAGCGCGTTGAAGCCGTTCAGCAGGATGCTGCCCGACGCGATGAGCGCGCCCGGAGCGGTCAGCGTGCCGGTCGGCGCCTGCAGCGTGATCCCCTGCCCCACGCCGCTGACCGAGACTCCACCGACCGAGACGTTGCCCATGTTGCTGGTCAACGCCAGCGTGTTGACTAGATTGACCTGATCGACCGTAATGCTGCCGTCGCGAGTGATGCCATTGCTCGGTGGCGGCCCGCCGGTGATTTCGCCGAGCAGGCTGCGTGCACTGACGTCGCCCAGCACCACCGCATTGCCCAGCGTGCGGGACAGCACCACGACATCGCGTTCGACCCCGGTCCCCCCGCCCTGGATCAGCGAGTCCGCGGCAAAAACAATATCGCCGCCGACCAACCCCTGCGTCGACAGCGTGATATCACCCGTTCCTGATTGCAGCGTTAGCCCCGAACCGCCGGTCAAAGTGCCGACCGCACTGATCTGGATTTGCCCGCCTGCCTGCTGCAGCTCAGCGCCGGGATCGTCCCCGAGAGTCACGTCGCCGTCACCGTTGACCAGATAGTCCGTCCCCGCGGTGACATTTCCGGATACGGATATCGATCCGCCCGTGGAGGATAGATTGACGCTGTTGGTAACCGCCGTCAGCGAACCGACCGACAGATTGCCCGCCAGCGACTGCACGACGACGTTCTGCGTGGTCGATGTAACATCACCCGCGGTGACCGATCCGCCGCGCAATGTGACGCTGTCCTCGCCGACGACATCGCCCGCTACGAGCACGCCCGGGGCGCTCATCAAGATGCTGCCGTTGGTGGCGTCGACGTTACCCGTCGTCAGATTCCCGGCGGTGAGTTCAATATCGAGATCGGTGGCGGTGATCGTCAGATCGCCGAAGATCGTGTCGGCTCCGTGGTTGAAGGTCGGATCGACCCCCGTGTTGGTCGCATTGGCATCGCCCAGCAGCGCCGCGGTGATGTCTCCGGTCGTGATCGTCGATCCCGCGTCGAGCCCGACCTGCGACGGCCCCGCATTAAGTGCCGCGCCCGCCGCGTTGATCGCTGTGGCCGCGTCCAGGATCAGGAAATCGCCCGCCCCGCCATTGGCCGCGCTGCGCAACGTCAGGCCAACGCCGCCGGTGATCGCGCCGACCGTCGACTGGATGACGACAGTGCCGTCGGCCTGCTGGATTTCGTCGTCCCCATCGTCGCCGAGCGCGACCGTGCCGCCGGTCACGGCATAGTTGCCGCCCGCCGTCACCGCCCCGGTGAGCGCCGCCGCTCCGGCCGCGGTCACGGTCACATCGCCGTCGGCCGTGATGCCGTCGATCGATACCGCGCCAGCCGTCGCCTCGATCGAGACGTCCTGATTGCCGCCCGTAACAACGATATTGCCCGTTGTTATATTGCCCGTGCTGCTGGTCAGCGACAGCGCATCGACCAGATTGACAAAGCCCAGCCTGATGTCCGCGCTGCGGGTTATGCCAGGGGAGAACCCGCCTGCGCCGACCGCGCCAACCAACGCCTCAGCGCTCAGGTTGCCGAGTTGCACCACACGCGTGGCCAGGTCCGAACGGATCTGCACATCGGACTCCCGCGCTATGCCGCCCTCGACTGACGAGATGGCGTCGAACAGGATGTCGCCACCTGTCGATGAAAGCGTCAAATGGTCGCCGCCGTCGCCATTGTGGTCGGACCTGAGGGTCAATCCGGCACCGCCGGTGATCGCGCCGGCGGTTGAGGTGATCGTCACCGCGTCGTTCGAACGCTGCGTCTCCGCATCCCCGTCCATGCCCAACGCAACGCTGGCGCCGGTCACCGAATAGTCGTCGGCCGCGGTCACATTGCCGGACACCGCCGCCGCTCCGCCCGCAAGGACCGTCACGCCACGCTGCGAAATGATATTGTTGGCGGAAACGGCGCCCGTGCTTTCTAGGAGAACGGCGCGCGAGGCGTCGATATCACCATCGATATCGATCGCGTCATTGCCGATGGCGCGGATCTCCCCGCTCTGGCCGGTGGTCGTAAGGCTGCTAGTCGAGGCGATGTCCACCGCACCCGCCGTGTCCGCATTCGCCGCGACCGTCACGGAGCCGGTGACCGTGCGCCCGCCCGAAAGGACGATACCGGTATCGTCCGCGGCCGCGCTCGTCGCGGTCACCACCGCGCCGACGTTCAGCAGCGCATCGACCACGCCGGTCTGCGTCGCCATCGCGAAGAAGACGCTCCGGCCGGCGACGGTGCCCTGCACCACCTGTCCCGCCGGCATTGACGTGCCGGCGTCGATCCGGACCGACAACGGCCCACCCCCCGAATCGTAGCTCAACTGTACATCGGTCGCGGTCACGAACGCCACGTCGCGGTCGCCGGCGTCGAAATCACCGTTCGCGGTGATGACAGGCGCCACCAGCACCAGCCCGCGATTGCCTGTGGCGGCGGTGATCTCGGCGCCCGCAGCGATCGTGATCGCGGCGCTATTGGCCAGACCGGTGGTCAGGTCGTAAGTGTTGCCGCCGCCCGCCAGCGGGAATTGGCTGTCATCAACGTTGAGCACACTGGCGACGAACGATCCGGTGGAAATGTTGGCGCCGCCGCCGATGGCGATGCCGTTGCCGTTGATCAGCCACACCGCGACGTTGCCGCTCGACGTGATCGATCCGTCGATGTTGGACATGGTCGGGCCGGTCACCCGGTTGACCACCGCCGCGGACAACCCGCCCAGCGACGAATTGAAATCGACCGACTGCGTGCCGCCGACGTCGAAGCTGCCCCATTCGATGATGGTGTTCCGGTTGAGGCCCAGCCGCACCTCGAGATTGTCGATCGTGCCATCGACATCGCCGATGGCGATCGGCGTGCCATCGTCGCGGAATCCGACTCCCACACCCTGGGTGACGTTCGGCGTTGCCGGCGTCTGCGCAAAGGCAGTGCCGCCAAAGCCCAGCACCCCGCCAGCCAGCGCGGTCGTCAGAGCCAGTTTGGAGCGGAGCGGCGAGCGGCGGATCATCGAAATCATCACTTTAACTCTCCTCGCGTGGCGCGTCAGCGGGCGCCCGCCCTGAATTGCAGCGTCAGCGACACCAGCACGCGCTCGGGCGGCGGCCCGGCGTCTACACTCAGCGCCCTGTCCTCGGGCTTGGCGTAGGTCACTTCCAGCAGCGCGCGGTTGGGCAAGGTCACGCGCACGCCCCCGCCCCAGGAGGCGAATTCGCGATCGGTCTCGGTCGAGAAGGGATCGAGGTTGGTCAGATACACCTTGTCGTAAAAGCCGAATGCCTGGACGCCGAAATCGTCACCCACCGGGATCGTCGCGCGTGCCTCGGCGCGCAGCCCCACCGCCCGGTCGCCGCTGTTCGCGCCTGGATCATAGCCTCGCCCGATCGTCAGATTGCCGAGGCTGAATTCCTCGTAATTGAGCAAGGGATCGTCGGTCCATTGCGCCCGCGCCGTGGCGGCCAGGCTGAAGATCGGCCCCACGCCGAACACCGCGTCCATATCGGCGCGCACGACGAACGCCTCGGGATTGCCCGCGATCCGGCTGGCCTGGAAGCTGCCCTGCTTGGTCGCGTCGAAAATGTCGAAGCCCTTGCGCAGCTCTATCCCGCCTTCCAGCGAAAAGGTCACGCCGGTCCGCCCGGGCGGGGTGCGATAGTCGCCCTCCAACCGCACATAGGCGATGCGCAGCTTGTCGAGATTGAGCAGCGCGCCGGAGCCGCCGTTGAACACGCGGGTGTCCTGATCGACATAGTCGAACCCGCCCGTCAACGCGGCATTGCTGTTGAGCGACCGCACCAGCGGATGGCGCACATCCATGCCCGCGATCAACGTGTTGGTGCGCAGATCCAGCACGTCCAGATCGGGCCGCGACCAGGCATAGGTCAGGCGTCCGCCCAGCGTCGTGCCGGTCGAATTCAGGCCGAAGATATGGCCGATCTGCGCGATCCGCTGCTCTTCGAAATCGACCGTCGATTGCGCGCCGATATAGGTCACGTCGGACAGGCCGGTCAGGCCATATGCCTCGGCGCGGACATAGACCGTCTCGCGCCCCAGCTGACGCGAATTGTAGTTCTGCGCATTGGCCAGGATGGCGAAGGGCCGATAGGTGATGTTGAGATCGCCGATCACGTCCCCGGGGGCTGTGCCCGCAGGCCGCAGCGCCAGCTGCACGTCCAGCCCGGGAATATCGCCCGCCAGCAACAGCGCGCGCTCGGCGTCGCGCTCGTTCAGCGGATCGAGCGCTTTCAGCTGCTCCACGCGCGCCGCCAGCGTATCGGCATAGGGCCCCGGCGTGCCGCGTACGCGCACCTCGGTCAGCCGCGCGGTGATCACATCCAGCCGCAGCGTGCCGGTATCGATGTTCTGCGGCGGTATCTGAACCGATGCGATATACCCCGCCCGCGCCAGGGCCGCGTTGGCCTCGTCGCGAATGGTGCAGACCACCTTGAGAGGCTGGGTGCCGGAGGCGAAGCCGACGTCCGACAGCGCATCGGCGATATCCGGCTGCACTGGGCTGCCATCCGGCCGGGCATAGGTCACCGCCGTCAGGTTCAGCGTCAGGTCCGATCCCTCGAACGGACAGTTCGACCTGACGATCGCTTCACGCGAATCGACTGAAACGTTCGAGGTGGGGGCGTCCTCCGGCGCGGGTGGCGTCACCTCTTCGCGCGACGGGATGCCCTGGGGTGGTACCGAAGTCTGGGCGGCCGACGGCGCAGCGAATACGCTGGCTACAAACGCGGCAAAACCCGAACCACAAACAAATTGGGTTCGCGCGCTGGCGAATCGACGCATCAACTATCCCCCTATGGCGAAGACTGGACGCAGTCCTCACCATGATCACGCCGGTCGTTCCCGGCCACCGATCGGGCTTTTGCCCGTGATACGCCCCTGAGCGAGTCGCCACGCCGGCCGGAGATTAGCGCCGCCGCCTTCGACAAGTCAACGATCTGGCGGCGTTTTGGCGTCAAGGATGCCGTTGTTGATGCAATCGCGCATCGCTCCTCGGAGTAACCCCCAAAGACAATAAATGCCGTCGCCGGTCACCCATTTCCGATCAGCCGCGAAATGCATCTTTGCCCGATCGGCCAGCACCGACCGGGCTTCAGACGCCCGGATCCCTCATCCGCAGCTGCCGGCCCTGGGCGTGCGCGGCAGCGGCCGCCCCGCAGCGACGCCGGTGGGCGCGCCATCGTCGATGGCGACCTGGCCATTGACGACCACGGTCCGCATTCCGCGCGAGAACAGCGCTGGACTGGTGTAATCGGCGCGCGGGCCGAAGGTCTTCGGATCGAACGCGATCACGTCCGCATAGGCGCCGGGCTTCAGCTGGCCCCGGCCCTCCAGCGCGAATATGCCGGCAGTCACGATCGTGCTGCGATCGATGAAGGTGGCGAGGTCTATGATCTCGCGCTCCTTGACATAGGTGGCGTATTTGCGTGCGTAGGACGCATAATAGCGCGGGTGCCCGGGCGAGGCGTCGGAGCTCGTCACCACCCACGGCCGCTGCATGAACGCGGCGATATCCTCCTCGCTCTGGTTGAACGAAGCGACGCTTGCCTCGCCCCGTCGCAGCACCGCGATCGCGGCGTCGACGGGATCGGCGCCGGTTTCCCGCGCGATGGCTTCCAGCGTCTTGGCCTCGGTTCCCGCCGGTCCGGAGGTGATCAGCAGCGAGGCCGCGCCACCGCGGCGGCGCAGATTGTCGACCATCTCCGGGCGGATGCGCGCCAGCTGCCGGGGATCGTCCAACCGCTTCAGCATCGCTTCGCGGCCGCCATCCTGCGCCCAGCGCGGCATCAGCGCGGCCGAAAGGCCGGTGCCCGATGCGGACCAGGGATATTGATCGGCATGCACGGTCAGCCCGGCGCGCTGCGCGGCCTCGATCTTGGCGATGATCGCCGGCGCCTGGCCATGCACGTCGACGCCGAGCGCCTTAATATGGGCGATATGGACCGGGATGCCGGTGTGGCGCCCGATCTCCAGCGCCTCGTCGATCGCACCGGCAAGGCCGATGGTGTAGCTGGATTCGTCGCGGATATGGCTGTCATAGATGCCGCCCCGGGCGGCGGCGGCCCGCGCGAGCGCGACCACCTCGTCCTGCTTGGCGAAGCTTTGCGGCGCGTAGAACAGGCCGGTCGACAGGCCCATCGCGCCTTCGCACATGGCGCCCGCGACCAGCGCGTTCATGCGGCCGAGCTCGGCCTTGCTGGGCGCGCGATCGGCCGCGCCGACAACCTTCAGGCGCACGGCCCCAAGACCGACATAGCTGGCGAAATTGATCCCGCTATCGTTCGGCGCATCGCCGCCGAACGTGGCGCGGATATCCGGATCCCCCGCCCCGTCGACGCCGATGAACGCGGTGGTCACCCCCTGGGTGAGGAAGGGCAGGACCAGCCGCGCGGCGGGGTCTTCGGACGCGAGCGCATCACCGGCATGCGTATGCGGATCGATGAAGCCGGGAGCAACGATCAGCCCCTTCGCATCGATGATCCGCTTGGCCCGGCCGGGCGCGCGCTTGCCGACATAGACGATGCGATCGCCGCGGATCGCCACGTCGCCCTTGAAGGGTGCGGCGCCACCCGGGTAGATCGTCCCGCCACGAATGATGATGTCGGGCGGCGCCTGTTGCGCGTCGCCCGCGGCGGGTGCCAGGCCGCCCATCACCAGCACCGCCCCGATGACTGCCTTGATGCTTCGTCCGCGCGGCATCCGCTGGAAGGTGATCATGCTGGCGGCCCCTTTATGACGGTTGGGTGATAGTGCAGAGCCGACCGCACGAAGGGAAGCCGGTGCCCGATCGAAAGATTTTACCACCCCATAGCCGAGAGCTATGCGCCCCAGAAGCCCGCGGCCGGAGGCATCAGGACGCCCGTTTCCGCGCGCACGCCGCCGGCGCGATCATCGGCCAGCCATAGCGGACCATCGAGATCGACGAAGGCGCACCGCTGCGCGACGATCAGCGCCGGCGCGATCGACAGCGATGTCGAGATCATGCACCCGGTCATCAGCTGCAGCCCGGCCGCCTCGGCCGCATCGGCAAGCGCGAGCGCGCCGGTCAGCCCGCCGGTCTTGTCCAGCTTGATGTTGGCGACCTGATAACGCCGTGCCAGCCGCTCGACATCGGCGGCGATGTGCAGGGATTCGTCGGCGGCGATGGGCACCAGCGGCGCGAACCCGTCGAGCGACGCGTCCGCGTCGGCGGGCAGAGGCTGTTCGAGCAGATCGACGGCAAGCCCGGCGAGCAGCGGCTGCAGCCGCTCGACCTCCGCCATCGTCCAGCTCTCATTGGGATCGACGATCATGCGGGGTCTGGGCGCGGCATCGCGCACCGCGCGGATCTGGCTCTCCGGATCGCTCCGATCCACCTTCACCTTGATCAGCGGCACATGCGCCAGCTTGCGGGCGGCTGCGGCCATGGCGGCGGGGGTATCGAGCCCTACCGTGATCGCGGTGGCGGTCGCCGCCACCGGCGGGTGGCCGACCATGTGTTCCACGCTGACGCCCGCACGCTTGGCCTCGAGATCCCACAGCGCGCAATCCAGCGCGTTGCGCGCCGCGCCGGCGGGCATCAGCCGCTGCAGTTCCTCACGCCCGGCACCGCCTTCCAGCGCGGCGCGGACCGCCTCTATCGCTGCCAGTGCGCCGGAGACAGACTCGCCATAGCGCGGATAGGGCACACCCTCCCCGCGGCCGGTATGACCATCGGCGGTGATTTCGACGGTGACGACGTCCGCCACCGTCTTCACCCCGCGCGATATGCGGAACGGGGTCGCTAAAGCGAAAGAGTCGCCGCGCGCGGAGAGGGTTCGAAGCATTTGATCATCCAGTCGACAATTGGCTCCACCCCCATGGCGAAGGGATCGGTGCAGGGAAGGCCAAGCGCGTCCGACGTCTCCGCGCACAGCCGCTCGGCTTCGGCGCGCGGCAGCTTCGAGGTGTTGAGCGCGACGCCGACCGCCCGCACCGCCGGATTGGTCAGGCTCGCGACATTGAGGTTCGCCTCCAGCGTTTCCGCCAGCCCGGGCATCCGGTAGTGCGGCAGGCCCCGCATATGCGGCCGGACCGGATCGTGGCACAGCACCAGCGCATCGGGCTGGGCGCCGTGCAGCAGCCCGGTCGAAACGCCGGCGAATGAGGGGTGGAACAGCGACCCCTGCCCCTCGATCAGATCCCAGCTATCGTCGTCACGGGCGGGCGACAGCTGCTCGATCGCGCCCGAGATGAAGTCCGCGACAACCGCATCCAGCGGCACGCCCGCCCCGGCAATCAGGATGCCGGTCTGGCCGGTGGCGCGGAACGTCGCGGGGATGCCGCGCTGCTTCAGACCGCGCTCCAGGCACAAGGTCGCGTACATCTTGCCGACCGAACAATCGGTGCCGACGGTCAGCAGGCGGCGGCCGGCGCGCGGCTTGCCGTTGCCGATCGGGATATCGTCGGCGGGTTCGCGCACGTCGTGCAGCGTGCGCCCGCAACCCCTGGCGGCGGCGGCGAGCGCAGGCTCGTCGCGCAGCCGCTGGTGCAGGCCGGAGGCGACGTCCAGCCCCGCCTCCACCGCGGCGACCGCGTCGCGGACAAGCGCGTCGCCCAGCTTGCCGCCGGCATTGGCGATCCCCAGCACCAGCGTGCGTGCGCCCGCCGCCGCCGCCTCGGCAAAGCCCATCCGCGGCAGGCCGAGGGTCAGCGTGCAATCGTCATGGCGAAATTCGCCGACGCAGTCCTCGCGCCGGAAAACCGCAAGGCCGCGCGACGTCTTGATCCCGACTTCGTCATCGGAATGGCCGAGGTACAGGAGATAGGGGGCTGCAATCATTCGCAATCCTCACATCGGTTCGTTGCCTGCTTATGGCGGGAGTAACGCCGCCCCGCTCATATCGAGTACGCCCGGAAACATAACTGGCGGCTATGCCCCCGCCGGGGTCAGCAAGGTGCGGCCGCGCGCCTGCGCCTCCACCGCTTCGCGGCTGAACGGCAGCTTCTGCATCTGGCCGGTGATCCACGGGATATAGTGATCGCGGTAATGCCGCGATTGCGGGTCGGCCGACTGTCCTGGCAGGTTGAGGTACAGGCTGTTGTCCCAATTGCCCACGTCGATCACCTGCAGATAGCTCGCGCCGCCCGAGGTGCGATAGCCCCGGCTGACCGAGACCCAGCGCGCATTGACGGTGAAGTTGTCGCCCGGTGATTGCCCGCCCTCGATTGGCGGAAAGGCGGCGGCGATCGCGGGAATGCGTGACAGCGGATGCGCGATCCGCACCTGATGCAGCGCGCCCCAGCGCCAGCGGGCGGGATCGTCGCCCATCAGCCGCCTGGCCTCGGCCCAGGCGGCGGCGAGCGCTTCGTTGAACAGCCGGTCGCGCGTCGCCGTCCGGTCGGGTCCGAAGCGCGCGTCGGGATCGCGCGTCAGGCGGATCAGCTCGCCCGCCGCGATCGACGGCACCAGATGGCGCGCCCTTGGCGGCACGATGGCGTCAAGCACGCGCTTGCCGAGATTGGCCCAGAGTATCTGGAACAGCGCCGCCTGCGCGCTGCCCGCGCCCAACTGCCCGTTCCATCCGCGCAGCATGTCGGCGGCGGGCTTCGCCGCGACGCTGGGGGCGGCGGGGATGAGCGCCGCCAGTTGGCGCGCCGGCGTCGACGACACGTCCTGCTGCAGCGCCGCGCTGTCCGCGATGCTGTGGCGCGGCTGCATTTCCAGCACCTCGACGATCCGATCGTAGCGAAAGGGTTCGCGGAACGAGAAGGCGAGCGGAACCGGATAGTCGGCAGGCAGATTGTTCTGGTTGGCGGTCGCGAACCAGCCCTTTGCGGGATTATATTCGCGCGGCAGCCTCTCGGCGCCGAACCGCCCCTTCCAGTCGTAGCGGCCGTCGCCCGGCACCGGCAGCAGCCCGTCATGCCCGCCGCTCCGCTCGGGCGCGTGCCCGATCACCTGCCAGCCATGATTGCCGTCGATGTCGGCATAATGGAAGTTGGTCGGCGAGGGATGCAGCTTGAACGCGTCCCTGAGACTCTCCCAGTCGCGCGCCAGGTTGATCGCGATCATCGCGAAGCTGCCCATCGCGCCCGGCATCATCGTCACGCTCGCCAGCGCAGTCGCCCGCCGCCGCGCGGGATCGTGCAGCAGCACCGGCCCATGCACCGAATAGCGCAATATCAAGCGGCGCGAGGGAGCGCCCCTGACCATCAAGGTCTCCTCGACCCTTTCGAACCGCTTCCAGCCGCCGGCGTGGCGGTACCGTTCGGGATCGGCGGGATCGAGTTCGAGAATGAACAGATCGCTCTGGTCGTTATGCGAATTGGTGCGGCCAAAGGCGAAGCGATCGGTATGCCCCTGCATGATACCGGGCAGGCCAGGCGAGCCGCCGCCGATCACGTCGAGCCCCGGCGCCGTCAAATGCGCGACGTGGCGCGGGGCGAAGCCGCCGATCCCCAGATGCGGATCATTGGCCAGGATCGGCCGCCCGGTGGTGCTGCGCCCCGGCCCGATGGTCCAGGCGTTCGATCCGGCATTTTCCTGCTCGATCCGCGCGCCTGCCGGATCGCGCACCGGCGTCGGCGTGGCGCCGAAGGGCAAGGCGCCCTCGGCCTGGGCCAGCACGCCCAGATCGCGCTCGGATATGGCCGCGACGTTCAACCCTTCGGGCGCGCGAAGCCTCCATGCCGGGCGCAGGGGCGCGACCAGCGTGTCGAGCTCGAGCATGCCCATCGCCGCCAGCCTGGCGCGGCGGATCTCGTCATCGACATTGCCGATCGACGCCCCCCGCTCGATCACCAGGTCGCGTAGGTCCCAGCGCAGCGGCGCCGCGCCCAGAATGCGATATTCGGCGGGCAGCAGGCTGGGGTCCGCCATCACCTCGTCGATGCGGGCGTTGATCCCCGCGACATAGCCGCGCGCGCAGGCAAGTATTTCGGGCGGCACCTTCGCCAGCTCCGCATCGAGGTCGCCGCGAAAGTGGAACAGCCGCTCAGCATGATCATGCACCGCGAACTCCGCACCGAAGGCCTCGGCCAGCCGCCCCATGCCGCGACGATGGCCCAGGTCGAGCTGGAACAGCCGGTCGCGCGCGACGACATAGCCCTGGCCGAAGAATGCATCAGCCTTGCTGCCCGCGCGGATGTGCGGAACGCCCCAACGATCGTCGATGATCTCGATCGGCCCCGTAATGCCTGCCACCGCCCGTCGCCGCTCGCGCGGCGCTTGCGCCGGCGTCGCGTGCGTCATCGGCATCAGCGCCACCACCGCCGTGGTTCCCGCGAGGAAGGCGCGACGGTTGAGCTTCATGCGGTTCTCCCAGCCCAATGGCGATGCGGAACGGGGAATGCGCGCCCCAAAGGCCTGGCACGCTATCGAATGCCGGGCTCGCGTCGTATAGCAAGCGTTGGGCAGGTTATGCGGCAGGGCTATGGACGCAATGATATCTTGCGTTCAGCCCTTTCCGCGCGATCCATTGCCTGAGGCTATGGATGATGCAACGCAAAGAAGCGCTGCACCGATTGACTTGGTTCTCTCGCCACCTGCACCTTCACAACCGGAACGCGCCGATGTGGGGGAGCATGAGGTCGGTCGGCGCAGCCGATCGACCTCAGCATATCACTAGGCGTCGCAGATGACGACGAAATGACAATCAGAGACTGCCGGCCACGCAAAGACGACGAGAACATCCGGGTGGACGGGCAGCAAGGAGGGTGACGGGCCGGCGCTTCGCCGTTCGCATCGCGCAAAGCTTTCAAGGGGGATTTCGATGCACGCCACAAGCCAGCTTTTCCGTCGCAGCGGCCGTCACGCGGCGCAGGCCAGCCTCGCCGCGATCGCGCTGGCGAGCCTGATGCCCGCGTCCGCCGCCGCGCAGACCACCGATCCAGCCACCGATCCGCAGGCCGAACCCCGAACAGCCCAGTCTGATGACCGGGGCCCGGACATTCTCGTCACCGGCACGCGCATCGTGCGCGACGGCTTTCAGGCGCCGACGCCGCTGCAGGTCCTGACAGCGGAAGACATCGAGAACTCCTCGCCGACCAACAATATCGCCGACTTCGTCAACCAGCTGCCAGCGCTCGCCGCGTCGATCCGCCCGTCGAACTCGCGCCTTGAGCTCAGCAACGGCCAGGCGGGCATCAACGCGCTCAATCTGCGTAGCCTGGGAACGGTCCGCACGCTGGTGCTGGTCAACGGGCGGCGCTCGGTTGGCTCGACCGCGAACGGCATCGTCGACGTCAATACGATCCCGCAATCGCTCGTCCAGCGGGTCGAGGTGGTCACCGGCGGCGCTTCCGCCGCTTATGGTTCCGACGCGGTCGCGGGCGTCACCAACTTCGTTCTCAACAACCAGTACGAGGGTCTGAAGGTCGAAGGCGATGTCGGCGTCACTGAACGCGGCGACGGGTTCAACTACTCGGGCGCCATCACTGGTGGACTGAAGTTTGCCGATGGCCGTGGCCGCCTGATCGTAGCGGGCGAAATCGCGCACACCGACGGCATCTTCGAGGTCGGCCAGGATCGCGGCTGGAACCACACCGGCTTCGTGCGCATTCAGAATCCGGCATGGTCGGCCAACTCGACGGCGCCGCGCTATCTGTTCCGCACGCAGGTCGGTCAGGCGAACTCGACGCCCGGGGGACTTATCACGGCTTCGACGGGTGCTATCAATAACACCCTGTGCGGAACCTATTTCGGGCAGAGCGGCTCGGTTAACCGATATCAATACGGCACACTGGTTCAACCGTCGAATGTGTGCGCGCCCGCCTCGCCAGCCTCGACCACCAGCCCCTCGCTGAACCAGGGCGGCGACTGGCGGGTCAACGATACCGGCCGCCGCATCGGCCTGAACCCGGAGGAGGACCGTTACGGTGTGTTCGGCCGGCTGAGCTTCGAGGTCAGCGACGGCATCACGCTGTTCGCCGAGGGTTCGTACAATCGCCAGGAAACGCTGTTCAACGCCGGCCCGAACCTGATGACCGGGCTGTCGATCAACGCATCGAACTGCGGGGCCGGGCCGACCGCGCCGACGACCTGCAACGCATATCTCTACCAGGCACTCGGGTCGGCACAATTGGCGGGCATCACCGGCGTGACACTCGCGACCAGCGGCGCCGATCTGCCGTATCGTGGCTCGAACAACGAACGCAAGGTGCAGCGCTATGTCATTGGCGCCGAGGGCGAGTTCGACGCGTTCGGAAGCGCCGCACGGTGGGACGTTTACGGCCAGTATGGCCGCGCCGACCTGCACGAGGAGTTGATCAACATCCAGCAGACCGTGCGGAGAAACAACGCACTCAACGCGGTGTTCGCCCCGGCGGGCAACGAGAGCGGTCTGCCCACCGGGTCGATCCAGTGCGCGATCAACGTCGATGGAAACGCAACCAACAACGATCCCGCCTGCCGGCCGCTCAACCTGTTCGGCGTCGGTGTCGCCGACCCCGCCGCGATCAGCTACATCCTCGGCAACCCCTATCGCGACCAGGTGCTCGAACAGACCGTCATCGGCGCCAATTTCTCGTTCAACCCGTTCGCGACCTGGGCGGGCGACGTCAGCGTCGCGATCGGCGGCGAGTACCGCAAGGAAGAGATCGACGGCTTCGTTCCGCAGGAATTCCAGCCGATCCAGAACGCCAACGGGACGACCACGCAGGTCTGGTCGGTAGGAAACTTCCGCCCCAGCAAAGGCAGCTACGATGTCAAGGAGGCCTATCTCGAGACGGTCGTGCCGCTCGGTTTTGGTCTCGAGTTCAACGGAGCGATCCGCGGAACCGATTACTCGACCGTGGGCTTCGTCACGACCTGGAAGGTCGGCGCCACCTGGCAGCCCATCGACGATATCCTGATTCGCGGAGCGCGCTCGCGCGATATCCGCGCGCCCAATCTGAACGAGCTGTATCAGGCGGGCACGGCCAATACCTCGACGGTGAACAACAGCCCGTTCTTCCCTGGTCCGGGACCGGGGACGGGCACCTATGCGCAGAACCTGCCCTATCTCGGAACGATCACGGGCAACCCCAATTTGCGCGAAGAAACGGCGGATTCGTGGAATGTTGGCGCGGTGGTGACTCCCCGTTTCCTTCCCGGCTTCAGCGCGTCGGTCGATTACTGGCGAGTCAATGTGAAGGACGCGATCGACAGCTTGAGCGCGGATGACATCGTCCTTCGCTGTTTCGAAGGACGCGCGGACTTCTGTGCGGCGATCACGCCGGACCCGGCCAATCCGTCGCGCGTCCTCATTTCCCGCCAGCCGATCAACTTCGCTAGCCTCCTGCTTCGTGGCCTCGATTTCGAGGCGGCTTACCGGATTCCGATCGGCGACGGTAACTTCTCCCTGCGCGGTCTGGCGACGCGCTACATCGAAAACACCGTGGATACCGGGGTCCCGAACGTGGTGCCGATCAACACCGTCGGTGTGTTGGGTGTTGGCACCGGCACCCAATCGATCACGCCGAAGTGGATATACCGTGTCAGTGCTGCGTACGACACGGATGCCTTCTCGCTGACGGCAGTGGCGCGCGGCGTGAGCGATGGCAGGTACGACGCTACCGGCATCGAGTGTGGCACCACCTGCCCGGTCTCGACCAACCAGTTCCCGACCTACGAGGACAACAGCATCGAAGGCGTGACCTATCTCGATCTCAACGCAACGTTCAAGTTCGACACATTCGGCGACAAGAAGGGCGAGTTCTTCGTCAACGTCACCAACCTATTGGACAGCGATCCCATCCTCCTGCCGGAAACGGGCCTGGCGGCGAACAGCACCTATTCGGACCTGCTCGGCCGCTCCTTCCGGCTCGGCTTCCGCATCCAGTTGCGATGATAAGACAGTCGCGGGGTGCGACCCGAGCGCCCCGCGACACCCCCCATCAACTGCTGTGATCCGCCACGATCCGCCAGCCCTGCGGCGTCCGGCGAAACAGCAAAGTCGTCGGCCCCTGCGCTGCCTTGCCACCGGTCGCGGTCGGCGTCAGCCGGTATCGCGCGGTGAACAGCGCGTAATCCGGCCCGACCATGCGGAAATCGAGGGTCGCGAAATCAAGCGTGCCGCGCGTGTTGGCGCCGCGCCTGAAGCTGGGCGCGTAGCGTGCGGCGATGGAGGATTTGCCGCGGATCAGGTCGTCGCTCGTGACATAGCTGGTCGCCGGATCGTCGGCATAGACCGCCATGAACCGGTCCAGGTCGCCGCTGTTCCATCCCGCTGCGCTGTCGCGCATCGCCGCCTCTATCGCTGCCCTCGCGACCGGCGCGGGGACGGATGCATCGTCCTGCCCCTGTTTGCACCCTGCGGCGATCAACAACAGCGGCAGCAGCCACGCGATCCGCACGCTCAACGCTCCATCAGGTTGGCGAATGCAGGCTCCTCGGCCATCTCGATCTCCTCCAACTCTTCCTTTTGCACCTGGGTGCGGTTCATCTCGAACCCGCCGGAATATTCCTCCAGCTGCCAGAAACCGCTCACCCGCGTGCCTTCGGCGTTGATCGTCCCCGCATAGTTCACCGCATGCGCGGCATCGCTTTCACCATCGTACATCTTGGTGAAGCTCACCTCGGCGCCCTCCCGGCTGCCGCGCACGATCGCGTTCAGGTGCATGGTGGTGTCGGCAATGGTGTTGGGTTCGCTGATGTTGCCCGAAACCAGCCCGGCCACTTCCTCCAGCGAAGCGATGAACGAGACATCCGGGTCTCCCGTCCCGAGATAGCTGAAGCTGCCAAACCATGCCCCGGTCAGGTTCATCGGATCGCTCATCCCGCCCGCTCCTCCAGCAATTCGGCCAGCGCCGCATCGGTCAGCGGCTCGGCGCAGAGATAGCCCTGATAGAAATTGCACCCCTCGCGCGCCAGCAGGTCAAGCTGCTCGGCCGTCTCGACCCCTTCCGCCACCACCGACAGCCCCAGCGATCGCGCCATGTCGATCACCCCGCGCACCACGATGCGGTCGCGTGCGGTGCCGGTGATGTCCTGCGCCATCCGCTTGTCGATCTTGAGATAGTCGAGCGGCAGCGCCTTCAGATAGGCTAGGCTGGAATAGCCCGTGCCGAAATCGTCGATCGCCACACGGATGCCCGCCGCACGGAATTGCGCGAACAGATCGGCGGCCATCGACAGATCGTCGATCAGGCCGCCCTCGGTGATCTCCACCGTCAGGCGATTTCGCGAAAAGCCGCTGGCGTCCACCCGGTCGATGAACAGATCGGCGAAGCCGGGCCTCCGTACGTCGTTCGCGGTCAGGTTCAGCGCCAGGCGCAGCTTGGCCCGCCGTCCCGTCCAGGCGGCGGCGGCGTCCAGGATCACGCGCTGGACGTGATCGGATAGCGCCAGCACCAGATCGGCGCGCTCAGCGGCGGAAAACAGCGTCTCCGCGCCCAGCAGCCCCAGCACCGGATGGCTCCACCGCGCCAGCGCCTCGACGCCCGTGATCCCGCCCCCGCCGATCGCCACCTGCGGCTGGAAGCGGATCTCGATCTCGTCACGTTCGATCGCGCGGCGCAGATCGACCGCCAGATCATAAGGGGCGGGTTCGGCGGTGCGGCTGGCGTAACGCACCGTGGCCCCATCCGAATCGCGCGCCGATTCCAGCGCCTCGCCGGCGCGGCGCAGCAGGCGCGCGGCATCGCGCTCGCCCGCCTCCCCCACCGCCACGCCGATCCGCGCGCCGAGGGAAACGATCGCTCCGGAGGAGATGAACGGCCGCGCCACCGCCTCGGCGATCTGGTCGGCCAGCAGCGTCACGCGCTCTGGGTGCTCGGTCAGCCGCCCGAGCACGGCGAATTCGGACCCGCCCATGCGTGCGACCAGCCAGTTTTCACCCAATACTTCGGCGGCGACATGTTCGATCCGCGCCGCGACGTTGCGCAGCACCGTGTCGCCCGCGGTGCGGCCATAGGCGGTGTTGACCATCTCGAACCGGCTGAGCGCGATCAGCAGCACATGCACGCCCGCGCCCTCGCCGCCCGACAACAACCGGTCCAGCCAGCGCCGCGCGGCCAGCGCATCGCGCACACCGGTGACGACGTCGCGCGTCGCCGCCCGCCGCTGATCCGCTGCGTCGGGCGGCGCCAGCGGCTCCATCGACCAGTCGCCCGCCAGCTTGCGCCCGGTCTCGGCCAGGCCTGCCAGCGTCGCCGCCAGCGTGGAGGGCGCGAAGGGCGCGACCAACAGGTGCGTCGCCCCCGCTTCGCGTGCCGCATTCAGCCCGGCGATGTCGTCGGACCCGACGATCGCGAGCAACGCCGCGTGCTGGCCGAGAATGGCGGGCGCCAGCAATGCCAGCGCCTCGCGCCCCCCCGCCGCGCGCAGATCTGCCACCACCGCCCGCGCCCGGCTGGCGAGGAACTGCTGGTCGAGCGGCGTATCGCCCTCGACCGCGACCAGTCGGACGCCGTAGCCGCCGGGCCCAAGCTGACGCGCGGGAGCAACGAAAACCGTCGTATCAGGGCGCTCCGCCTGGTCCATCATGTCGTCATTCGCCCCTTCGCCTAAGACGCTAGGCAGGCGGCGCGCCTTGCGCAATCGCCCATGTCGGCCTAGCTGTCTCATCATGGACGCTCCCGCATCTGCACCGCAGCTGATCGACGTCCACGGGCGGAAGATTAGCTATTTGCGCATATCGGTTACCGACCGGTGCGATCTGCGCTGCCGCTATTGCATGTCTGAAAAAATGACCTTCCTGCAGCGCTCCGCCCTGCTGAGCCTGGAGGAGATCGCTCTGATCGCCGATCGCTTCGTCGCGCGCGGGATCACGAAAATCCGCCTGTCGGGCGGCGAACCGCTGGTGCGGCGCGACGTGATCGACCTGACCCGGCGTATCGGCCGGCATCTGGGTCAGGGCCTGGACGAGCTGACCATGACGACCAACGCCACACGGCTGGCCGATCATGCCGACGATCTGGTCGCCGCGGGTGTGCGCCGGATCAATGTCAGCCTCGACAGTCTTGATGCCGATCGCTTCCGCTTCATCACGCGGCACGGCGATCTCGATACCGTGCTCAACGGCATTGCCGTCGCCAAGGCTGCCGGGCTGGCGGTGAAGATCAACATGGTCGCGCTCAAGGGCCTGAACGACGACGAGATTCCCGCGATGCTCGGCTGGTGCGGACGGCAGGGTTTCGATCTTTCGTTGATAGAAACGATGCCCCTGGGCGCGATCGACGAGGACCGCGCCGATCGTTTCGTGCCGCTGACCGCGGTGTTCGACGACGTCTCCCGCCGTTTCGCCCTCTCGCGCGACACCCATCGCACCGGCGGGCCCGCCCGTTATTGGCGCGTCGGAGAGTTCGGCACCCGGCTTGGCCTGATCTCACCGCTCACCAACAATTTCTGCGATGGGTGCAACCGCGTGCGGCTCACCACGGAGGGCCAGCTCTATATGTGCCTGGGCCATGAGGATCGTGTCGATCTGAAGACCGCGTTGCGCGACGGCGGCATTCAGGCGCTGGATGAGGCGATCGACGCGGCGCTCGGCACCAAGCCATTGCGCCACGATTTCCGGATCGATGCCGCCGCTCCGGCAGTATCCCGCCACATGAGCGTGACCGGCGGGTGAGCGGCGGCGCGCGGGCGCTCGTCGCCTCTCCCACCGACGTCGCCCAGGCGGCCGCGCGCGACCTGCGCGAACGCTATGATTGGGTGCCGGTGGAGGACGCCGATCTGGTCGTCGCGCTGGGTGGCGACGGCTTCATGCTGCAGACCCTCCACGCAATGCTCGAACGTCGCCGGATCGTGCCGGTGTTCGGCATGAACCTCGGCACCGTCGGCTTCCTGATGAACGAATGGCGGTTCGAAGGGCTCGAGGCGCGGCTGGAACGCATCAAGCCGTTCAAGGTGACGCCGCTCAAGATGACCGCCGAAACGATTGCCGGCGAGCGCATCACCAGCCCGGCGATCAACGAGATATCCCTCCTCCGCGAGACCCGCCAGACCGCGAAGCTGGAGGTGACCGTCAACGGGCGCGTCGTCATCCCCGAACTGGTCTGTGATGGCGTGCTCGTCGCGACTCCGGCGGGTTCGACCGCGTATAATTTGTCGGCCAACGGCCCGATCCTGCCGCTCGGCTCGACGATGCTGGCGCTGACCCCGATCAGCCCGTTCCGCCCCCGGCGCTGGCGCGGCGCGATCCTGCCCGACCGCGCCCGCATATCGCTGCGCGTCCTTGAGGCGGACAAGCGTCCGGTAAGCGCCGTCGCGGATCAGCGGGAAGTGCGGGAGGTCGCCCGTGTCGAAATCGAAATCGACCACGCCCGCGATCTCACCTTGTTGTTCGACCCCGAGCACGCGCTTGATGACCGCATCACCATGGAACAGTTCATCGCCTGACGGGCGATGGCGCGCGCAATTCATCGCCTGACGGCTTGCAATCGGCGAAAAGGCGCTGCTATAGGCGCGCTTCCCGAAACGCCGCGCGTGTCGGGACTGGGTGTTCCCTGATAGCTCAGCGGTAGAGCTCTCGACTGTTAATCGAGCGGCCGTAGGTTCGAATCCTACTCAGGGAGCCACCGCCTTTTTTGGCGGGACAATTACGACCAGACCGTATGAGGGCGACGTTAGGGGGGCCGCGCATCTTCGCACGGCCCCTCGACGGTCAGCTTCCAAGGGGATGGCTCAGCTTGTGAAGTCCAGCTGGATCACCTTGGCCGGTGTCGCGCGGCAATAGATTGGAACTGCTCGGTCGCCATCGGGATAGGTCGCGGTCAGTTCGGCGCCGAAGCGCCAGCCGCCATTGCCGGGTTCGATACTCGTCAGCCGATGCAGGCGCAGCCGCGTTCCGCCGGTCGCACCTATCTGACGCGCGGCTTCAAAAAGGCAGGTCTGCATCGACGGCCTGGCGCTGGCCTGAAGCGACGAAAGATCGGCCGAAACCGCCGCCGGCGGACCGGGCGGATAGCTCGGTGGCGTTTCGGGTGCGCTCGTTCCGGCAGTGGGGCTCGCCTTCTTGTTCCGGCTTGCAAGCAGCGCGACCAGGCCGGCAGCAACCACCACACCACCGATGATTAGTCCGGTGCTCGGTCCCTTGTCCCTGTCGGGGCGGTCATTGCCCCAGTCATTGCCGTATCCATAGGCGAATGTGCCCCGGCAATTACGGGATACCCAGATCGAACGTCGGTCATAGCCCCAGCTTCGTCCCTGCGTGCAACCACCGCCGCGCGTAAGGAGCACGACGCGATTCTCGGTTCGGGCATTGCACCGCTGCGTGCGGTTGTTGCGCGATTCACAGCTGACCCGGCCGGCGTAGCCGCGATTCTGTTCAAAACCAGGATAGCCAGGATAGGGCCTGGGCGGCTGGATCTGCGGGCGTCCGGGAATGGGCTGGGGTAGCGGCACGGGACGGTCGGGAATCGGCCGAGGCAAAGGGACAGGCCGACTTTCCGGGGCCGGTCGCGTCTGCGCCATCAGGGGTGTCACGCTTTGCCCGATCATTGCTGTCGATAAAATGATCGTTCTGAAGATGCCTCTCATGCGCGATTCCCTTCCCTGCAAAGTAATCGTTTCGGAGTCAGTATAGTTTGAATATCATCACGCTGCAGCATGAATCGATCAACCATCCAGGCACTCGCCTAGTCTGATCATTATTCTTGCAGTGTTTGGGCTTCTCGGCAGCACATTGCTCCTGTCATGATTGACCTGTTTCGAGAGTTTTGGAGTTTGACGGGCGCAGCGGCCCTTTTGCCCTAAGGCGTTCCCGCGGTTAAACGGACCGGCCATGGAGAAATCCGCTCGGGGGAATTGGCATGCAGCGGTGGTTGGACAGGCTTGAGCGCGATCTGCAATCGCCGATCGAAGTGCGGCGGCTCGGCACTGGCTGGTTCGCCGGCTTCTTCGCGCTGGTGCTGGCCATCGCCGGCCTGTGCCTGGTCGCGGCGCTGCGCTGGCCCGACTGGTTCGGCACCCCCGAACTGACCGCGGCGCGCGAATGGACGGGTTTCCGCGTATTCGTGCATGCCGTCCTGATCGGCGGCTATGCGCTGGCGCTGCTCAGCTTGCTGTTGCGCCGCAGGAAAGTCCTCGGCGCAACGGCGCTGGTGATCGCGCTGGTCGCCACGCTGCTGGGCGGGGCCGATGTCAGCGCACGCGAGACGAACGACTGGGGCATCTTCTTCGGGGTCGATTTCTTCGCGGTGAACATGATCGCCACCGGGCTGATGTTCGCGCCGATCGAACGGCTGTTCCCGCATCGCGCAGAACAGCGGCTGTTCCGCACCGAATGGCGGGAGGACCTGTTCTATTATCTGGTCAGCTCGATGATGGTGCAGCTGATCACCTTCCTCACGCTGGCGCCCTCGACCTTCATCATGGCGGCCACCGGCAGTTTCGCCGAATTTCGCGCGGCGATCGCCAGCCAGCCCTGGGCGCTGCAGTTCCTCGAGGTGATGCTGCTGACCGACCTGGCGCAATATTGGTTCCACCGCGCCTTCCACCGTTTCCCGTTCCTGTGGGGCTTCCACGCCGTCCATCATTCGGCGAAGGCGATGGACTGGCTGGCCGGCGCGCGGATGCATTTCTTCGAGATCATCGCGCTGCGCGGCCTGACCTCGCTGCCGCTGATGACGCTGGGATTCAGCCCGTCGGTGATGCAGGCCTATATCGCCTTCGTCTATATCTACTCGTCGCTGGTCCACGCGAATTTGCGTGGCGATTTCAACCGGCTGGGGCAGCTGCTCGTCACGCCGCGGTTTCATCACTGGCATCACGCGATCGAGAAGGAAGCGATCGACAAGAATTTCGCGGTGCATTTCCCCTTCCTCGACCGGCTGTTCGGCACGCATTACCTGCCCACCAGCGCCTGGCCGAGCGGCTATGGCGTGCCCGAACAGGTGCCCAGGGGATATCGCAACCAGTTCCTCTACCCGTTCCGCCGCCGCCGGCTGATGGCCGAACAGGCGCGGGAGGCCGTCAACCCGTGAAGAACTGCCAGATCAACCGGGCGGCGACGTAGAGCACCAGCACCGCCGTCACGCGTCTGATCCAGACCTCCGACAGCAGCTTGAGCCCGAGATGCGTGCCGAGCTGACCGCCGACCAGCACCGCGAGCGCAAGCGGCCAATAGGTCATGGCGGCCGCCTCGACCCCTGCCCCGCCCAGCTTGGTCAGTTGACCGGTAAGTCCGGCGATCGAATTGACCAGAATGAAGAGGGACGCCGTCGCCGCAATCGGCTTGGCCAGTCCCCAGCGCGTCAGATGCAGGAAGGGCGACAGGAAGATGCCGCCACCGATGCCGACCAGGCCGGAAAAATAGCCGATGCCGGCGCCGATGCCGTAATCCTTCCAGCTGGTCGTACGCGTTTCCGTGATCGCGCGCTGACGCTGAACCAGCATCAGCAAGCCCGCAATGAGCAGACCGAGGCCGAGCAAACCGATAAACGCGCTTTGCGAGATCGGCGTCATGCCCCCGGCCCAGGCGAAAGGCGCCGCGACCAGCGCGATCGGCAGCGCGCGCCGCCACGGCATCACGCCCTCGCGCGCGTAGCGGATGGTGCCGCCGGTCACGACGATGATGTTGCAGGTCAGCGCGATGGCGGGGAGAACACGGTAATCGGTCCCCGCCAGCACCAGCAGCGCGTTGTAGGTCGATCCGCCGCCAAAGCCGACGCTGGCGTAGAGCGCGGCGGTGATCGCGAACAATAATGCCGTCACCGCCATCGTCTATCTCCCTTAGGCCAGCTGGCCGTGGCAATGCTTGAACTTGCGCCCGGATCCGCAGGGACACGGCGCATTGCGGCTGACCCCGGCGAACCGCTCCGGGTTTTCGGCGATGTCGTCCGGCAAGGCCGGGCGCGGTGCCTGCATCGGCGGCAGGCGGGTGCTGATCAGGCCGCCGTCGAAATCGTCGCTGTCGTCCTCGCCCGAGAACGGGTCGATATGCGTCGTCAGGAAATCGGGCAGTTCGGGCAGCTCCTGCATCTGGTCCAGCATGGGCCCCGGCGCGAAGCGAGCGTGCGCGACGACGCGGGTTACATCTTCGCGGATGGCCTCGAGCATGCGCTGAAACAGCGCGAACGCCTCGTGCTTATATTCGTTGATCGGCGTCTTCTGCGCATAGGCGCGCAGGTGGACGACCGCGCGCAGCGCGTCGAGCGTCGCCAGATGCTCCTTCCAGTGATGGTCGAGATTCTGCAGCATGATCGACTTTTCAACCGAGTGCCACGTATCGAGATCCAACTCAGCGGACTTGGTCGCGACCTCCTCGTCGGCCATCGCGCGGACGCGTTCCTCGATCAGCTCGGGCTCGACCGCCTCTTCCTTCAGCCAGTCGTCGATCGGCGGCTGGAGGCCGAGCACGTCGAACAGTCGGGTCTTCAGCCCTTCGATATCCCATTGCTCGGGATAGGTCTCGGGCGGGCACGCCTCGCCGACCAGCGCGTTGACCGTCTCCCAGCGCATATCGGTGACGACATCGTCGACCGTATCGGCGTCCATGATGTCGCTGCGCTGTTCGTAGATCACCTTGCGCTGATCGTTCATCACATCATCATATTCGACGACCTGCTTGCGCTGCTCGTAATTACGCGCCTCGACCTTCTTCTGCGCGGTCTCGATCGCCTTGCTGAGCCATTTGCTGCCGATCGCCTCGCCATCGGCGATGTTCGATCGCATCATCTTGGCGAACATCGTGTCCGGCCCGAAGATGCGCAGCAGATCATCGTCGAGGCTCAGATAGAAGCGGCTCAGCCCGGGATCGCCCTGGCGTCCCGAACGCCCGCGCAGCTGATTGTCGATGCGGCGGCTTTCATGGCGCTCGGTGCCCAGCACGAACAGCCCGCCGGCGGCGAGCACCTGCTGGCGCTCTGCCTCGATCTCCTCGCCGATGCGCGCGATCGTGGCGTCGCGCTCGGGGCCTTCGGGCATTTCGGACAGCTCGTCGTCCATCCGGAATTCGAGATTGCCGCCCAGTTTGATGTCGGTGCCGCGGCCCGCCATGTTGGTCGCGATCGTCACCGCGCCCAGGCGGCCCGCCTGCGCCACGATATGCGCTTCCTGCTCATGGAAACGCGCGTTCAGCACGCTGTGCGCGACACCTTCCTTGTTGAGGAAGTCGGACAGCAATTCGGATTTCTCGATCGAGACCGTGCCGACCAGCACCGGCTGCCCTTTTTCCGAATGCTCCTTGATCGACTTGGCGATCGCGGCAAATTTTTCGAGCGTGGTCTTGTAGAATTCGTCTTCCTCGTCGACGCGCAGCACATCGACGTTGGTCGGGATGGTCACGACACCGATCTTGTAGATGTCGAAGAATTCCTGCGCCTCGGTCGCCGCGGTGCCGGTCATGCCCGACAGCTTCGGGTACATGCGGAAGTAATTCTGGAAGGTGATCGAGGCGAGCGTCTGGTTCTCCGGCTCGATCTCGACGCCTTCCTTGGCCTCGACCGCCTGGTGCAGGCCGTCTGACCAGCGCCGCCCGTCCATCATGCGGCCGGTGAATTCGTCGATGATGACGACCTTGCCGTCCTTGACGATGTAATCGGTATCCAGCTTGAACATCTTGTTCGCGCGGAGCGCCTGGTTGACGTGGTGGACGACCTGGGTGTTCTCGATGTCGTACAGATTGGCCCCCTGCAGCAGCCCGGCGTCCTCCAGCAGCCGCTCCAGCCGCTCGGTCCCGTCCTCGGTCAGGGTGATCGTGCGCTGTTTTTCGTCCTTCTCGTAATCGTCCTCGCCCAGATCCCTCACGATGGCGTTGACCGAGATGTAGAGCTCGGACTTGTCCTCGGTCGGGCCGGAGATGATCAGCGGTGTACGCGCCTCGTCGATCAGGATCGAATCGACCTCATCGACGATCGCGAAGGAGAAGGGTCGCTGGGTCATTGCCGCGCGATCGAACTTCATGTTGTCGCGCAGGTAATCGAAGCCGAATTCGTTGTTGGTGCCGTAGGTGATGTCCGCGGCATAGGCGGTGCGGCGCTCGTCATCGCGCAGATTGGGGACGATCACGCCGACGGTCATGCCCAGGAAGCCGTAGATTCGGCCCATCCACTCGGAATCGCGCCGGGCGAGATAATCGTTGACCGTGACGACATGCACGCCGGTGCCCGGCAATGCGTTGAGATAGGTGGCGAGCGTCGCCACCAGCGTCTTGCCCTCACCCGTGCGCATCTCGGCGATCTCGCCGCGGTGGAGCACGATGCCGCCGATCATCTGCACGTCGAAATGGCGCATGCCGAGCACGCGCACCGAGGCCTCGCGGACGGTCGCGAACGCCTCGGGCAGGATCGCGTCGAGATCCTCGCCTGCGTCCAGCCGCTGGCGGAACAGCGCGGTCTGGTTGGCGAGTTCCTCGTCGGACATCGCCTGCATATTGGCTTCGAAACCAGCGATCTGGTTGACGATCTTGCCAAGCGATTTGACGTAGCGGTCGTTCGAGGAACCGAAAATGGATTTGGCGAGGCCACCGAGCATGGATGGGACTTTCGTGTCAGGATATGGATTTGACGTGCGCCGGAAGGGGCGCGAATTTGCGAATACAATGGCTGGGCGGCGCGAGGGCTGCCGAATCGCTATTCGCGCCGTTTCTCAGGCGTAAGGCGCAGCGCGGATGTCAGAACGAAGGCGTCCGGCAAGGCCGCATTGGTCTGGCGCAGCGTCGGCAACAGCGCGATCGGGCGGATGGCCTGCGCGATCGTCGCCGGGGCCATCGCCGCCTGGGCCAGATCACCGGCCTGTTCCGCCGCCACCGCCGTCGCCTGCACGCGCGACACCGCGTCCCGCTCGCCGGAAATCATCCCGGTCAGGCTGGTCAGCAGCGCGGTAAGGAACAGCAGCAGGTTCAAGCGGTGTCCGTCAATTCGTCATGCAGCACGCGCGACATAGGGATTGCTTCGTCGCGCGTCTAGCTGACAAGGGCCACCGCAAAGGAACGACGACTCGATGCCCACGACCAGCATATCGCCCCTGGCCCCTGCCGGCTTCCCCGAGCTGCCCGCGATTGCCGGGGTAACGCCGCATGTCGCCCGCGCGCGCTACAAGACATGGGATCGCTGCGACCTGACCTTCGTGACGCTGGACGAGGGCACGGCGGTCGCTGGCGTGCTGACGCAAAGCCGCTGCCCGTCGCCCGAAGTCGAATGGTGCCGCGCCGCCCTGCCGCTGGGCCAGGCGCGGGCGCTGGTGGTGAATGCGGGTAATTCCAACGCATTCACCGGCAATCGCGGGCGCGCGGCGGTAGAGGCGATCGCGGCGCGGGCGGCCGCGCATCTGGGATGCGAACCATCGGACATCTATGTCGCCTCCACCGGCGTGATCGGCGTGCCATTGCCCATCGACAAGGCCGAGGCGGGGCTGGATGCAGCATTCACCGCCGAGCCCTGCTCCTGGCGCGAGGCGACCGATGCGATCGGCACCACCGACACCTTCCCCAAGGCAGCGATGACGCGCGCGGTGGTCGGCGAACGCACGGTGACGCTGGTGGGCATCATCAAGGGATCGGGCATGATCGCGCCGGACATGGCGACGATGCTGGGTTTCGTCTTCACCGACGCGGCGATCGAGCCGGCGCTGCTCCAGCAGATGCTTTCAACGGCGAACAAGCGCAGTTTTTCGTGCATCACGGTGGATAGCGACACATCGACCAGCGATACGGTGCTGGCTTTCGCTACCGGCAAGGCAGGAAATGCACCGCTCGCATCGATGGACGACGCAGGCGCCGACGCCTTTCAGGCCGCATTGTCAGACCTGTGCCTAGAACTTGCCAAGCTCGTCGTGCGCGATGGCGAGGGCGCGACCAAGTTCATCGAAATCGCGGTCGAAGGCGCCGAAAGCGACGCCAGCGCGCACCGCATCGCGCTGAGCATCGCCAATTCACCGCTGGTGAAGACCGCGATCGCCGGCGAGGACGCCAATTGGGGCCGGGTGGTGATGGCGGTGGGCAAGGCCGGCGAACCCGCCGAGCGCGACAAGCTGTCGATCCGCTTCGGCGAGACGCAGGTGGCGCGTTGCGGTCTGGCGATGGAGGGCTATGACGAAGCCCCCGTCGCCGCGCATCTGAAGGGCAGGGAAATCGAAATCGGCGTCGATCTGGGGCTGGGCGAAGGCCGCGCGACCGTGTGGACGTGCGACCTGACCCATGGCTACATCCAGATCAACGCCGACTACCGGACGTGACTAGGCGAGTTCACCCTCGAGCCAGCCCTTGAGCTGATTCTTGGGGGCGGCGCCGACCTTGGTCGCGTGGGGTGCGCCGTTCTTGAACAGGATCATCGTCGGGATGCCGCGCACGCCGTATTTGCCGGGCGCATCGGGATTCTCGTCGATGTTGAGCTTGGCGATGGTCACTTCCTCGCCTAGTTCCTCGGAGATTTCTTCTAGGCTCGGCCCGATCATCTTGCACGGGCCGCACCATTCCGCCCAGAAATCGACCAGCACGGGCTTGTCGCTGTCGAGGACATCGGTCTGAAAGCTGGAATCGGTGATCGCCTTGGTGGCCATGATGAAATCTCCGTGATCGTTGAGACGTAATCTAGGTGGCAACCGCCTAACCCTCAAGCGGGCGGCGCCAAGCTTTGTTCCGCTGCCGGATAGCCGGGCTTGTAACGGTTCAGGGTTTCGGCCGGCAGATCGAACGGCACCGGGCCCGAGGTGTAGAGCAGCGTCGCAGAGACGGCGCGATCCGGGAAGATCACTCCCAGCGCAGCGGTATAAGCCGCCATCTGGCGCAGGTGATAGGCCGGGATTTCAGCTTCGGAGGCGGGCGCGCGGCCGGTCTTGAAATCGACGATCCGCACGGCGTCCGCCGTCACGATCAGGCGATCGACCACGCCCGACACCACCGTTCCATCCCCCAGCACGGCTGCGAGCGGGGCTTCGGCGAGCGCATCGGGGGTGAAGATGGCGGTGTGCGCCGGGTCATCGATGACCGCCAACGCGGCGGCGGCGATATCGGCCTGGTCCCCCGCATCGAACCCACGCAGGGCAAGCCAGGCACGGGCGCTGACGTCGCGCATCTCCGGCGACAGCGAAGGCAGGCGCTCGAACAGCGCATGGAGCGCCCTGCCCCGTTCCGCTGCGTCGCGCATCGCCGGGTTCGGCGGCGGCCGGGCGACATCGTCATCGCCCAGCGTCGAAGGCGCGAGCGGTCGCGGCGGGCGGGCCTCGACGGGCGCCGGAGCACGCAGCCATGCAGGCACAGCGAAGGGTTCCGATGCGGCCATGACGGCTTTCATCCGGGGTTTGACCGGCTGTTCGGGCTGCGTGCCGGTGAAGCGCATGCCCTTGCCGCCGCCTTCAGCGATCTCCTCGCCGTCCAGCGCGCCCATCGCAAGCGCGCCCCGCGCCCACCAGCTGTCTTCGGGCGCATCACTCTTGCCGCGGCCGAGCGCGCCCGCGAGCACCAGCCGTTCCTCGGCGCGGGTCATCGCGACGTAGAACAGCCGCCAGTGCTCGGCGCGATCACGGCGCTTCTGCGCCTCCAGCGCCGCCGCCAGCGGTCCCGCGCGCTCCTCCTTGCGAGGGGCGAAGACCGGGACCGGTTCGTCGATGCCACCCACGTCCAGCCCGAACAAATCGGTGCGCGACCGGTCCGGATCGCCGGTCGCGTCCGCCAGAATCACCAGGGGGGCCTGCAGGCCCTTGGCGCCGTGCACGGTCATCACCCGCACCGCGTCGCCTGGGCCGGAGGCGTCGCGCTTGATGTCGACATCGCCACGATCGAACCAGTCGATGAATGCCTGCAGGGTGGGTGTGTCGTTCGTCTCGAACTGCAAAGCCGCGTTGAGCAGCTCCTCGATCGGATCGCGCGCCTCCGGGCCGAGACGGGCGAGCAATTTGCGCCGTCCGTCGAGCGCGCCCGAGAGGATGTCTTCAAGGAACCGGTAAGGCGGCACGAAATCGGCGCGCCGCAGCATCCCGAACAACGGTTCGAGCAGAGCCGGATCGCCATTCGCCTGCAAATGCGGCCAGAGACGCGCGCGTTCCCCCCGTCTGGCGCGCTGGTACAGCTCGTCCTGCGTCCAGCCGATCAGCGGCGAAACGAGCAGGCTGGCGAGGTTGAGATCGTCGAGCGGTTGCAGCACGAACCGCACGGCGGCGAGCAGATCCTGCACCGCCAGCGGCGCGTTAAGCCGCAGCCGGTCGATCCCCGCCACCGGCACCCCCGCGGCATGCAGCCGGGCGACCAGCAGCGACGCCAGCTCGCCGCGCTTGCGCACGAGAATCATCACGTCGCCTGCGCCCAGGGAGCGTCCCTGGCTTTCCAGCATCAGCGGCTGGTCGATCCAGACCCTGACCTGCAGGGCTACGCGATCGGCAAGCGCGCGGGTGGGATCGGGCACCCAGCCCTCCTCCCCCGGATCGACCAGATCATTATCGGTGACCGGCTGCCACAGGGTGACGGTGCCCGGCCCCTTCACCTCGCTGGCGTGCGTTTCGAGGCGCTCATCGCCCAATTCCCCCGCGCCCACCGCGGCGATCGCCGCATCGACGAATTCCAGCACAGGACGCGTCGAACGAAAGCTGTGCGTCAGCGACAGCGTGTTGAAGCCGTGACTCGCCTGCCGCGCCATCGCGGCGAACCGCTCGCGCGCGGCGCGGTATTCGGCCGGATCGGTGCCCTGGAACCCAAAGATCGCCTGCTTGAAATCGCCGACGGTGAACAGCGTGCGGACCTTCCCCCCATCCTCGCGCGCGACGGCGAAATACTCCTCCGCCAGCCGCTCCACGATTTCCCATTGCTGCGCATTGGTATCCTGCGATTCGTCGACGAGGATATGATCGGTCGCGCGATCCAGCTTGAACCGCACCCAGTCGCCCATGCCCGGGGTGGCCAGCAGATCGAGCGTCTTGCGGATCAGGTCGTCGAAATCGACCGCGCCGGCATGGCGCTTGGCGGTGGTGTAGGCGGCGGCGTAGCGCTGACCGACCCACAAGGCCGCGGCCAGATCGTCGGCATAACCCGCCAGCGCGCGCATCGAGAGAAGGCCAGCGCACCATTCGCCGAGTTCGCTGGCAAGCGTTTCATAGTCCGGCTCAAGCGCGACGAGCTTGGCGGAGAATTTGCGCAACTCACCCTTGGCGGTGAAGGCGATGCCGATCAGGTCGCTGATGGCGGCCGCTCGCGCTCGTCCGTCTCCCGCGAGCCAGCGATCGGCGATGTCGGCGTGGCCAATGCCGGTGGCCGTCCCCCAGCCGCGGTTGGCCGCGATGACGGTATCGAGGATGCCGGTGTCGAATGCTTCGCAGGCTTCACATATCGATGCCTCGACATCGCCCTCCGGCACGCCGAGCAGCCCTCGCACCGTTCGTTGCACGGCCTCGCGATCGATCGGCAGCCCCGCCATCGCGACGGGCGCGCGGGCGCACGCCAGCAGGAACTTCTCCGCCCCGCCCTCGCCCAGCCGCAAGCTGAGCGACGCCAGCGCCTCGATCAGCGCGTCCTCGCCATTGGCTTCGGCCTCCAACAGCATGCCCGCGAGCGCCTCGCGCGCCAGCTTCGCTTCCTCGCGCGCATCGAGCGGGCGAAAGCCGGGTGCCAGCCCTGCCTCCGCCGGAAAGCTGCCGAGCAGCGACTGGCAGAAGGCGTGGATGGTCTGGATGCGCAGGCCGCCCGGCGCGTCGAGCACGCGGGCGAACAGCGTGCGGGCGCGCTCCACCTTTTCCGGCCCGTGATCCTCGCCGAGCGCGATGAGCTCGCCGGCCAGTTCGGTATCCTTCAGCCGCACCCAGCGCGCGAGACGGCCGGAGATGCGCTCGGCCATCTCCGCCGCGCCCGCCTTGGTGAAGGTGATGCACAGGATCGCGGACGGATCGACACCCGACAGCAGCAGCCGCAGCACGCGCGCGGTGAGCACCTGTGTCTTGCCGGTCCCTGCGGAGGCGGACAGCCAGACATGCTCGCCCGGCGCGCTGGCGTCGCGCTGGGCGCCCTTCAGCACGGGGAAAGCCCGATCAACCACGGCCGAACCATTCGTCGCGGCGCATCAGCTGGTCGTAATCGGCATAGGGGGCGTATTCGGGGTGCAGCTTGGCGGTAAAGGCGTCGCCACCGGTCAGCCAGCGGCCCACCGCTTCGGTGAAATTATGCGCCGCCAGCGCGACGAAGCGATCGGCCGGGATCGGATCGGTCCGGCCATCGACCGGCGAGACGATCTTGCCGAAGCCGCCTTCCTTGTTGCGCGCCAGCGACCAATATTCGAACGCCTCGGCCGTTCCCGCGACACCGTCGAACCCGCCGCGCTCCGCAATCAACCCGATCAGGCCGAGCTGCAGGCTGTATCCGGCGGCCACCGATCTGGTGCTGGGCGCCTCGCCGGTCTTGTAGTCGATGATGGCGAGGCCACCGCCGGGCATGCGGTCGATCCGATCGAACTTGCCGGTCAGTTTCACGCCGGCGATATCGATGCCGCCCTTCACCTCCGCGCCGATGACATCGCGCCCGCCCGCGCCGATCTGCTCGGCGATCCAGTCGATCGCGAGCAGCAAGCGCGGCTGCCACAGCGCGCGCAGCATCGGGTGGACCTGCGCCTCGCGGAACATCGCCTTGGCCCTGGGACGCAGGCGAGTCGGGTCGCAATTGTCCTCCTTCGCCCAGCGTTCGAGGATGTCGTGCACCGCGGTGCCGCGCCACGCCGCGCTGGGATCGGCGTCGACGGGATCGAGCGCGTTCAGCCCCAGCATGCGCCGCGCGTAGAAGGCGAAGGGATCGGCCTTGAGGCGATCGACCTCGGTCACCGAAATGACGCGCGCGCGTTCCGCCACCGGGGGCGAGGGGCGCGGGCGCAGCACAGGCTCCGGTTTGCCGCCATCGTCGATGGAGCGCGCCATGCGGGCGAGATCGTAATCGATCGTCAGCTTATCGCCGACCAATGCCTGCAGCCGCAGCCACAGCCGCGAGGCGACGACAGGGGCGGTCGCGTCGCGCGCGGCGCGGGTGACGAGGACCTCCTCCGCCCCCAGCGCCATGGCGAAATCATGCGCCTCCACGCCGATCCGACGTTCGAGACCGGGCAGGCCTAGCTCGGCGCGGATGCGCGGGGCCAGCCAGGGATCGGGCACCGGCAGGCCGGGCCAGACGCCTTCGTTCAGCCCACCGAGGATCATCAGATCGGCACGCTGCAGGCGCGCTTCCACCAGTCCGTATATCGCCAGCCGGGGGTGACCGCCCTGCGGCGGGCGCACCGCGACCTCGCCGAACAGGATGCGCAGCAGCGGCGCGACCGCGGCGGGATCGATCAGGGCGGGGCCGTCGGGCCCGGCTTGCTCGATCGCCGCCAGCGCATCGGCCGCTTCGCGCCCCTGCGGATTGGCCCATACCGCGCCGCCGGACAGCGCATCGGCGGTATCGCGGATACTGGCGGTCATCTCGGCAATCGGGCGCGGCGGACCGGCGAAGACCGTCGCAATGTTCTCCAGCTGCGTGCGGGCTTCGGGCCACCATGCTTGCGCCGTCCGCCAGTGCGGCTCGGCGAGGTGCGCGGCGACACCGTCCAGTCCCGCCGCCGGACGCGGACCACGCAGCGCCAGATCGAGCGCCCGGGCGCCATCCAGCCAGCGCAGCCGATCTTCGCCGCTGCGCACCAGCGGATGCTTGAGCAGCGCCATCAGCGCGACCGGCGCGAAGCGTTGGGCGGCGGCCTCCGCCAGCGCGATCAGCAAGGTGCCGCTGGCCAGTTGCGACAGCGGCTGCCCGGCCGAATCGTCGATCGCCACGTCCCAGCGCGCGAGATGCGCGGCGACCCGGCGGGCGAGCGCGCGATCGGGCGTGACGAGCGCTGCGGTGCGGCCGGGCACCTCCAGCGCGCCGCGCAGCTTGATGGCGATCGCCTGCGCTTCTTCAGCGGGCGTATCGAATTGGGCGACGGTTACGCCGGGCAGCGTGCGATCGGCCTTCTCGTCGATCCATTTGCCGGTGAAGGCGGCCGGGCGCAGCGCGTTGGCCACCGCGCGTGACCGGGCGGGCGTCGTGCTCGCCTCGCCGCCACGCCACGGCGTTATCTCGCCGCGCCCAACGCCGATGCGGTCGAGCAGCAGCTTGAGATGGAATTGCGGATGGCTTTCGATCGCGCGCGTGGCGAAGCCGGTGACAGGATCGGGATCATGCGGCCCGAGCGCGGCCCATTCCTCCTCCGGCATCGCGAGGTCGAGGCCCGCGAAGACGACCTGCCCGTTTCCCATGCCCGCAATCACGCGCAGCAACCCCGCAGCGGCGGGCGCGCTGTTGCCGATCCCCGCGGCGATGACGAAGCCCGGTGGCGGTGCCGCGCGCCAGCGATCGGCGACCAGGGCGAGCTGTCGGTTACGGCGGTCCTGCAGGTCGATCTGGCCGCGTTCGGCGAGGATGCCCGGCCAAAGATCGGTGAGGACCGACAATATCCTGAGCGACACCGCCCAATGCGCCGACAGCTCCCCGTCAAGCTCGAGCGTCGCCAGCCGGGCGGGATCGACGCCCTCGACCACCATCTGATCGAGCACCCGAGCCAGATCGCCCGCGAGACGGACGGCTTCGTCCGCGCCGACGGGTTGCCCCTGCGCGCCGCGCACGCGTTCGACCAGCCGCGCCAGGATCATGCGCCGCCGCATCGGCTCGATCGCTGGCGGAATCGCGGCGTCGGCGGGATCGAGCGCAAGGCCGACCCCCTCGCCCAGGTCTTCGTCGCCGATGGTGACCAGGCGCGGCAGCAGCAACCCGCCGCCGCTCAGCCGGACGAACGCCTCGGTCAGCCCGCGGACCGCGCGGTTGTTGGGCAGCAGCACCAGCCCACGCGCGAGCGCCAGCGGGTCACCGCCGTGCCGCGCGATCAACCCATCGGCGAGCGCGTCGGCAAAGCCCTTGTGCGGGGGGATAGTGAAGAGGTTGAGGCCACCCGGCTCAGCCATCGGCCAGAATGGCCTCGGTCTTCGCTATCGCACCCGGTGTGCCGACGTCGAACCACAGGCCCTGGTGGACAAGACCGTAAGCCCGCCCCGCGGCGATGGCGCGCTCCCAGAACAGCATCGTCGAAAACGGTCCGTCGGGCGCATCGACGATGGCGCGCTTCGACAGCATCTGCACGCCGGTATAGACGAAGGGCGCCACCTGCCCGGGCTTGCGGCGGCGGGTGATCCGTCCTTGCGCGTCGAGGTGGAAATCGCCCTGCCCTTTGTGGCAATGCGCCCGCGCCTGCGGCACCAGCAGCAGCAGCGCGTCCATCTTCGCATCGTCCCAGCGCTCGGCGAGCAGGCGGATCGCGTCGGTCGGGCCATCGACCCAGAGATTGTCGCTGTTGACGCACAGGAACGGATCGCAATCGATCAGCGGCAGCGCCTGCACCAGCCCGCCGCCCGTTTCCATCAGCTGTTTGCGTTCGTCGGACACGACGATCTCGATGCCCGATACCTTGTTGGCCAGCCAGGCCTCCATCGTATCGGGCAGGTAATGGACGTTGACGATGGCCTTCTCCACGCCCGCCGCGCGCAGCCGATCGAACACATGGCCGATCAGCGGCTGCCCGGCGACCTCGACCAGCGGCTTGGGCCGGGTCGCGGTCAGCGGGCGCATGCGCTTGCCCAGCCCCGCCGCCATCACCATCGCGGTGCGCGGCACGGCGCCCGCCGCCGGGGGACGGATGGCGAGCTGGCGCCTGACGCTCATTGCTCCGCCAGCACCATTGGATCGCCGCGCAGATGCGCCGGGATGTTGGCGTCGAACCACGCCGCGACGGGCGCCAGCGCGGGATGCGCCAGATCGCGCTCCAGATATCCCCACACGCGCGGACACATCGCCGGATAGCGCGGCTTGCCGTCGCGTTGCCACAGCCGGGTGAAGATGCCGATGATCTTGGCATTGCGCTGTGCGCCAAGCACGGCATAGGCGGCGTCGAACGCATCGCCTTCACCGGTCGCGCCGCGGTACCGCCCCAGCATTTCCGCCTCCAGCGTCGCCGGCACGTCGCGCCGCGCGTCCTGCAGCAGCGAGACGAGATCATAGGCCGGATGGCCGGCAAGCGCGTCCTGGAAATCGAGCAGACCCAGCGCCTCGCGCCCTTCGACCAGCATGATGTTTTCCGCATGGTAATCGCGCAGGACGGTTACCACCGGCTTTGCCGCCTCGACCGGCGCCAGCACCGCATCCCACGCCGCGGCATAGCCCGCAGCATCCACATCCAGGCCAAGCGCGGGGCAATACCATTCGGGCAGCAGCGCCGTCTCGCGCTGATAGATTGCGCGGTCGTAGAAGGGCAGGTCAGCGGCGCCCTTGGCGCGCAGGGCGACCAGCAGATCGATCGCCTCGGCATAGATGCGATGCTCGCTCTCCGGCGCGGCATCGACAGTCTCGCGCATCCGCGCATCGCCGAAATCCTCGAGCAGCACCAGCCCGGCGGCTGGATCGGCGGCAAGGATCGCCGGCGCGCCAAAGCCATGCGCGCCGAGCCATCCGGCGATCGCGATGAACGGCCGGGGGTCCTCCTCCGGCGGCGGCGCATCCATCAGGATGGCCGATCGCGATCCCGCCTGAACGCGAAAATAGCGGCGGAACGACGCATCGCCGGCGAGCGGACGGATATTCGCCTCCGCCCAGTCATGCTTTGCAAGAAAAGCCGCCACGCCGGGCGGCGGATTCATATCAGGGACCATCGCGCCTTCCATGCGTCTGGCACCCGCGCTGTCAAGCGCCGCGCGCCCGATGGTTCGGGCATCAGCGTCAACGCCAGCACATCGCTCCACAATCCCGCGCCCATCCGCTCGGGCCACTCGATCAGCAGCAGCGAATCGTTTCGCGCCTCGTCCAGGCCCAATTCGTCGAGTTCGCGTGGATCGTCGATGCGGTAGAGATCGATGTGCAGCACGGGCAGCCGCACCTCGGGCGGATCATAGGGCTGGACGATGGCGAAGCTGGGCGACGGCGCCTCGCCCGCCAATCCCAGCCCCGCGAGCACGCCGCGCGCCAGGCTGGTCTTGCCCGCCCCCAGGGGGCCGGCCAGCGCGATCACATCGCCCGCCTGCGCCACGGCAGCGAGCTTTTGTCCCAAGGCATGCGTTGCCGCTGGGTCGTTCAGAATCATGCGCGCGGCAGCATGATCGTCAGCAACGTGCCTTCGCCCAGTTCGCTTTCGATGCTCACCTGGCCACCATGCGCCTCGACGAACTGGCGGGCGAGCGGCAGGCCCAGGCCCAGTGCGCGATCCTCGCCGCGCGCCACCTCGGCCCGCGCAAAGCGATCGAACGCCCGCGCCGCCTCTTCCTCGCTCATGCCGGGACCGTCGTCGGACACGACGATGCGGGCGGTGTCGGCGGTGCCATCGGCGTGGAGCAGAATGCGCCCGCCCGCCGGAGTCGTCGCTATCGCATGGCGCAGCAAATGCCCGATCGCCTGCGACACGCGCTTCGCATCGCCATCGATCGTGCCCACCGAAGGCTCGATCCGGACGACGAACTCGATGCCGCGTTCAGCGGCGGGGCCAGCATGGGCATCGCCGCATTCGACGGCCAGCGCGACCAGATCGACCGGTGCGCGCTCCAGCGGCAGCGCGCCCGCATCGCCCTGGGTCAGATCGAGCACATCGTCGATCATCTGGCCCAGCCGCTCGACCGATTGCAGGATCGCGGCAACATATTCCTCCGCCTGTTTGGGCAGGCGCCCCGCATAGCCGCCCTCCAGCATCTCGGCGAAGCCGCCGATGCTGGTCAGCGGGGTGCGCAATTCATAGCTCATCGTCGAAACGAACGCGGTCTTCAGGCTGTCCGCCGCCTCCAGCGCTTCATTCTTGTCACGCAACGCCCGTTCGATCTTGCGGCTGTCGCTGATGTCCAGCATCGTGAACAGCGCATTGCCATCGGGCAGCGGCACCGCGGCGAATTCGAAATGGCGGCCATCGGCAAAGGCGATCCGCCCGCCGCGCTGCTTGCGCTCGCCGGTCGCCGACCGCACCAGATCGCTGACCAGCCGCGCCCGCGCCGGATTGGCCAGCCGGGGGGCGATGTCGGCAACCAGTGCGTCCACACGGGGATGGCTGGCGAGCAACTCCTCATCGAAACCCCAGGCGTCGCGGAAACGCGTATTCCACATCTGCAACCGCCCATCGGCGGCGAACACGCCCAGCGCCTCGAACAGATTGTCGAAGGTCGCGGTGCGCACGCGCAGCAGCGTGTCGCGCGCGGAGGATAGCTGCGCCTGTTCGGTGCGGTCCTCGAAGATCAGCAGCAGGCCACCCTCTGGCAGCGGCTGCGCGACGACGCGCAGATGGGTGCCGTCAGGCAACAGCCAAGGCTCCTCGATCGCGCCGCCCGTCGCCATGAACCATTCGCGGCGATCGTCCTTCCAACTCGGGAAATCGCGCACCTCGGGCAGTCGTCCGCCCTCGCGCATGCGTTCCAGCACGCGATCGAAGGCGGGGCGTTCGGTCAGCCATTCGGGCTTCATCGCGAACATCCGGCGAAACGGCTGATTGGCGTAGGACAATGTCCGCTCTGGACCGAATTGCGCGACTCCGGCGGACAGCCGATCGAGCATGTCGCGCTGCGCATCAAGGAACCGGCGCAGCGCCGCCCGCGCCGCTTCCATATCCTCGATATCGATCGCGTATCCCGCGACTCCGCTCGCGCCCAGCGGCACATCGGTGACCTGCAGCATCCGCCGCGCGCCCGCGATGGTCACGGGCACACGGCTGGTCACCGGCGCCTTCGCGTTGCGCGCGGCGTCCGCCTTGGCCAGGGGGCCGCCGCCATCGGTCCGCTCGATCAGCTCGATCTGGCGCGCCACCACGGTTGCAGCGTCAGCCGCCTCGACCGCGGCGACATAGGCGGTGTTGACCAGGGTCAGGTGAAGATCGGTGTCGCGATGCCACATCGGCATGGGCGCCGCTTCGATCAGCGCGGTCAGCGCGTCATAGGCACGCGTCAGCCGCTCGCCCTCGGCGGCAAGCCGTTCGATCTCGGCCTGCATCTCCGTCGCGTCGAACACCCACAGCACCGCACTGCCGGAGGCGACCTGATCGAGCGCGCGCTGGCCGCGCAACATCAGCACGCGGTTTGACCCCTGCGTGCGAACCGAGCGCGTAAAGGCACGGCCCGATTTCTGCGTGGCGCCGATCTCGCGCGCAAGGAGCGCGGCATCGGCTTCCTCCAGACCGCCCCCCGGTTCCGACAGATCGGTCAGGAATCGCGGGATGCGTGACAACCCAAGCCAATCGACCATCCGCTCGGGCATATCGATCCGCCCATCGGCCCAAACAATTGCCGCGGGCGCGGGCGAGGCGGAAAGCAAGGCATCGGCGCGCACGCGCGCTTCGCGCAGCGCCTGCGCCTCGCGCTGCGCGGTGAGGCCCGCGTAAAGCGCCCAACACCCGGCCCCGATGAGCAGCGCAAGCACGGCGCCGGCAAGCACGGCGGCCAGAGGCGTCAGCTCGATCATTGCAGCTCGCCGCAGGCACCGTGTTTCAAAATCATCATGCAGCCGCTCTTAGGCCAATGACGCGGGAGACGGGAACCCTGCCGCACGTTTTCGCTACAACTGGCCGACGGGCCTTATGCGCTGGCGGCAGAGACGCATCACGCGCCTCTGCCGCCAGCGCTCGTTCAGGCTAGAACAGCGAGTCGAGCGAAACCTTCGCGCCGGCGTAGAAATAGCGCCCGATGCCCGAGACAGGGTAGCTGAGCTGGCCAATGTCCGGCTCCTGCTCGAAAATGTTGTTCACACCCCCATAGAGGGTGAAACGGTCGTTGACCTCGATCTGGGCCCGGATGTCGTGTTCCCAGCGCTCTTTATAGAAGAAGTAGCGCGGGTCGGAGATGTCAGGGTCGGCTTCAAGTGCCTCGGTCGTATAGCGCCGCGTCTTGCTCCAGTAGACGACGCCGTAGTTCAGCGAGAAATTGTCCAATGACCATGTGACGTTGGCCGATCCGCGCCAGCGCGGGTTATATTGTTCGAGGATGTCGTCATCGACGTCGGCACCCGGCGTCGGCACGAAGTTGATCGTGTCCAGATAGCCGCCGACAAGATTGATGTTGAAGCGGCCGAGCCCGTCGATCGGCGCAAACAGGTAATTGATGCTGAAGTCCGCGCCCGAGGTGCGGAAGGCGGCGACGTTGGCAGGCTGGACGTTGAAGCCGATCCGGCGCAGCGGATCGTTGCCGTCGCCCAGCACGAAGCCTTGCGACGGTCCCGGAGCCGAATTGCGGAAGAGATTCGCGCAATAGACATTATCGATCGTCGGCTGATCGACGCACAATTGCGCCAGCTCGGTCGGCGTCGGGGTATTCACGGCGTCACTAATACGGATGTTGTACCAATCGAACGTAATGGTCAGCCCCGGCGCGAAACGAGGCCGCAGGACCACGCCGGCGGTCCAGGTCCGCGCAGTCTCTTCGGTCAGGTCGGGGTTACCGCTCAGCGTGCCGCGTCGCGACGTCGTGCCCGTCGGGCTCCCCGACGGATTGAACGCCGCGATCTGGGCCGGGGTCAAGCCGAGCCCGCCGAGGATAGCGGCGCAATTCGCAGGACGAAACGAGGTGCCCTGATTCACTCGAGTAACGTCGCAGGGATCGGTCACGAAGCCGAAGGTGCCGGACGTGGGCGTGAAAAGCTCGCCGATGTTCGGCGCGCGGACGGCCTGCGCGTAGGATCCGCGGAAGCGGATGTCCTCGATCGGCGCATAGATCGCGTCCACCTTCCACGTGGAGGTCGAACCGACGGTCGAATAGTCCGAAAGCCGGACGGCCGCCGAGACCGACAACAGTTCGGCGAAAGGCATGTCGGCAAGAATCGGGACGTTCAGCTCGGCAAAGACCTCCTTGACGTCGAACTCACCCCCGCTGGCCGCGACCGCGGAGAAGTCACGCAGTTCTCCATTGATCACAAGATCGTCAGGAATCGAGCTGCTCTCCTCCTTGCGATATTCGGCGCCCAGCGCGAACCCGATCGATCCGCCGGGCAGCGCCAGCAGCGCGTCGAAGTCACCCGAGACCGAACCGGACACGACATGCTGGCGGATGGTTCCAAGGTTCGTGTTGTCGGCGAGAACGAAGGCCAGCGCTTCTGGAGACGCGTTGTTGCCCAGGATGTTGAGGGGGCGGCAGGGGCTGCCCGCGCCCGGCGTGAAGGTCGTCGGCGCTGCGCCGAAGTTGGGATCGTCCTCGAGCGCGGTCGGATCGAGCGTCGAACGGCATACGATCTGCCCGTCGGGCCCTCGGACCGCATCCAGCGCGGCGTAGTAGCGATCGCCGATCAGATTGGAGGTCTGGGTCGAGCGCGACTTGGTTTCACCATAGACATAGGAGAGCTCGTAGCGGGCATTGTCGGTGATCTTGCCGTCGATCCCGCCGACGAAGCGCAGCGTGTCGCGTTTGATGCGCTCACCGCGCTGGCCGAAATCGAAATTGTCGCGTGTTACGTAGGCGCCATCGGGCGCGGCGCCAGCGCCGAAGCGATCGAGCAGAAAGGCGTTGTCGGGTTGGAGGTAAGTGAAAAAGTCGAAGCTCGGCTGGCCGACCGAGAAGGACCGGGTGCGCACGAACTTGCCCTCGGCGAAAACGTTGAATGCCGGTGAGAACTCGAAGCGCGTCAGCAGGTTGGCCGCATGGCGCTCAATCTTTGGAAAGAGGTCGCCAAAATAGCCGGCGGTCGGCGTGTTGGACGCGCCGCCGATCGCCCGGCCGCCTCCGCCTGGCAGGAACGTGCCCCCGTCATAGGGGAGCCCGCTTCCCGTCCGGTCGGGGACAAAGTCGAGGTCCAGATCGACGGCACCGTCCGGCGCGCTTTCGAACCAGGTGAGGTTTGTATACGGGATATTGTCGAAGACGTTCGGATCGTCGACCAACGCGCCATTGGGGCCGGTCGGCAGAAAGTCATCGATATTCTGCCAGAGCGATTGGTAGCGGCTGTTGTCGCCGGAAAAGGGCCGCTTGAACGAACTCAACCGGTCGCTGTTGCTGTATTCATAGGCCGCGGTGATGTTGCCGCGTCCGTCGGCGAAGTTGGTGCCGGCGACGACCGACACAAACTGGTTCGCCGCGTCCCCGTCGTCCGAGAGGCCGGCCTGCGCGCGCGCGCGCAGGCCCTCAAAGTCACGCCGGAGAATGAAGTTGACCACGCCTGACACACCGTCCGCACCGTAGATCGCCGACGCACCGCCGGTCAGCACATCGATCTTCTGGATGAGATCCTGCGGGATGGAGTTGATATCGACCGCGGCGCTGTCCGGCACGCCGGCGACGTGCCGCCGGCCGTCGACCAGAACGAGGGTGCGGTTGGTACCAAGGTTACGAAGATCGAGAAGATTGGCGCCGGTTTCATTGAAGCCGGCATCCGCGCCGCCTGAAAGCGACCCGCCCGTCGAAGCCGTCAGCGCGGGGTTGCGGATCAGGACGTCGGTGAGGTTGTTGAGACCAGTCGCCTCGATCGCTTCCGACGTCACCGAGACGACGGGCACCGCCACATCGAGTTCCGGCCGCGCTATGCGCGATCCGGTGACGACGATGTCTTCACCCTGCTCATCCACCGCTTCCTGCGTTGCGATTTCGGCATCGGTCACCGTCTGATCGGCGGATGGAGGGGTCTGTTCCTGCGCGAGAGCCGGGGCGGCGAGCGCAATCGCCAACACTGCGAAAGCACTGCAACGCAGGTAACGCCCAGAACCAAAATTTTTCATTTCGATGCCCCCCTTTGGATCGAGGCACCGCCTGGCGATGCCTCTCGCTCAACAGGGAAGGTTATTCATAACCGCGGTCTGGTAAAAGCATAATGCCTGAGCACGATAACTTCCCGCCGCGCCTGTCGTATTTCTGCAACAGGCGCGGCCTGCTGCATCAATAGCGATAGTGATCCGGCTTGAACGGCCCTGCGACCGGCACCCCGATATAGTCCGCCTGCTTCTGGCTCAGCTGGCTGAGCTTCACGCCCAGTTTCTCAAGGTGAAGCGCCGCGACCTTCTCGTCGAGATGCTTGGGCAGAACATAGACGTCGTTCTTGTACTGATCGGTCTTGGTGAACAGTTCGATCTGCGCCAGCGTCTGGTTGGTAAAGCTCGCCGACATGACGAAGCTGGGGTGGCCGGTGGCGTTGCCAAGGTTCACCAGGCGGCCCTTGGACAGGATGATGATCTGCTTGCCGTCGTCGAACTCGACGAGGTCGACCTGCGGCTTCACCTCGGTCCATTTGTAGTTGCTGAGCGCCGAAATCTGGATCTCGCTGTCGAAATGGCCGATGTTGCACACGATCGCCATGTTCTTCATCCCGCGCATGTGATCGGCGGTGATGACGTCGGCATTGCCTGTCGCGGTGACGAAGATGTCGGAGCGCTTGACCGCTTCCTCCATCGTCACGACCTCGAAGCCCTCCATCGCCGCCTGCAGCGCGCAGATCGGATCGATCTCGGTCACCAGCACGCGCGCGCCGCCGTTGCGGAGCGACTGGGCGCTACCCTTGCCGACATCGCCGAAGCCCGCGACGGTCGCGACCTTGCCGGCGAGCATCACGTCGGTGCCGCGGCGGATCGCGTCGACCAGCGATTCCTTGCAGCCATAGAGATTGTCGAACTTCGACTTGGTCACGCTGTCATTGACGTTGATCGCAGG
>JAESGW010000288.1_pt1 | contig 74110 bp, 91 predicted proteins | sample 9269791 | NCBI WGS metagenome assembly JAESGW01 (sample SAMN16773120, study PRJNA677053) | algae metagenome | isolation source: Aphanocapsa lilacina HA4352-LM1 and co-occurring heterotrophs from near cave... | place: USA: Maniniholo cave, near Haena, Kauai, HI | collected 2009-07-28 | reverse complement strand
GCGCAGCTCGGAGGGGGTGGGCGGCGGGCACGATGCTTACGATCTACCCCATGTGATCCGAAGGCCCATGCAACATCGTGCACCCTGCACACCCCACCCCATCCCTCCCCGTCAAGGGGAGGGTGTCCGCGGGTGAGCTTTGGGCGATCCAGCCACAAACTCGATCCCCACCTTCCCCTCGACAGGGGAGGCAAGCGAAGCTTGGGAGCGAAGCGGAGGGGGTGGCGGCGAGCACGATATTGCCCAAGCTGCCTTTCCAACCTTGCCGCGATTTCATCTTGCCGCAACACCCCGGCAAGCCGACGCAGCACATCCTCTCCCCGTTGCCACTCACCGATGGGAGACTCCGATGACCCCGACCCGCGCCACCATCCTCGCCGCCCTCGTTGCCGCGCTTGGCCTCACCGCCATGAGCCCGGCTTTTGCCGCCGGTCCCGATCGCCCACGCAATGACAGCCGCACCCTCGAGTTCCGCCGCGATGCCGCCGGTGGCGCCTTCCGCTTCGCCGAGTTCTCCTGCAACCCGCGCGCTGCCGACCGACTGGAGCGCCGCCTCGACCGCATGGCCAGCAAGCTCGACCTGAGCAAAGACCAGGAAAAGCTGTTCGAGGATTTTCGTACCACTGCGCTGACCGCGCAGACCGATTTCGCCGACCAGTGCGACACCATGCGCCCCGGCAAGACTGCCAACCGAAACGAGCGCCCGGACCTGATCCAGCGCCTCGAGCAGCGCCTCAAATTCGATGAAGCCCGCCTTGCCGCGATGAGCGAGCTGCTGCCACAGTTCAGGAGCTTCTACGAAAGCCTGACCGAGACGCAGAAGCGCCAACTCGCCCCGCGCCGCCATATGCAGGGCAAGTTCCAGCATCAGGGCAAGCAGCTGCCCCATCGCCCCACCGCTCCTGCGGCCCCCGGTTTGGACGGCTGACCCCAGTCCCCGCCGGTCCGGAGCGTAGTCCCGCGCTCTAGTCCCCAACGCGACCGGCCGCGACGCCGTCCCTCTGAAGCCCCGGTGTCCCCTCCCACCGGGGCTTCTTCGCTCTCGCGGGTGTCCGGTGAACTCCGCCCCCAGCCACCGGCCTCGCCGTGCCCATCCCCCCGCTTATCCACACGCTGCATTGCCGCGGTCACATCGCTCCGCTAACCATCGATCCTCTCTCCCCGCGAGCGCCACTCATGACCGCCCTGCCTCTCGACACCGACCTGATCCGCGCCGAGTTCCCGGCGTTCCGTGAGCCGAGCCTCGATGGCTGGGCGTTCTTCGAGAACGCCGGCGGCTCTTACACCAGCCAGCAGGTGCTCGGCCGGCTCGACCACTATTATCGCGCCACCAAGGTGCAGCCCTACGGCTTCTATCCTGCCTCGCGCGAAGCCGGCGCCGCCATGGATCTGGCGCATCGCCGCATGGCGCAGGCGCTCAATGTCGGCATGGACTGGATCCATTTCGGCCCCTCCACCTCCGGCAACACCTATACGCTGGGCCACGCCTTCGCCGGCTGGCTGAAGCCCGGCGACGCGGTGGTCGTTACCAACCAGGACCATGAGGCCAATGGCGGTGCCTGGCGGCGGCTCGCCGATCGCGGCATCGTCATCCGCGAGTGGCAGGTCGATCCGGTCACCGGTCATCTCGACCCGGCGGCGCTCGACAGGCTGCTCGATTCAAAAGTGCGCGCCGTCTGCTTCCCGCACGCCTCCAACATCGTGGGCGAGATCAATCCGGTGCACGAGATCGTCCAGAAGGCCAAGAGTTACGGCGCCATCACCGTGGTCGACGGCGTCTCCTACGCGCCGCACGGCCTGCCCGATCTGCTTGAGCTCGGCTGCGACATCTACCTGTTCTCGGCCTACAAGGTGTATGGCCCGCACCAGGGCGTCATGGCGATCCGCCCCTCGCTGGCGTCGGAGCTGCCCAACCAGGGGCACTTCTTCAACGACACCCAGCCGCGCAAGCGCCTCGTCCCGGCTGGCCCCGATCACGCGCAGATCGCCGCCACCGCCGGCGTCGCCGACTATCTCGAGCGCGTCGCCGAACTCGCCGGCGACCGCGTCGAGGGCGCGAACCCGTTCCGCAAGGCGCACACCGCGATGCGCCAGCAGGAGGAAATCCTGCTCGCGCCGCTGATGGAGTTCCTGCGTTCCAAGAACAACGTGCGGTTGATCGGCCCGACCGATCCGGCCAAACGCGCCCCGACCGTGTCGCTGGCGCTTCCCGAACTCGCCGTCGAAGCCGCCGATCGGCTGGCCCACCATAAGGTGATGGCGTCGGGCGGCCATTTCTACGCCTATCGCCTGCTCGAAGCACTCGGCCTCAACCCCGGCCACGGCGTGCTCCGTGTCTCCTTCACCCACTACACCTCGCCCGCCGAAGTGCAGCGGCTGATCGAAGCGCTGGATGCGGAGCTGAAGTAAGAGCCGCACTGATGCCCGCGGTCTTACTCAGCCATAACAGGCAGACGAGCGCACTACCTTGCCTGCCGCATCGAACTCGACCGTCTCGGCCACCAGCTGCCGGTTCTGGTTGCGATAGAGGATGGTAAGGCACTGGTGGCCGGAAAGCACCGCCTCCAGTTCGAAGTGCAGGTCCGGGATCGCTGCCAGGCCACCGCGCCAATACTCGCGCAATGCCGCCATGCCCACGACCCGGCCATCGCCGAGCCGTTTCTGCGCGAACGGCGACAGGAACACGATCTCGGGGGCGTAGTGGCTGAGGATGCGGTCGAGGTCCCTGTCATTCCATGCCGCGACCCACTCCTCGGCAAAAGCGTGGTCGGCAGAGTTCATTGTCGGTCTCCCATCTCAATTTATGTCAGCATTGCTGTCATAAGTTGAATGGCGAGACAAGCGGCCATCACGCCGGCTGATCGGTCCCATCGTGAAAATCCGTTCGACGCCGGCCCGCGGCTCCGGCTACACAGCGCCGATGTCCCGCCCGCTCGCCGTCATCCTGCTGCTCATTGCCACCGCGATCTGGGGCCTGGCCTTCGTCGCGCAGAAGGCCGCCATGGCGCATATGGGGCCGCTCACCTTCAGCGGTACGCGCTTCCTGCTCGGCGGCGTCGCGCTGCTGCCCTTCGCGCTCATCGAGCTCCGTCACAAGGCCCCGGCAGCCGGGCAGTTCACCCCGCGCCTCTGGCTGCAGATCGGCATTCTCTGCATCGCCTTCCTCGTCGGCTCGGTGCTGCAGCAATATGGCCTCGCGCAGACCAGCGTCACCAATTCGGGCTTTCTCACCGCGCTCTACGTGCTGTTCGCCCCGCTAATCGCCTTCCTGGTGCTGCGCACCCGGCCGCACCCGATCATCTACCTGGGCGCGCCGCTCGCCCTGATCGGGATCTTCTACCTCAATGGCGGCCGGCTCGAGAGTTTCAACGCCGGCGATTTGCTGGTGGTGATCAGCGCCGTGTTCTGGGGCGGCCATGTCTTCATGCTGGGGCTGCTGAGCCGCGCCACCGGCCTTCCGGTCGTGCTTTCCGCCATCACCTTCATCAGCGTCGGTCTCGTCTGCCTGGTGCTGGCCTTCGGCTTCGAAGCCCCCGACTTCGCCGACATCGCCGCCGGCTGGGTGCAGATCCTCTATGTCGGGCTGATGTCGACGGCGCTCGCCTTCACGCTGCAGGCCATCGCGCAGCAATATGTGCCGGCCGCCAACGCCGCGATCGTCTTGTCGGCAGAGAGCCTGTTCGCCGCGCTCGGTGGCGCGCTGCTGCTGGGCGAGCGCCTGCCGCCCATCGGCTATGCCGGCGCGGCGCTGATCCTGTTTGCAATCATCCTCGTCGAAGCGGTCCCGGCACTGCGGCAGCGCCGCGATGCAGCTGCGTAGGAGCCGAGATAGCGGAACACACTCCCCTCATCCGGCGCTAAGCGCCACCTTCTCCCCGACGGGGAGAAGAACACGGAGAGTCCGGTGGCCACCTCTGTTCTCTCCCCGTCGGGGAGAGGGTGGATCGGCCGAAGGCCGAGACGGGTGAGGGGTGGTGAACGCCGAAAGTGCACCAAGACCCATCGCGGACCAACTGCCAGTGGGTTTACTGCACCCGCGTCAGGGTGATCTCGCGGCACACCACGATATAGGCGCAAGCCTTGACGTTCATGGTGTTGGCGCCCTTCAGCGTCAGCGTCGCGTCGCCGGTCTGGCCGAACAGGCTGAGCTTGCCCTTCCAGCGGCCCTGCCCGCTCGGCTTGGCCTTGTCGATCAGGTAGGTGTTGAGGTAGGGCCGGTTCTTGTCGCTGTCCATGTTGCCACGCAGCGCCACCACCTTGATGCAGAGCTGGGCATTGTCCTTGCCGCACATGCTCATCTCGTAGTCGGAGTTCTTGTCCGGCCGCCACATACCGGTGACGTCGACTCCCTGCGCGAGGCTCGGCGCAGCCATTGCCGCCGCCATCGCCAACCCCAATCCAGCCTTCCAGAAGGTCTTCATTTGCCTCTCCAGCAGCCCTGCCCGTAGCATTTCGCTACGGCGCGATAATGTCGCCAATATGAAACTGTTCGTCATCTGCTTGTCACGTCGCGTCAATAGCTTGCGGGTGTCCGGAACGTCCCCCATTGTTCCGGCCTAGACCCGGTTGCACCCGCCACTATCGGCAACCGGACGGTCCTTATGAGCAGGACAGCGCCGCCAACTCGTATGTCCTGCGCCGAGCCCCAATTCGGCATTCTAGTCGGCCGCCCCCGCCAGGCGGCCGATTTTTTGTTGAGAGCGACCGATTGGCCTCGCCGCCGTCTTCCGCCTGCGGCATGAACGGCAGATGGCCAAGCTCTACTTCTCCTACTCGGCGATGAACGCCGGCAAGTCGACCCTGCTGCTCCAGGCATCCTACAATTATGTCGAGCGCGGCATGCGCACGCTGCTGTTCACCTCGTCGCTCTATGCCGAGGGCGATGTCGGCCGCATCACCTCGCGGCTCGGCATTTCCGCCGATGCCGAGATGTTCAATGGCGAGGACGACCTGTTCCAGCGCGTCAACGATCACATCCAGGAATCGAAAGTCGATTGCGTGTTCGTCGACGAGGCGCAGTTCCTTGACCCCGACCAGGTCTGGCAGCTGGCCCGCGTCGCCGACCGGCTCGATGTGCCAGTGATGTGCTACGGCCTCCGTACCGATTTCCAGGGCAAGCTCTTCCCCGGCTCCTCCGAACTGCTCGCCGTCGCCGACGAGCTGCGCGAAGTGCGCACCATCTGCTTCTGCGGCCGCAAGGCCACCATGGTGGTACGCCGCGATACCGAGGGCGGCGCCCTCACCGAAGGCAACCAGGTGTCGATCGAGAAATCGGTCTATGTCTCGCTCTGCCGCCGCCACTGGGAAGAAGAAATCGGCCGCTGGCCGCCGAAAGGACCGAGGTGAAGAACGTTCAGGTCATCGATGGTGCTGACAACTGCACCTTCAGTCTCTTCCAGCTGACCAACGAGGAGTTCACGCTGGTCTTTCCCGGCGACGGCCAAGATATCCAGTTCGCCGAAGAACTGACGTCAGCTGCAGAGCTAGCGCTGACCGCCGCCTGGAAGCGACCAATCCGCAAGCCTGACGCGATGGGCCTCCACGGCACACTGTTCTACGACTTCGCCGCCCGCCGAGGCAGCTTTCCGGCGACATGTCGCGAGCGCGACTGGGATGAGCGCGCCCTTAACGAGGCGCAGCGGCGCATGTACGCTTCGGCGACAACACAGAGTTCCGAGACATGACCACCACAGCTTCTAGCCAAGCCGCGTCGACCGAGCCCAAGGGCGCGCTCACCATCCGCACCCTCGCCATGCCGGCCGACACCAATCCGGCTGGCGACATCTTTGGCGGCTGGGTGCTGAGCCAGATGGATATTGCCGGCTCGATCTGCGCCGTCGAACGCGTCTTGGGACGCGTCGCCACTGTCGCGGTCGAAGCCATGACCTTCATCGCGCCGGTAAAGGTGGGCGACGTGCTCTGCGTCTACACCTCGATCGAGCGGGTCGGGAACACCTCGATCACCATCGCCATGGAAGCCTGGGCCCGCCGCAACCGCCTCGCTGACCGGGTCAAGGTCACCGAGGGTCGCTTCGTCTATGTCGCCCTCGACGAGCACGGCCAGAAGCGCGTCATTCCGCGCTGAATCCGGCGCCGTTCAGCACCCGTTCAGCACGACAATTGCAGGCTCACGGCTATCCATTCCGGGATGGGTGGCCTCTTCCCTGGGATGATGAGGGAGGCGCTGCGCGAGGGATTCCGCGCGGCGCCTTTCATTTCCTCCAGCCACAAACTCGGTCCCCACCTCCCCCTTAACGGGGGAGGCAAGCGAAGCTTGGGAGCGCAGCGAACTAGCGTAGCTCGGAGGGGGTGCGCGGAGCCACGAAGCTCGTGGCTGCCCCAGCTTTTCATCCGGAGAACCCAAGCCAAATCGTGCGCGCTGCACACCCCTCCCCATCCCTCCCCGTCAAGGGGAGGGTGTCGGCCGGTGATGGCGGCGGGATTGAGCGTCACTGATCCGCCCTCGCCCAACTTTCCCCCACCCTGTTGCCGGCGCACCCTTCCAACTGTCATGCACCGGCGCTACGCTTCGCGTCTGATATTTCGTATGGGGCATTTCGATGAAGCAGTTGCTTGCCTGCCTGTCTCTTCTCGCCACGCTGGTGCTCGGCGCGACCGCCGCGACGGCGGCGCCGGTGGGCACGCCCGCCTGGTCGGTTCGTCCGCTCATCCTGTTCGAGGGGCCGGGCAAGAACTACGACGTCACCGGTGAAATCGACGCGGCGGTCCGCATTTATGTCGATCGCTGCTCGAAGCAATGGTGCCGCGTCCATGCCGGGCGCGAAGCCGGCTGGACCAAGCTCTACGACATTGCCTTCGGCAAGGTCCTTCGTCATCCCTGGCAGCTTGCTCCTATTCCTTACAACTGGGGCGGTCCTGGCATCGTCTGCCTCTATGAGGGCCACAACTTTTCCGGCGCCTCGTTCTGCGCCAAATCCGGCACCAAGGTTCGCGATTTCCTGCTGCTCGACGCCGACAACCGCTATTCGTCGGTCCGCATCGAGGGCAACGTTTCGGTCGATCTCTGCCGCGACCGCGACTTCCATAGCTACTGCGAACGCGTCAATGACAGCGACGCGAGCCTCCATGGCTTCCTCGACAACAATGTGAGCTCGATGCGGGTCTATTGAGTTTCGCTTGCTACGTTCAGTAATGACGGCCCGCTGCCTCACCGGCGCGGGCCGTTTCTCCTGCAATTCAGTCGATTTCGCCTCGAATCGAGAATATTGCTGTTCCCCGGCAGCAATCAGCCAGCGCGCTGACTTCGCGCCGCGGCACCGGTCCCGGTGCCGCCAATCAGGGAACATCCTCATGAAGCGTCTCCACCTCGTCGCCGCCGCAGCGCTGGCCGCGCTCGCCGGCCTCGCCGTCGCGCCTGCCTTCGCCGCGCCCAATGCCCATATGCTGCAGGATTCCAACGTCCGCAAAACCGCCAACCCGAATTCGCCGGTGGTCAACTCGGTCGAAGCTGGCCAACTGGTCACTGTGCTCGATTGCCAGGGCACCGTGTGCCTGATCCAGATCCCCGGCCCCGATGGCTGGGTGCGCCAGAACCGGCTCGGTGGCCTCAACAAGGGCAAGCCCACCTCCAATGTGCCATTCAGCTTCAGCTTCGGCGTCGGCGGAGACGGCAAGCCGTCGATCTCGATCGGCATTGGCAACCAGCCCAAGCCGCAGCCGCTGCCCGAGCCGGAAGAAGACCAGGTCTGCTTCTACAAGAACGCCAACTTCAACGGCCCGAGCTTCTGCGTCGAGCCCGGCGACAGCGACGATGCACTGGGCGGCAGCTGGAACGACTCGATCTCCTCGATCGAGGTGTTCGGCAATGCCGACGTGCTGGTCTGCCGCGACTTCGATCTCGAAGGCATCTGCGCCGATATCAGCTCGTCCAAGGCCTCGCTGCCCAAGCAGCTCAACAACGCCATCTCGTCATACGAAGTTAACTGACGCTTCACCATCTTGAGAGCCTGGACGCCGCCCTCGTCTCACCGCGAGGGCGGCGTTTGCAATTTAGGCGCAATCGACACGAATGCATGGAACTCCCTAGCGCTCCGGCCGTTTCGGCCTCGCGGCGACAACCGATAAATGCCCGAAGCGTCACCAAGAGAGGACTATCCATGCATCCCATCAAACTGGCAGGAGCCGCCACCGTGCTGCTCGGCTCGCTGTTTTTCGCCGGTGCGGCCAACGCCGCCGTCGCCACCAGCACCGTCAACGTCCGCGCCGCGCCGGTGAACGGCGCTGTGGTCGACGTACTGCGCCCCGGCCAGCAGGTCGAGATCGATCGCTGTTCCGGCGGCTGGTGCTACGTAATCAAGTCGGGTCCCGATGGCTGGGTCTCGGCCAGCTATCTCAGCGACGACGATTCCGGCTTCGACGATGAGGACGATGTCGATACCCGCGTGATCGTTCCTGATCGTCCGGGTCCGAGCCGCCCGGATGTCGATGTGAACATCGGTTTCAATGTTCCCGGCTTCAGCTTCCAGATCGGCTCCGGCGGTTTCGACATCCGTCCCGGCCGGCCGGGTGGCAGCCGCGACCGAGTCTGCTTCTACGAGAACACCAATTTCCGCGGCGACAGCTTCTGCGCCCGTCCGGGCGAGCGGCTGGCCCGCCTCGGCCGTTGGGACGATTCGATCCGCTCGATCGAAGTGCGCGGCGATGCACAGGCTCAGGTCTGCGAACGGGCCAACTTCAACGGCCGCTGCATCGTGATCACCCGCAGCGTGGGGAACCTGCGCGGCGCCAACGACAATATCAGCTCGATCCGCGTCCGCTGATCCGAGCCTGATTGAACGACGAACGCCGTCTCGGCTTATCGCCCGGGACGGCGTTTGTTCTATCGGCTAGCGCCGGAAGATCGCATCGAGCAATTGCCGCTCGATCCGCGCCAGGTCCTCGGCGCCCCGCAACCGCGGACGCTGGTGCTCGACCAGAATGTCGAGCACGATATGCCCCTCGTCGAGCACGATCACCCGGTCTGCCAACGCCACCGCCTCGCCGACATCGTGGGTGACGAACAGCGCCGTGAACCGCTGCTCCTGCCACACCCGATCGACCAGTCCCTGCATGGTGATGCGCGTCAGCGCATCGAGCGCACCCAGCGGTTCATCGAGCGCCAGGAAGTCCGGCCGGCTGACCAGCGCGCGCGCCAGCGCCACCCGCTGCCGCTGCCCGCCGGAGAGTTGCGCCGGCCAGTCACCCGCCTTTTCGTCGAGCTGCACCTCACGCAGCGCCGCCAGCGACTTCTCCTTGGCCGTACTGCTCCGCTGCCCCGGCCCCAGGCCCACCGCGACATTGCCGGCGACGCGCTCCCACGGCAACAGCCGCGGCTCCTGGAACACGATCCGCGCATTCGGAGTCACCGCCGCACCGCCCGGGCCGGTGAAGGTGATGCGCCCGCCAGTGGGTTCGTCGAGCCCGGTGAGCAGCCGCAAAAGCGTGCTCTTGCCGCAGCCGCTCTTGCCGACAATGGCGAGGAACTGCCCCGGGGGCACTTCGAGATCGAGCTTACGCAGCACCGGCACGCTGCCAAACGACTTATCCAGTCCCTCGATGCGAATGCCGACGGCGCCGCTGCGCTCTGCCACAGCCGCCGGTGCCCGCGGGCCATACTCGGGCTCGATCCCCTTGCCCCAGGCGTTGACCTTGCGGGCCTGCTGAATCTGGCTCATCGGCTTACCCTTTCGCCGGCGTCTGGAACGCTGGGTGCCATTGCAGCGTCCGTCGTTCGAGGAACCGCGCCGTCGCGTCGGCCAGCTTGCCGAGCAGCGCGTAGATCACCAGCGCCAGCACCACCACGTCGGTCATCATGAACTCGCGCGCCGTATTGGCCATGTGCCCGATGCCCGACGATGCCGCCATGGTTTCGGCGACGATCAGCGTCAACCACATGATGCCGAGCGAGAACCGCAGGCCCACGAAGATCGAGGGCAGCGCGCCCGGGAAGATCACCTTGCGGAATAAGGTCCAGGGGCTCATCCCGTACACCCGCCCCATCTCGATCAGTTGCGGATCGACCGTCCGCACCCCGTGCAGCGTATTGAGGTAGATCGGGAAGAACACGCCGAGCGAGGTGAGGAACAGCTTTGCCTCCTCGCCGATGCCGAACCACAGGATCACCAGCGGGATCAGCGCCAGGTTGGGGATGGTGCGGATCATCTGCAGCGTCGTGTCGGTGAGCCGGTGGGACAGGCTGGAGACGCCGTTGGCGATCCCCAGGAGGAAGCCGATCGAACCGCCGACGAACAACCCCGATAGTGCCCGCTGCGCACTGACCGCGATGTTGACCGCGAGCTCGCCCGAAATCGTCTTGTCCCAGAACGCCCTGAGCACATCTGTTGGTGCCGGCATCAGCCGGTTGCCGATCAGCCCCAGGCTCGACGCCGTCTGCCAGGCGACGACGATGGCCACCGGCAGCAGCAGCGGCAGCGCGCCGCCCAGCCGGGACGAAAGCCACCGCCCGGCCCGGCTGAGGTTTGGTCCGCCCGGTAGGGCAGCCGGTTTGGGAAGCTCGGCAACCAGCGTCATTTCATGTCTCCCTGATGCGATGCTCTAGAGTTCGGGCGCGTGCCAGAAGACGTCGGCGATCGAAAGCTTCCTCGGCAGGATCCCCAGCCCGAAGAATTCATCGGCCAGCGCCTGCTGGTAGGCGAGGATGCTGTCATCGAGCGGCTGGATAGCGCCAAGGTCGGCGCCTTTGCGGGTCAGCGCGATCCGCTGGATCGGTTCGGGCACGCCGGTCACCGCCGAAATCTCGCCGACCGTGGCTTCGATATTGGCCTGGGCCGCCCTGCCCACCTTGGCCAGCTCATCGATCACTTCGGCGACGATGGTGGGGTTCTGTTTGGCGTAGCCGCCATTGGCCAGGTAATAGCCCCAGGAGTCGACAATGCCCTCCGTCGTCACCAGCACACGGGTGTCCGGCGCCTGTTCGGCGATCGCATAGTAGGGGTCCCAGATGATCCAGGCTTCAATCTGGTTGCTGGCAAAAGCCGGCGCCGCATCCGGTGGCCCCAGGTCCAGCGCCTCGACATCGGCCGGCGTCAGGCCGACCGTGCGCAGCGCCTTCACCGCGAAATTATGCGCGCTGGAGCCGCGCTTGAACGCTACCTTCTTGCCCTTCAGGTCGGCGATCGACTGGATCGGCGAGTCCTTTTTGACGAGGATGGCCGAGCCGGCGACGCTGCTCTTGCTGGCCGCCACATAGACCAGGTCCCCGCCGGCCGCCTGGGCGAACAGCGGCGGGATGTCCCCGGTCGAGCCGAAATCGATCGCATTGGCGCCCAGCGCCTCGAGCAACGGCGGCCCCGAAGTGAACTCGGACCAGGTGACTTTCACGCCGCGCACCTCGAGCCGCTTGTCCAGCGCCCCGGACGACTTAGCGAGCGCGAACACCCCACCTTTCTGCCAGCCGATCCGCAATTCCTTGGCCGTATCCTGAGCTTGGGCCACGCGGGGCACGAGGCTCAGCGCCGACGCCGCGGCGAATAGCTTCAGTGTCGATCTGCGATCGATCATCGTCATCTCCATCAGATAGGTTGAAATCAGGCGATGGCGCGCTGCGGCTCGGCCGCCTCGATGCGCCTCGGTTGCAGCCGCCAGTCGAGTTCCTCAGCCGCCCGCTCGATGCCCTTCAGCAATCCGGGGCTATGCGGCTGGTAGTCGACGAAATCCGCCTCGGCGGCATAGACGCCGCTCGCGATGATGTCGGCCGAAAAGAACGCGAATAACGGCCTCAGACCGTGATCGATCGCCAGCGCATGCCGCTCGCTGCCGCCGGTGGCCGAGAGCACGATCGGTTTCCCCTTCAGCGCCTTGGGTTCGATCAAGTCGAACAGGTGCTTGAACAGGCCCGTAAAGGTGCCTTTGTAAATCGGCGTACCGACCACCAGCGCATCCGCGGCAGAAATCCTGGCGATCAGCTGCGCGAGGTCAGCCGGCGCCGAGCGCGGATCGAGGGTCGAGCCAAGCGAGGGGTGAATCTCCTGCAAATCGAAAAGCGACACCGTCGCCCCCGAAGGCCGGGCGGCCGCATTGGCGATCGCCTCAACCAGGTTCCGCGTTCGCGACGGTCGCGACGAGCTGCCGGCAAAGCCGACAATGTTGAGCCCCGGCATCAGGCGCTCCTCTGGCTCTGCGCCGCGGCGCGTTCGACGAAACGGTTGGCCGGCCGCTTGAGCCCGAGATTTTCTCTGAGTGTCACGCCTTCGTATTCGGTGCGGAACCAGCCGCGCCGCTGCAGCAGCGGCACCACCTGGTCGACGAAGTCGGTGAGCCCGGTCGGCAGCACCGGCGGCATGATGTTGAACCCATCGGCCGCCCCGCCGTGGAACCACTCCCCGATGGCGTCGGCCACCTGCTCGGGCGTCCCGACCACCGTGCGATGTCCGCGTGCCGTGGCGAGCGACAGATAGAGTTCGCGCAACGTCAGCCCGCGCGCCGCCAGATCCGACACCAGCTTCAGCCGGCTCTTATTGAGTTCGGTAGTGGTCGGCAGCGGCGGCGCCTTGTCGTCGAGCGCGTAGCCCGACAGATCGACCCCGACATAATACTGCTTGAGGATCGACCAGGCGATTGTCGGATGCACCAGCGACTGGATGAACTCGTAGTTGTCCTGCGCCTCTTTCTCTGTTCCGCCCAGCACCGCGAAGATGCCCGGCATGATCAGCAGCTGCTCCGGCCGGCGGCCGAACTTCGCCAGCCGTCCCTTGATGTCGGCATAGAATTCCTGCGCATCGGCAAGCGTCTGGTTGGCGGTGAAAATCACCTCGGCGGTGCGTGCCGCCAGTTCGCGGCCCGGCTCGGAAGCCCCCGCCTGCACCACCACCGGCCGGCCCTGTGGCGAACGGGCGACGTTGAGCGGCCCGGCGACATCGAAGAACCTGCCGTGGTGGTCGACCTTGTGGACCTTGTCGGGGTCGAGGAAAATGCCGCTCGCTTTGTCGCGGATCAGTGCATCGTCCTCGTAGGAATCCCACAGATCGAGCACGAGATCGACGACCTCTTCGGCGCGCTCGTAGCGATTGGCGTGTGCCGGATGGCCCGCGATGGAAAAGTTCTTCGAGACGTCCGCGCCAGTCGTCACCACGTTCCAGGCCGCACGGCCTTTGGAGATGTGGTCGAGCGAGGCGAACTTGCGAGCGAGCAAGTAGGGATCCTCATAGGTGGTCGAAGCCGTAGCGACGAAACCGACCCGTTCGGTCACCTGCGACAGCGCCGACCACAGCGTCACCGGCTCGAAATGCGCCGAATGGCTGACCCGGCTGCGCGTTTCGGCGTCCTTGTCACCGTCCCAGCCGGCCGGGCTGTCGGCAACGAACACCATGTCGAACTTGCCGCGCTCGGCGGTCTGCGCCAGCCCGCGATAATGTTCGATGCTGTGCCCGGCATCCGCGTCCGACTCCGGGTGCCGCCACGCCGCGATATGGTGTCCGGTCGCCATGATGAAGGCGCCGAGCTTGAGCTGTCTGTCGTCGGTGGTCATTTCGACATCGTCCCCGGTGCCTCGCGTCATGCTCGGCTCTGAGACATTAGACTACTAATTCAATATACAATGTCGACTGATGGCTTTGCGCTGATTGGATGGTTCGTGAGCTTTTTTTGCCCGCACAGGCGGCTCGCCGGGGAACGGCACGCCGAATCCGGTTTATGAACGATTTCTGCAACCCACATTCAGCGGCTTGTCAGCTTGGCTGTGATCGAGTGCTGTTACGCTGCTCGACGCAGCACTGAGGGGGCGTTCTCAGTTCATTTCTCCCATCGAGCTGCGACGCTCGATACCCCGTGAGGTGGGGCGCCTCCCCTCCCTCACACGCGGACCCGGCCCGCCGCACGGTGCCGGGTCCGCGATCCCATCGCAGCGTTTTTTGACTGATAAGCCGGCGCGGGAAGAGCACCCCCACCCCTGTCCCCTCCCCGCAAGGGCAGGGCTATCGCATATGAACGGCCACCGGGCTCTCCGTGGTCCTCCCCCGCGCAGCGGGGGAGGGGGACCAGCGAAGCTGGTGGAGGGGGCGGCCCCACAAACCGGCGCATCCTGCCGCCCCCTCCACCGCCTTCGGCGGTCCCCCTCCCCCGTTGCACGGGGGAGGAGCACGGAGAGGCCAGTGTGAATGACCCATATGCGATAGCCCTGCCCTTGAGGGGAGGGAGACCCTCGCACCAGCGCCAGTGTTTTGGTCTCCTCCCCCCTTGCGGGGGAAGGACAGGGTGGGGGGTAGTCTTTCCGCGCCGCACCTTGCCCTGCCCCCCTGCAATTGACATTGCCCCCGAGTCCACGCTCTATGCGCCCGTTCAAGGTTCCTCCGCGGCCGCCAGCCAACGGGGATTAAAAGGGAACACGGTGCGACGTACCCATCAGGGCGCAAAACCGTGGCTGCCCCCGCAACTGTAAGCGGTGAGCTCTTCCGGAAACACCACTGACCTTCTTCGGGAGGTTGGGAAGGTTCGGAAGCGCTGTGACCCGCGAGCCAGGAGACCTGCCTCGACATTTCACTGTAACCCGGCCGGGGTGTGCCGAGGGCGGCGCTACGACTACGCATCGCAGCTCGCATTTTGATCGGTTCGCCCGTCAGCCCCCGCCTATGCGCGGAGGCCTCCGATGGAGCTTGCCCGATCCCTCGTCGGCTCTAGCCCGGCAGCGCTGTCGGTCGAAGGCCTGAGCTGGAGTCCGTCGCGCCGCGCCCCGATCGTCCGCGATCTGAGCTTTGCCGTCGCGCCTGGCGAAATGCTGGCGCTGGTCGGCCCCAATGGCGCCGGCAAATCCAGCCTGCTGCGCTGCCTCTACCGCTACCACCGCCCCTCCGCCGGCACCGTGCGGCTCGACGGCGCCGATCTCTGGTCGCTGCCGCGGCGCGCCACCGCCCGCCGCATCGCCACCGTATTGCAGGAGCCGGCCTCCGATTTCGGCCTCAGCGTCGCCGAAATAATCGAGCTCGGCCTCACCCCGCATCGGCACGACAGGTCACCACACAGTTACGCATCGATCGAGGCCGCGCTTGAGCTTCTCGGCCTCACGACGCTCGCCGCCCGCGATTTCGCCTCGCTCTCCGGCGGCGAGAAACAGCGCGTGATGATCGCCCTCGCCCTGGTGCAGAAGCCTGACCTGTTGATCCTCGACGAGCCCACCAACCATCTCGATATCCGCCACCAGCTCGAGGTGCTGGCGCTGCTCGCGGCGCTGCCCACCACCATCATCGTCTCGCTGCACGACCTGGCGCTCGCCTCCGCTCATGCCGATCGCGTGCTGGTGCTTGCCGATGGCCGGCAGGCGGCGCTCGGCCCGCCGCTCGAGATCCTGACGCCGGCGGCCATCCGCCGGACCTTTGCCGTCGAGACCGCCATCGACAGCCATCCGGCCACCGGCCGGCCCCGCTTTTCCTTCCATCTCGAACCGCGCAGCTAAGGGAGATCTTCATGCGCCACAGCCTCCTTCTTGCCCCGCTCTTCGCGCTCGCCGCGACCGGCGCCTTCGCCTCCGGCTTCCCGGTCACCATCCAAAGCTGTAACCGTGAAGTTACCTTTGAGGCCGTACCGAGCCGCGCCGTCTCCAACGATGTCAACCTCACCGAGATGATGCTGGCCCTTGGCCTCACCGGATCGATGGCCGGCTATACCGGCGTCTCCGAGTGGAAGACCCTTGACGAAACGCTGCGCGCCGGCGTCGCCGAACTGCCCGAGCTGTCGCCGGATTATCCCACCAAGGAAGTGCTGCTCGGCGCCGATGCCGACTTCTATTTCGCCGGCTGGAATTACGGCATGAAGGTCGGCGGCGAGATCACCCCGGAGACCCTGGGCGCCTTCGGCATCAAGGTCTACGAGCTGACCGAGAGCTGCATCCACATCATGGACAAGCCCAAGGCATCGATCGACGATCTCTATGTCGACCTGCTTAACCTGGGCCGAATTTTTGGTGTCTCCGAGCGCGCCGAAGCGCTCGTTGCCGGTTACCAGTCCGAGCTCGCCGCCTTCACCGCCACGCTGCCCAAGCGCGAGAATCCGCCAAAAGTCTTCATCTATGACTCGGGCGAAGAAAAGCCCTTCACCGCCGGCCGCTATGCCATCCCCACCGCGCTGATCGAAGCCGCCGGCGGCACCAACATCATGGACGACGTTGACAGCAGCTGGGTCGAAATCGGCTGGGAACCGGTGATCGAGCGCAATCCCGAGATCATCGTCATCATCAACTATGGCCAGGTCACCGCCGAACAAAAGGCCGAGTTCATGCGCAGCAACCCGGCGTTCAAGGACATTCCCGCAGTAAAGCATAACCGTTTCGTTACGCTTCAATATGTCGAAGCAACGCCGGGACCGCGGAACATTGCGGCGATCAAGCACCTGGCGGCGGCGTTCGCGGAGTAGCGGCTGGCAGACGGCCTCCAGACGGCCGGCGCAAGCGGCCACCCCCTCCCCAACCCTCCCCGCAAGGGGGAGGGTGCCGCCCTGTGGTCAGAGCACGATCGTGCCCAAAACTGGATGCGGCACCTCCCCCCTTGCGGGGGAAGGATGGGAGGCTCCCAAACTCGAACTCCTGAGACCGCCTCCCCAAATGTCCCACCGCCACCTCTCCGGCCCGCGCCACGCCCTCATCCACGCCACCCCGGCGCTGGTGCTGGTGCTCGCCGCCATTCTCCTCGTCACCGCGCTGGTCGCCGTCAGTGTCGGCGCTATCGCCATCCCGCTCGATGTCGTGTGGTCGGTCGTCGCCCACCATCTCGCCCCCGGCAGCGTCGAAGTGACCTGGTCGGCCGGGCGCGACAACATTGTCTGGGAGGTCCGCCTGCCCCGCGTCATCCTCGGCGCCATTGTCGGCGCCAGCCTGGCGCTGGTTGGCGCAGCGCTGCAATCGGTCACCCGCAATCCGCTGGCCGATCCGCATTTGCTCGGCATTTCCTCGGGCGCCGCGCTCGGCGCCATCATCGTGCTGCTGCACACCGGCATGTTCCTCGGCCTCGCCACCGTGCCGATCTTCGCCTTCGGCGGCGCGCTCTTCAGCACCGCCATCGTCGTCGGCGTCGCCAACCTCACCCGTTCGACCGATGCCGGCCGGCTGATCCTTGCCGGCGTCGCCGTCAGCTTCATCATCACCTCGGGCGGCAGCCTCGCCATCTTCCTCGGCGACCCGCGCGCCGCCCACACCGTGATCTTCTGGATGCTCGGCGGCCTCGGGCTATCGACCTGGTCGCAACTCCCCTACCCGCTCGTAGCGCTCCTCGCCTGCGGCGCTTACCTCATCGCCAACGCGCGCCACCTCAACGCCATGACGCTGGGCGACGAAAGCGCCACCACGCTCGGCATTCCCGCCGGCCGTTTCCGCATGGTGGTGTTCATCGTCTGCGCCCTGCTGACCGGCGCCGCGGTCGCCTTTTCCGGCGTCATCGCCTTTGTCGGCCTGATGATCCCGCACATCGTGCGGCTGGTGGTCGGCGGCGACTATCGCCGCATGCTGACGCTCTCGGCCCTGCTCGGCGCCATCTTCCTGGTCCTCGCCGATATGCTGGCCCGCACCATCATCCCGCCGCAGGATCTGCCCATCGGCATCATCACCGGGCTGGTCGGCGGTGGCTTCTTCATCCTGCTGCTGCGTCGTCGCTCGCGCCCGGCTTGACAGTCGCCAGTCTGCGGTTTATTCAACATATACGTTGATCAACACGGATTTTGAATATGCCGGCCATTGCGAACGATCCGCTCAGCAACACGCTCTCGGCCCTCGCCGATCCGACGCGCCGTGCCCTGCTGGCCCGGCTCAGTGAAGGCGAAGCGACGGTCAACCAACTGGCCGAGCCGTTCGACATTACCCTGCAGGCGGTGTCGCGCCACCTCAAGGTGCTCGAATCCGCCGGGCTGATCAGCCGCGGCCGCGAGGCGCAGTGGCGGCCCTGCAAGCTCGAGACCGCGCCGTTGCAGCAGGTCGATGGCTGGCTCGCCCGCTACCGCGCTTTCTGGGAAGGCAGTTTCGACAAGATGGGCGCCTACCTCGAAGAGATCACCAAGGGAGATGACAATGGCCCCAAGAACTGAGATGCGCACTGAAGCCCTTAAGCTGCGCGACGACGAGCTGTTCATCACCCGTACTTTCGATGCCCCGCTGTCGGTCGTCTGGCGCTTGTGGCAGGAGCCCGAACACATGATCCGCTGGTGGGGGCCGGAAGGCTTCACCGTCACCGACCTCGCCTCCGACTTCCGCCCCGGCGGCGCCTGGCGGATCGGCATGACGTCGTCGATGTTCCCCAAGAGCTGGTCGAGTGGCGAGTACCTGGAGATCGAGCCGCTGAAGCGCATCGTGCTCAGCTTCGCCTGGGACGACGATTCCGGCGAAACCGTACCGACCACCATTACGGTACTGTTCGAGGAACGCGCCGGCCGCACCACCCAGCACTTCCACCAGACCCCTTTCACCTCTCTCGCCTCGCGCGACAGCCATGTCGGCGGCTGGAACTCGCTGTTCAACAAACAGGAGCAATACGCCGCCGCCCTGGCCAAGGGCATCCAGCTGCCGCAGCTGACCTAGCCTGATCTCATCACCAGCGCCGGTGCGGGCTGACCCCCACCCCTCCCCCTAAGAATGGGGAGGGAGACGCCTGCACTTTGCCGGTGTTTTGGTCTCCCTCCCCCTTTTCAGGGGGAGGGGACAGGGGTGGGGGTCAGCCCGCACCAGCTTCTCAGTCAGAAGGACGACCCCATGCTGCTCACCGAAAAAACCGCCATCATCCACGGCGCTGCCGGCAAGATCGGTTCCGCCACCGCCCGCCAGTTCGCCGCTGACGGGGCCCGGCTCTTCCTCGCCGGCCGCACCCTGGCCAAGGTCCAGGCGCTGGCCGACGCGATCAACGCCGCCGGCGGCAGCGCCGAAGCCGCCGAAGTCGATGCGCTCGACGAAGCCGCCGTCCGCGCCCATGCCGATGCCGTCGCCACGAAAGCCGGGCGTATCGACATCAGCTTCAACGCCACGTCCATCCGTGGCGACCTGCAGGGCACCCGCCTCATCGACATGCCCACCGAGGATGTGCTCACCCCGATCCTCACCGGCACCCGCACCCATCTGCTCACCGCGGTCGCCGCTGCTCGCCACATGGTCAGGCAAGGTTCGGGCACCATTCTCACCCTCTCCTCCACCGGGGCGCACCTGTCCGGGCGCGATCAGATGAAGCACTCGCCCGGCGGCTTCGGCATCGCCTGCACCACCATCGAAGCGCTGTCGCGCACCCTTGCCGCCGAACTCGGACCGCACGGGGTTCGCGTCGTCTGCCTGCGCTCCGAAGCCATCCCCGAGACCTGGCCGGATGCGCCGGAACACGCCGAAATGTTCAAGGAGTTCAGGGCCTACATGACGGCGGGCACCATCCTCGGCCGCATGCCCAGTCTCGCCGAAGTCGCGAGCGCCGCCGCCTTCGCCGCCTCCGACCGCGCCACCGCGATATCGGGCGCCATCATGAACCTCACCTGCGGCTCGGTGCTGGACGCGGATTGAAGCGGAGCCAGGCAAGCCCAAGTCTATCAGTCGGCGAGCCCTCTCCCGCCTGCGGGGGAGGGGGGACCAGCCGAAAGGCTGGTGGGAGGGGGGTGCCACAAACTCTGTCCTGCGTTCCGTTCGCCTACGATCAGTGCGTGGGGCACCCCCCTCCCACCACGCTTTCGCGTGGTTCCCCCTCCCCCGCGAGCGGGAGAGGGAGCCCGACTGCACGTTCCGCGCGTTTCAGATCGCCAGGGAAATGCACTGATTATGTCGCGCTTTCGAAACAGAAGAGACTGCAAGTTTTCCTCAAAGCACTCTACCCTCCGCCTCCAACCGGCGGAGCCCCTTCCATTCCCGACTCCCTCCACATCGGCGGCGCCGTGCATCTCCCGCTGGCGGAGATCACCATCGACTATATCCGCAGCCCCGGCCCGGGCGGCCAGAACGTCAACAAGGTGTCGAGCGCGGCGCAACTTCGCTTCGACCTCATGGGTTCGCCATCACTGCCCGAGCCGCTGAAGCAGCGTGCCGCCGCCCTCGCCGGCAGCCGGCTCACCACCGACGGCGTCATCGTCATCACCGCCAACCGGCTGCGCAGCCAACCAATGAATCGCGACGACGCCATCGACCGCCTCGTGGCCATCCTGCGTGAGGCCCTGGTCCCGCCAAAGCCCCGCCGCCCGACCCGCCCTACCCTGGGCTCCAAGCAACGCCGCCTCGAAGGCAAGAGCCAGCGCGGCGCCACCAAGAAGCTGCGCAGTTCGAAGAGCTGGGATTGAGCCTGAAACGCCCGTCATTGTGGGGCAGCAGAACCGGAGAGCCGTACCTTGATCCCCCGCAGCCTGCGGCTCACGTCATAGACCCGCCGCAATTTGCATCCCAATCTGGTTTGCATCATAAACCTGAGTCTGCGGCCAGCATGTCCGACCTCGACAAAGCCCTCGCCGATATCGTCGAAATCAAGTCGCGCCTGGCCCAGTCGAGCGAGTTCCTCGGCCTCGGCCCCGCCGCCCTCGCCGCCTCGGGTGTGCTCGCCTTCGCCGTTGCGGTGCTGCAGTCGGTGCTGCCGGGCGCCGCCGAGCCGATGGCCTATTTCACCGGTTGGGTGCTCACCGCCAGTGTCGCCGTGGCGCTGATCGGTGCCGAGATGCTGCGCCGGGCCCAGCGCCACCATGCCGGCCTCGCCGACCAGATGATCCGCGAAGCTGTGCTGAACTTCGTGCCGGCAGGCGTCGCCGGCGCGGCGTTGCTCGCCTTCTTCGCGCAATTTGCGCCGGAACAACTCTGGCTGGTTCCCGGGCTGTGGCTGATCCTCGTTGCTCTCGGCATCTTCGCCGCCGCCCGCTCGCTGCCCCGCGCCATCGCCCTGGCCGGCGCCTGGTATTTGCTGTCCGGCTTCACGGTGCTGCTCTTCGCCGCCGGGGATCACAGCCTGTCGCCCTGGCACATGGGCATCCCCTTCGCGGCGGGCCAGTTGCTGATCGCGGCCATCGTCCACCGCGCCTCGGAGGCCGCCAATGTCCGCTGAGCCCGACGCTCCTTTCGCCTATGACGGGCTCGATCGCGTCATCCACGAGAAGGCCCGCCTCGGCATCCTCACCTCGCTGGTCAGCCGCCCCGACAGCCTCGCCTTCAACGACCTGCTGCGCCTCTGCGGCCTCACCCAGGGCAATCTCAGCCGCCACCTCGCGGTTCTGCAGGAGGCCGGCCTGGTCGACATCCACAAGGGTTACACCGGTAACCGCCCGCTCACCGAAATCCGCCTGACGCCCGCCGGCCGCCAGCGTTTTCTCGACTATCTGTCGGTGCTCGAACGCGTGGTGCGCGACGCCTCGGCGCGGGCGGAACAGGCCGCGCCGGGCAAGGCGCAGGTGGTGTGATGTGCCCAACTGAAGCAGACGGCCCCCTCCCATCCTCCCCCATAATGGGGGAGGTGCTCCGCCGGTGTGATTGGCGCGATCGAGGACACAAACTCGACCCTTCACCTCCCCCTTTATGGGGGAGGCCGGGAGGGGGCCGTCTCTATCAGTCGACGACCTGACGCGTAGCCAGAACCTGACCAACAACCCGTTCGCCCACGAGGTTTACAATGCAAACCACACCTGATCACAAACTGCATGTCGCCATCATCATGGACGGCAATGGCCGTTGGGCCGAGGCGCGCGGCCTGCCCCGCCCCGCCGGCCACCAGGTCGGCGCCGATGCCGTGCGCGCCATCGTCCGCTCGGCCATCGCGCGCGATATCGGCGCGCTGTCGCTCTATGCCTTCTCCACCTACAACTGGCGCCGCTCCGAGGCCGAGGTCGCCGGCATGATGGCGCTGCTCCGGCATTTCCTCCTGGTCGAGGCCCGTCAGCTGCGCGACGCCAATGTCCGCATCACCATTCTCGGCCGCCGCGACCGCCTGCCGCTCGGCCTGGTGAAAGCCATCGCCGCCGCCGAGCGCAGCACCGCCGCGTGCACCGGCCTGCATCTGCGCGTCGCCATCGATTACTCCGCCCGCGACTCCATCCTCGCCGCTGCGGCAGCCGGCCCCGAGGCCATTGCCGCCGGGCTGGGCACCGAGGATGTCGATTTCCTCATCCGTACCGGCGGCGACCAGCGCCTCTCCGATTTCATGCTGTGGGAATGCGCTCAGGCCGAGCTCTACTTCACCCGGGTGAAATGGCCCGATTTCGGCCCGGCCGAGTTCGATGCGGCCCTGGCGGAGTATGGGACGCGGGTGCGGAGTTTTGGCGGCAACGTCGAACCGGTCAGGGCGATGGCTGGATGAGAACTGTTCGCCGGCACAAGCCGCCGTGCTCCCCTCCCCCCTGAGGGGAGGGGTGGGGGTGGGGGGTGGTGAGGGGAACCTCGGTGGTGACTGAACCACCCCCTCCCCATCCCCTCCCCTCAAGGGGCAGGGCTATCGCATATGAACGGCCACCGGGCTCTCCGTGGTCCTCCCCCGCGCAGCGGGGGAGGGGGACCAGCGAAGCTGGTGGAGGGGGCGGCCCCACAAACCGGCGCATCCTGCCGCCCCCTCCACCGCCTTCGGCGGTCCCCCTCCCCCGTTGCACGGGGGAGGAGCACGGAGAGGCCAGTGTGAATGACCCATATGCGATAGCCCTCCCTCAAGGGGGAGGGGAGCGGCTTCCTCAATGCAGGTGCTAAGGCCGCTGGAACGTCTGGTACTCCGCCTGCCCCACCCGCTCGAACACCTGGATGTTGAGCCCACCGGGCGTGGTGTCGTTGCGCAGCGCCCGCATCGCCGTCGCCACTCCGCTGTCGCCGAACAGCTTGTGGCCGGCCCCGACGATCACCGGCGCCACCACCAGCCGCAGCTCGTCGACCAGCCCGGCCGCCAGCAGCGAGCCGGCGAGGCGGCCGCTGCCATGCACCTGCAGCTCGCCGCCGTCCCGCGCCTTCAGCGCCGCGACCTCCTTCAGCACATCGCCGCGCAGCACCGTCGCCGGTCCCCAGGGGGTTTCGTCAAGCGTCGCCGACGCCACGTATTTCGGCAGCCGGTTCATCATCAGCCCGATCGCGTCATCCGGCTTGTTCATTTCCGGCCAGTCGCGCGCAAAACTCTCATAGGTCCGCCGGCCGAGCAGCAGGCCGCCGGCGCGCTCGAGCCAGGTCCGCGCCTGGGAGAGGAAGCTCGGCTCCATATAGGGGACGAACCAGCCACCGCGCGAAAAGCCGTCGCTGCGATCCTCATCCGGGCTGCCCGGCCCCTGATAAACCCCATCCAGCGAGACGAATGTCGAGACCACAAGCTTCATTTTTCAAACTCCAATGCTTTGCCTTTTGGCTAACTATCAATATCAGACACTTAGCGCAACGGCTAAGTGATGCCGACGCCAAACACTTAGCCATTGCGATAAGCATTGTCCGCTGATAGTCGTCGCCCATGCAGGCAGGTACCGAACAGCTCGACGGGATTTTCCAGGCCCTCGCCGATCCGACGCGGCGGGCCATCCTGCAACGCCTCGGCGCCGGCCCGGCGGCTGTGGGTGAGCTGGCGCAGCCGTTCGACATGGCCCTGCCCTCGTTCATGAAGCACATCACCGCGCTCGAGCAGAGCGGCCTGATCCGCACCGCGAAATCCGGCCGGGTGCGCACCTGCACCATCGAGCCGGGTACCTTCGCGCTGGTCGACAGCTGGCTCGATCAGCAGCGCCGGCTGTGGGGCCAGCGCACCGACCGGCTCGAGGCCTTCGTCACCAGGAACCAGACATGACCGAGCCGTTCGACCCCGAACGCGATCTCACCATCGAGCGCTTCATCCGCGCGCCCCGCTCTGCGGTGTGGGAGGCCTGGACCGAGCCCCGGCAGTTCGAGCAATGGTGGGTGCCCGCGCCGGCGCTCTGCCGCGCCGTGCACTTCGAGCCAGTGGCCGGCGGTGCGCTGGTCACCGAGATCAGCGAAGCCGGAAACCCCTTCGCCCCGCATATGAATGCCTGTTTCCTGCTGGTCGAGCCGCAACGCCGCCTGGTCTTCACCGATGCCCTGTTGGGCGGCTGGCGCCCGGCCTCGTCCAGTTTCATGTCGGCCGAAATCACCCTCGACGAACTGAACGGCGGCACGCAATACACCGCGCGCGTCATGCATTCCGACCGCGCCGCGCGCGACAAGCACGCTGAACTGGGCTTTTATGATGGCTGGGGCACCGTCATCGAACAGCTGGCGCGGTTCGTGGAGGTCCGGGTCAGCTAAACGCTGACGGCTATTCCTTGGGGGAGGAATGACATGGGCGAAGGGGAGCCGGCGCAGCCGGTATGGATCTATGTCGATGTGGTGTGCGACCTGTTCCACCACGGCCATGTCGAGTTCTTCCGCCGCGCCCGCGCGCTCGGCGACCGCCTGGTGGTCGGGCTGGTCGGCGATGCCGACGTCGCCAGCTACAAGCCGCCACCGATTCTCAGCTTCGAGGAACGCCGCGCCGTGGTCGAGAGCTGCCGCCATGTCGACCGCGTGCTCGACACTCCGGCGCCGCTGCACTGCACCCGCGCCTTCCTCGACCAGATCGGAGCGCATTATGTCTGCCACGGCGACGACATGAGCGAGGAGCAGCTGCTGTTCTGGTACGGCGACCTCGCCCGCTCCGGCGACCTGCGCCAGGTGCCCTACACCACCACGATCTCCTCGCGTCAGATCGTCAGCCGGGTGGTGCAGCGGTACAAGGCCGGGACGCTGCGGGAGGGGTAGGGAATTCGTGAAAAGCGCAGTGGCTCCCGACTACCCCCTCTCTGGCGAAAACTAAGGACTTAGCTGCGCTAAGCCCAAGTTTTCGCTTTCTCCCCCGCCTAGGGGGAGAGTCCCGACTGATGCTCCGATGGAGGGGAGCCACTGATCATCTCCCCCTAGGCGGGGGAGAAAGCAAAATCTTAGGTTTAGCCGTTTGGCTAAGCCTTAGATTTTGCAAGAGAGGGGGTCTTGGAGGGCACGGTGGCACCGACGACGCCCCCCTACCCCAGCTTCCGCCCGTTCGCATCCGTCCTGATCTCGCGCACCGCGATGATCCGCATCTGCCGTTCCTCGCGGTGGTTCCACCAGGTCGATTTCTCCTTGCTGCGCCAGCCGCGATAGTGCTGGTCCAGCAGCGCCAGCGGCTGCTCGGGCTCGCGCAGCTCGGCGCCTTCGAAGGTCACCGGCCGCCCGGGCAGCAGCAGCGCCATGTCGAAGGGCGGCGCGTCCCAGTGACCTTCCGTCCCGTCGGGCTGGTAGACGAAAATATCGATGAACGGAAAACCCCATTCCTTGCCGACGGTCGATGGCCGGGCCGGGTCGAACACCTTCAGGATCGAGTTGAACCTCACCACCTGGAGTCCCATCGCTTCCAGCGCCGCCGTCAGCGCCGGCGCATGTTGCGGCTCGAACAGCGCCAGGTCGACATCGTCGTCCCACTTGAGGATGCGGCCCTCCCGCACATGTCCCAGCAGCGTGCCCCAGAACAGGTAGAGCGGCGCCTCGACCGCTGCACCGGCGGTCGCCACCTGGCCGAGCAGCTCCCGCACCTGCACCAGCGCGCCGGGCTCCCAGACATCGGCGAACGGATCCTCGGCGAAGCGCGTCGCATCCATTTCGATCTGTCGCGGCTGCAGCCGCCGGCCCAGCCACATCACCAGCCGCTGCAGCCGTGGATGGCCTTCGCTGCGTCGGTGCCAGGTGCCCCATGGTTCGAACAGCACCGGCCCCATGTCGCCGCTGAACTTCTTCATGCGTCCCTCCGTCAGCCCGGCGGCTCGTCATGGTTGGCGCGCTCGCCTGCCCCCTCCGGCACCGAGCGCCAGACCAGCAGCGCCAGGGCAACCAGCGGAATGCCGATCAACGGCAGCGCCGTGGCGCCCCAGGTATCGAGCACGATACCACCCAAAGCCGCGGCCACCGCCATGCCGATCATGAAGGCCGACATGTTGAGCGAAATCGCCACCGGCACCGCCCCCGGCGCGATCTGTGCGATGTGGCTGGCCACCGCGATCGCATAGGTTCGGCCGACAAAGCCCTGCGCCCCCACCGTCAGCATCAGCGCCGGCAGGGCGAGGTCCGGCGGCACCCAGGCGAGGCCGAAAAACACTGCCATCACCACGATCACCGCCAGCCCGGAGATCGTCGCCGTCCGCCCGCTGCCGAACCGATCCGACATCCGGCCGGCGGTGGCGCTGCACGCCACCGCACCGATGCCGCCGGCCAGCAGCACCAGCGGCAGCGTCTCGTAGCCGACGCCCACCGCCGCCATCAGCGCGCCGATATAGACGATCAGCGGCGACGAGCCGATCATGAACAGCAGGGTGGAGAGCAGCGCCCGGCCGACGCCGGGGTTGCGCAGCACCCGCAGCCGGTCGCCAATACTCAGCGTATCGCCCAGCATGCCGCGCGGCAGCTTGAGATAGAGCGCCGCCGCCGAGAACCCGGCCATGATCGCCAGCATCACGTAGACGACGCGCCAGCCGAACTGCGCCGCGATCCAGGCGCCCAGCGGCACCCCGGCCAGCGCCGCGATCGCCTGCCCCATGCTGATCACCTGCATGTAGCGGCCGCGCTTGCCAAAGGGCGCCAGCATCGCCGCCGTGGCCATGGCGGTGCCGGTATAGGTGCCGGCCACCACCGCCAGCGCCGTCCGCACCACCACCAGCGTCTCGAACGTGGTGGAGAGCACGATCAGCAGCGCACAGACCGCAAAGCCGAACTCCGAACCGGCCAGAATGCGCCGCCGCCCCACCCCGCCCAGCAGCAGCGCCAGCAGCGGCGGGCCGAACGCATAGGCCAGCGAATAGAACAGCACCACGAGGCCCGCCTGCCCCAGGCTCACCCCGAGGTCGGCGCCGATCAGCGGCAGCAATCCGGCGATCAGGCCCCCTTCGATGGCCCCGACGAATGCCGCCAGCGCCAGCCAATACAGCCGCGAATCCATGGTTCCCCCTCGCTACCATTCTTGTCGGTGTGGGTCGGCGGGGGAAAGAGCTAATTGGCTACAGCGGGATATCCAATGGTAGCGGTCCCAATGGTGAAGCAAGCACCGGCCCCACCTCCCCCTCGACGGGGGAGGCAAGCAAAGCTTGCGAGCGTCAGCGAGCTAGCGGCGCTCGGAGGGGGGCGCGGAGCCTCGGTGCCTGCGACGTCGGTCACCTCTCCCTTGGGGAGAGGTCGGCGCGCAGCGCCGGGTGAGGGGGCCTTGCCCGCTCGGTGATGCTTCGGGGTCGCAGCTACAGGCATCGAGGCTCCGCACACCCCCTCCGAGCTACGCTAGCTCGCTTACGCTCCCAAGCTGCGCTTGCCTCCCCCGTCGAGGGGGAGGTGGGGCCGGTGATTGCGGCCGGACCCAGCCAAACGCGCGATGCCACCTCCCCCTCGACGGGGGAGGCCAGCAAAGCTTGCGAGCGTCAGCGAGCTAGCGGCGCTCGGAGGGGGTGCGCGGAGCCTCGGTGCCTGCGGCCGATCACGACCTGGCCTGGCCAGCACCATCGGCGTCCCGCCGGCGCCGCCCCTGCGTCCCCTCTCCCTCCCCCTCACCCGGCGCTGCGCGCCGACCTCTCCCCCAAGGGAGAGGTGTCCGAGGACCTAAGCCAGGTCGCCGTGCCCCTCCCCCGTTCACATTCCGTTCGCCACGCCCTATATTGCTGTCGAACCACGACAACACTGACAGATTCTGACAGCACACCCATCTATGGTGTCCGCTGAAGCAGCCTCAATCGCCCCCGAGAGTCCGCCATGCCCCCGAAAAAGCCGGTTTCCGACTTCTCCATCGACGACTTCATCGGCGAGATCGAAAAGGCCGAAGCCGAGCAGATGAACAAGCGGCTGCCGCAGGAGCGCCTGAAGAACAAGCGCGCCCTCGACAATGCCGCCCGCCGCGCCGCCGAAGCCGCCGGCACCGGCATCCAGCCGCTGACGCCGCAGCCCTTGATCAAGAAGGCCGATGGCCCGCTGGCGCAGGAAAAGCCGAAGAAGACTGCGCGCTCCGCCGCCACCGGCATGCAGCTCAAGGCGCCGAAGTCGAAGGCCAACTCGGTCGACCGCCCGGATTTCGGCGGCATGGGTGAATCCGACCAGGCCGGCTTCGGCCATCTGCCCTCCGGCCGCGTCACCGCCCGCGATATCTCGCGCCAGGCGGCGAAAGACCCCGAGGTGATGGAGCAGCTGCGCGAGGCGCTCGAGACCTCGAAGAAGAAGGTCAAAGCGAAGAACATGCCCGGCCAGTCGCTGGCCGGCGCCCAGACCGTGGGCATCTCGGCCACGGTGAAAGCCCTCGAGGATATCATCCTGCATGGTCGCAAGGAGGTGGAGGGCAACAAGGAGTGGAGGCCCCACCGCCCTGCCCCGCGCGAGAAATCCGAAGGCGGCGTGCCGTTCAAGCTGGTCACCCAGTATGAGCCGCGCGGCGACCAGCCCACCGCCATCGCCGACCTGGTCGAAGGCATCGAGAACGGCGAGACCGACCAGGTGCTGCTCGGCGTCACCGGCTCGGGCAAGACCTTCACTGCCGCGCAGACCATCATGCGCACCCAGCGCCCGGCCCTGATCCTCGCGCCCAACAAGACGCTGGCGGCGCAGCTCTATGGCGAGATGAAGTCGTTCTTCCCCGACAACGCCGTCGAGTATTTCGTCTCCTACTACGACTACTACCAGCCCGAGGCCTATGTGCCGCGCACCGACACCTATATCGAGAAGGAATCGACCATCAACGAGCAGATCGACCGCATGCGCCACTCGGCGACGCGCGCCCTGCTCGAACGCGACGACGTCATCATCGTCGCCTCGGTCTCCTGCATCTACGGTATCGGCTCGGTGGAAGATTACACCGCCATGACCTTCGATCTCAGGAAGGGCCAGAAGGTCGATCAGCAGGAGCTGCTGCGTTCGCTCACCCAGTTGCAATACAAGCGCGGCGACACCGGCTTCGTCCGCGGCACCTTCCGGGTGCGCGGCGATACGGTCGAGCTGTTCCCGGCCCACTATGAGGATGCCGCCTGGCGCATCACCCTGTTCGGCAACGAGATCGAGTCGATCGCCGAGTTCGATCCGCTCACCGGCAAGAAGTCGTCCGACCTGCTGTCGGTCCGCATCTTCGCCAACAGCCACTATGTGACGCCGCGCGCCACCCTCACCGGCGCCATCAAGGAGATCAGGAAGGAACTCGCCGCCCGCCTGCAGGAGCTCAACGGCGCCGGCCGCTTCCTCGAAGCGCAACGGCTGGAGCAGCGCACCCTGTTCGATCTCGAAATGATGGAAGCCACCGGCTCCTGCGCCGGCATCGAGAACTATTCGCGCTACTTCTCCGGCCGCAAGCCGGGCGAGCCGCCACCGACCCTGTTCGAATACCTGCCCGACAACGCCCTGGTGTTCATCGACGAAAGCCACGTCACCGTCGGCCAGCTCGGCGCCATGTATCGCGGCGACCTGCGTCGCAAGGCGACGCTCGCCGAATACGGCTTCCGCCTGCCCTCGGCCATGGACAACCGCCCGCTCCGCTTCGAGGAGTGGAACGCCATGCGCCCGCAGACCGTCTATGTCTCGGCCACCCCCGGCGCCTGGGAAATGGAGCAGTCGGGCGGCGTGTTCGCCGAACAGGTGATCCGCCCCACCGGCCTGATCGATCCGCCGGTCGAAATCCGCCCGGCCAAGACCCAGGTCGACGACGTGGTCGACGAGATCCGCCAGGTGTCGAAGGCCGGCTACCGCACCCTGGTCACCGTGCTGACCAAGCGCATGGCCGAAGATCTCACCGAATACATGCACGAGCAGGGCATTCGCGTCCGCTACATGCACTCCGACATCGACACCATCGAGCGCATCGAGATCATCCGGGATCTCCGCCTCGGCGCCTTCGATGTGCTGGTCGGCATCAACCTCTTGCGTGAAGGCCTCGACATCCCCGAATGCGCCCTCGTCGCCATCCTCGATGCCGACAAGGAAGGGTTTCTGCGCTCCGAGACCTCACTGATCCAGACCATCGGCCGCGCCGCCCGTAACGTCGACGGCAAGGTCATCCTCTACGCCGACAACATCACCGGCTCCATGGAACGCGCCATGGCCGAAACCAACCGCCGCCGCGAGAAGCAGCAGGCCTACAACGAAGCCAACGGCATCACCCCGCAGTCGGTGAAATCCAACATCAAGGAAATCGTCGACAGCATCTACGAACAGGACCACGTCACCGTCTCCATCGGCAAGGACAAAAGCGGGAAAGAGAAGGTGCAGGCCGGTGCGAACCTGGCGGCGGTCATCAAGGACCTGGAACGTGAGATGCGCGAGGCTGCGACGAACCTGGAGTTTGAGCGGGCGGCAAGGCTGCGGGATGAGGTGAAGAGGCTAAGGGAGATGGAGTTGGATGTGTTGGAGGGGAGTGCCGACTAGGGCTTAACCTTGCGCGTGGTTGCCCACGTTCGACGATCGATCATTGTGCGAACATCAAGATTCTCATTGGGCCGCCTGGGAAATCTTGTGTTGATGAGAGAGACTGGCGCGTGAGCGACTCTTTCCAGCTCTTCCACGAACTTGATCGTGTCGCGCGTTAGCTGCTCGAAGCGACGAGCCTTCTGGTTCTCGACGCTGACGTAGTCAGCAAACGTTAAGACGATATCGGTTGGCCCGTTTAGTTCACAGGCACGCCTAAACTCTTCCCATTCGAACCAGCCAACACGCCTGTCACGATGCGTCGTCGACGTCTTTTCATGAGATGTCACCTCAGAAGGATCTAACCCGGCCTGCTGAGCGACAACCTCAAAACTGACTTCGTGCTTGAGTGGCCCGGATGTTCCGCCTTCTGGGTCTGCAACCCTGATTGGCGTAAGCCTGGTGACCATGATAACTCGGCGCACTCGGCTGGGAGAAATTCCAGCTTCGGCCAAACAGCCGGCGACATTAGTGTCTCTTGAGGTCACATAGGGATAGTTGCCATGGAAGAGGCTTAGGCCGCTCCCCTGGGTTCCTTCGAGTAGCACTGATTGACCGCTTGCGTACGCGTTCTCCAACTGACCAAGTGTTGAACCGCGATAGTCTGGCCCATCGCCGACATATGGCCTTAGAGCATTTATGTCACGAGCCAGCTTTGTCGACGGGTCTCCTCTGCCCGTAATTCGTCTGGCAGCTGCCGCCCCTCCGCCCTGTCCAGTGGAAGATATGGCACCTACGATCCCTTCTTGCTCTTTCTCGATGTCGCCCGCTTCGATAATCATCGCCTGAGGATCGATATAGAGTCTTTCTGGCGTTATCCCGCACTCCGCTATTTCAGACAGCAACTTATCTACGTTGATCGTCATTCCTGGGCCAAGCAACAGCTTTGCCGTTGTGTCTCGCGACCCCGAGGGCAACTGGTGGTAAGTATATACCCCGGATGCGGATGATACGGTGTGGCCAGCATTCGGCCCTCCGACACGAACCAGGACGTCGTAGTCCTTTGCGAGGTATGCGGCTACGTGCCCTTTTCCCTCGCTTCCAAACTGCGCCCCGACGATCACATCAACGCATCGTGTGTTCGGAGGCGAGAGCAACCCGAGCCGCGCAGCTACTCGAACGACAGTGTCAGCGCCATCTGTCCTCACAGTGTTTACGCGAACGTCCGCATCGGCCGCAAATAGGTCGATGTCAGCAACCTGCTTCATCAGGTCGACGTCATCGTACTCCGCCTGAGCCTCCTCCAAAGTGAGCTCAGGGCGTGACCGGCGAAACCGCGCAACGAGCTCCTCTTTGGGCGAGGCATAGAGGTGGACATGGGTAACATCGAGACCCGGAGACTGCCTGAACGCCTCAAGCTGCCTCGCTGTCCGAATGTTATCTACCACAATTGGCTTTTCGTCCGGCCAGTCCGCAGCTACTCGCAACAACTCTTCCAGCACCCACCGGTGATCAGTAGCGCGATCCAACTCGTCACCGTAAACTTGAAGAGACGTGCGATCGATGTTTCGTCCGACGCTCTCAGCGCGGGCTGCAACGACCTCGCTTGATTTGAGAACATGAAATCCGTACCGGTCAGACAATCGCTTAGTTAGGCCGCTTTTCCCGGTGCACGTGCGACCGCTAACTAGAACCACTCTCCTCACTGTCCCCTCCAATTGCCACCGCAATCTCCCCCGGCGACATTTTGCTTGTGTCGAAATGCAAATCTGCGACGTCCGACAGAGAGCGGGCCTCGATCTCGTTTGGATGCAAAGTCGCTCGACTGTACTCTCTTCTGGCTGCATCCTCATCTGCACCAGTCCCCAAAAGCCGTTCGATGTATCGCTGCATTAACAGGTGCTCTGGTGCAGAAATGTGCACGTGAGTCACAGCGTTAAATCGGCGCCGGAAGTGGTAAACCTGCCTCCGTTTACGCACAGCATCTACCAACCAATTGGTGCCGCAACCTCGTCCCATGGCCGGGACCGCCACCTCATCAACAAGCCAAGCAAAATCGGTGTCTAGGTCCAGATGATCTCCTAACGACTGGAGCGATGAACGATCAACATCTAGCCCTCTGGCAATCGCAAGACCCCGGAGAAACTCTCCGCTACTGATACGAGAAAATCCATACTCCGAGATCAGCAGGTTGGCGACGCTGGATTTTCCAGCCGCCACTGCACCGCTGATCAAGAGAAGTTTCGACTTCAAACCCGATCAAACTCCAGGCCGTTGCCTCGCCAGTCTGGATCGGCCAGCGCCCTCGCCACGAAATCTGTGACCGATTTTCCATAGTCTTGCCGACGATGATACGCGCCAGGCGGCTGGTTTTGGACTATTGACCACGTCACGCCCAATGAAGACATAACTTCGCTTGCAATGGAAGCGTCAGCCGACGAGTACACCACAACTTTCGTGTCCGATGGAAGAGGAAGTTCATCATACATCAGGACTTCTATCATGGTGCTAGAGCCAACGTACCTCTTCAACATGGCCACCTTGTCGTTCGATTCAAGTGCGATCGGAATCTGTCGATTCTCGTAGTATCGGCCATTCGTAGCGCTCTCTTCAAATCCAGGCTTACCAAGTCTTCGAAGGTAGCGCGTCATGGCAACGTTGTACCGGCAGAGCGCAAATTTCTGACTCTCAATGGCTCCTGCAGGGACAAGGATTCCAATATGTGGGAATCCTGCATCCAACTTCGCGGCGAGTATCCGCGGATGCGCGTCTAAGGTTAGGAAGCCGTGTTCTCCAAACCCACGTTGAATGTCCTGCTGGCTGGACATCGAACGGAGGTGAGACTTGGTGAACCCTTCGGCCGCAAGTGCAGGCTTGCCGAGCAACTTTCCTGATCTCGCGATAAAGGGAAGGTAGTGGAGTGGCGCGTAGTGATGAACAGCTTCGACGCCGTTGTCTGTTAGTATGCCCACAATCAATTCGCCTCGTGAATACTCTCACTTACCACTAGGGTTGAGACGGGGCGAACGCAATCCCCTTCGTTCCTGCCGCCTCCCGAACGTGACGGCGACACAGGATGCCCTTAGGCGACCTCACTTTTCGCGTCGTTGTGGGTCGACCGCGCACCGCTCTAATGCAGCTCGATGCGGGTTGTTTTGCACCCCTGTGAAGTCTTCCTCCATATGCTCGCCCAACCCTCTGCGGGCAGGCAACTAGACACACTGTTCAGCGATCCCTGACGGAAAACGGCACCGAAAACCCTGCCCCTTTCGGTTCATCCTCAATTCATCATATGACTTTCATGTTCGTCCCGTTGCATCCCGCAGCGCGAGGTAAAACATCAAATGCTGCCAAAGCTTAGCGTCACGGTCTTTGCCGTTGTGGCCGCCTTCGTAAGTGCCCCGTCCTTCGCCCAGAGTTTTCCGGAAATCACCGCGGTGCGTGCCACCGACCTGCTGCGGGCGCCGCCGCCCGATGGCCGGCGGGTCACCGGCATCGCCAAGGGCGAACGGCTGAAGCTCTATGAATGCGTGGGCAAGCCGACCTGGTGCCGGGTCGGGCAGTTGCAGGGACCACATCCCTTCAACGGCTGGGTTGCCGCCGATGCGCTCGACGGCGCCGTTTCCACCAAGTGACCGAACCGGATCCAGAAGACATGCTCAACAAACGTCACGCCGCCGCGCTCGCCCTGATCGCCAGCCTCGTCGCGCCCGGCTCGTTCTCCGCCCCTGCGGTGGCACAGGAGTTTCCGGAAGTTACCGTGCTGCGTTCGACCCCGGTGTTTCGCAACCCCGGGCACCGGCCGTTCCACCAGCTCGCCAAGGGCGAACGGGTGATCCTGCATGAATGCACCGAACTGCCCGGCTACTGCCAGATCACGCTGCGCACACCCGGCCGCCGCCTGACCGGCTGGGTCAATTCCGAGGCGCTGGACGGGGTCGTCGGCACCAAGTGATCGGCAGGGCCAGTTCTCTGCGGAACTGACGGGCAGGTGTGGGAAGAGCCCTCCACCTGTCCGCCCCCCGCAAGGGGCAGGACAATCGCATATGGCATTTATGCACCGGCCTCTCCGTGCTCCTCCCCCGTGCAACGGGGGAGGGGGACCGCCGAAGGCGGTGGAGGGGGCGGCAGGATGCGCCGGTTTGTGTGGCCGCCCCCTCCACCAGCTTCGCTGGTCCCCCTCCCCCGCTGCGCGGTGGAGGACCAATGAGAGGCCGGTGACTTTACACTTGCAACAGCCCTCCTTTGACGGGAGGGGACAAGAGTGGGGGTGCTCTGTGCGCACCGCGCTATCCCCGCCCTGCGATAGCCCCTGCCCCACACACCGTAACGTCATCGCCGGCCTATTGACGCCTCGACCACCGGCCACCAGAACAGAGTGGGAACGCCATCGAGTCCGCCTATGCCGCCGCCCGGCCACCTGCAGAAGAAGTATCCCGGCAAGACCCACCTGCTGAAGCATGCCGCCGAGTGGGGCCAGCTGGTGATCATCCGCTGCAATGGCTGCCGCCGCAGCGCCACCTATCTCGCCGCCGACCTCGCCGAACTGCTCGATCCCGAACGGCCGGCGCTGTGGCCGCCCTTCCCCTGCCCGCGCTGCCAGACCGACGAGTATATCCGCGTCACCCTCAACTCGCCCTATGGCGAGGATTATGGCCGCCTGCTGATCCGCCGCCCCGGCCCGATCCGCGTGACCCAGACCTGGCGCACCGTGAAGCTGGGGGATCCGTGAGGGCTGCGCCGCCGAGGACGGAGCCGCAGCGGCAGGCCGGCGGATTTCCGGCTACGGGCGGTTGAGCCAGGGGCGCGCGCCACCCACCGGTGTCATCCCCGCGAAAGCGGGGAACTCCGTTTGAGATGGTGCCGCAGGCAAGAAAACAGAGGTTCCCGCTTTCGCGGGAATGACCCGGTGGGTGGGCGCTTGCCTCGGTTCTCATACCCAACCGCAATCCCTGACTTGGCGCCCCTAGGCCTCCGCCGGGCGCCGCCACCCGCCCCTTTCCACCGCCCCGCCAAAGGCATAGGTTGTCACATTTGCCGGTTTGGGGAGGCCGCACCATGACTAATCCAGTTACGCCTGCGTCGTCTTACACCACCATTCGCCTGACGCCGGGCGAAGTGCTGATCACCCAGGGTGCGCCGGGCGGCAGCCTCTATGTGCTCGAGGAGGGTGAACTGGGCGTGGTACGCGATGGCGTCGAGATCGCCACGGTGTCGCGGCCCTATTCCGTGGTCGGCGAAATGTCGGTGGTGCTCGGCACACCGACCAGCGCCACGGTGCGCGCCGTGAAGGAAAGCCGGGTGCGGGTGTTCTCCGATGCGCGTAGCACGCTCTCGAGCGATGCCGATTTCGCCTTCCGCATGGCCTACCTGATGGCCAGCCGGCTCGACGCCACCTCGGCGCTGCTGGTCGAGCACAAGCGCAAGCAGGGCAGCAAGCCCGAGAACGACATCGTCAGCCGGCTGTTCAATGCCCTGCATCTGCCGAGCGACGAGATCCCGGCCCCGCCGGCCGACCGGCAGGAAATGTTCAGCAAACCACAGGGCGCCTTTCCGCGTTAGAGTTCCGCGAGCGCTCTGGAGACCCCAAATACTCGGTGTCATCCCCGCGAAAGCGGGGATCTCCGTTTTTCGATCGTGCAGCAGGCGAGAAAACCGAGGTTCCCGCTTTCGCGGGAATGACCCGGTGGGTGGGCGCGACCTACGTGATTCAGCGAGGATAACCTGGTGGCAGGTTCTCCATCTAGCGGCCCAGCCTGGGGCGCGCCCAACACCCGAAAACTCTGCCAACCGGCGCGGCCAACAACCCTGCCACATCTGGTTCATCCTCAATTCATCATATGACTTTCATGTTCGACCCCGTTGCATTTCGCAACGCGAGGTAAAACATCAAATGCTGCCGAAGCTTAGCGTCGTGGTTCTGGCCGTTGCGGCCGCCGGTTTGCCTGTCCCTGCTTTTGCTCAGACCTCCCCCGAGACCACCATCGTTCGCGCCACCGACCTGCTGCGGGGAGCGCCACCCCATGGGGGGTGGATCACCGGCGTCGCCAAGGGGGCGCGGGTCGAGCTGCACGAATGTGTGGGCGAGCCGACCTGGTGCAAGGTGGTGCTGCTCGATCGCTACCAGCCCATTGCCGGCTGGGTCGACGCCAGGGCGCTCGACGGCGCCGTATCCGCGCAGTGATCGGGGCCGGCACCATGCTCACCAAACGTCACGCCGCCGCGCTCGCGCTGATCGCCATGCTCGTCGCGCCCGGCACGTTCGCCACTCCCGCAGCGGCGCAGGATTATCCTGAGGTCACCGTGCTGCGCTCGACGCCGATCTTCCGCAACCCCGGCCACCGGCCGTTCGGCCAGCTGGCCAAGGGCGAACGGGTGATGCTGCACGAATGCACCGAACTGCCCGGCTATTGCCAGGTCTCGCTGCACCAGCTCGGCCGACGCCTGACCGGCTGGGTCAACTCCGACGCGCTGGACGGCGTCGTCACCACCAAATGATCGGTCGGGCCGGCACGCGCCGGCCCGATACCTCGCGCCACTGAGCCTTCACCGGGATGACATCGCGTTGGGGCGTGGTTGGTGCCCCTGTCGAAATCGGCCACTCTCGCGCGACATTGTCTCAGGCAAGCGAAAGGAGCCGATCATGTCAGCGCATCTCCCCACCAGTTTCGAAGCCACCCTGGTCCAGAGTTCCGCCGAGGGCGGCTGGACCTACCTGGTCTGGCCGGACTCCGTCGCCTTCTTCGGCACCCGCGGCCTGGTCAAGGTCGTGGGCACCATGGATGGCAAGCCCTTCCGCTCCAGCTTCATGGCGCTCGGCAACGGCACCCATAAGCTCCCCGTCGCGGCCAAGCTGCGCACCCAGCTGGGCAAGCGCGTCGGCGAGAATATCAGCGTAACGCTGACCGAACGGCTCGACTGAGCCGCTCAGCCCTGCTCGATGGTCAGCGTGCCATGCGTCCGATCCTCGATGGTCTGCAGCGGCAGGCTCAGCCGGAACTCGTCGCCGGCAGGATGGTAGATCGCAAAGCGAAACCCCTTCTGCAGCAGCGCCTCCACCTCGTCCTGGGTGAACTTGGTGTGCCGCGCGGTGCGGCCGTTGAGCGGAATGGTGTGTCTTGGCATGGCGCGTCTCCGGCATCTGTTCGCGTTTTGTTCTAGGCATGAGGGCTTGGCGGAGTCCACTGGGTTTCGGTGAACTTTCACTGCCGGCCCGGGGGAACGATGCCGGTTCGCGCGGATTGACCCGGCAGGCACAACAACACAGCGAGGACAGCATGAAGTGGATCGGAGCCATCCTCGGAGCCATCGCCGTGCTGCTCGGCGGCCTGTGGTTCCTGCAGGGCACCGGGCTGGTGACACTGGGGCCGATCCTCTGCGTCGCCGAATGCGAGGCGCTGGAAGGCCCGTCGCTGCTCTGGGCGGTGCTGGGGCTGGTGCTGCTGCTGGCGGGGGCCGCGGCGGTGTGGTTTGCGCTGTTTCGGCGGCGATAGAATTCCGGTCCACAGAAGGTCCAGTCGGGGTTGCCCTCTCCCGCTCGCGGGAGAGGGGGGACCAGCCGAAAGGCTGGTGGGAGAGGGGTGCCACAAACACCCGCTTTGCCCCAGCCGCGCACTGTCGGTGCGTGGGGCCCCCCCCTCCACCACGCTTCCGCGTGGTCCCCCTCCCCCGCAAGCGGGAGAGGTGCGCCGACTGCCGCCTCAGTGGCCCATCCAACCGACATGACCGCGCCAGCCAACCGCGCTATGCTCCCCCTCGCGGGGCGCGGGCCCGCTCGAAATTGTGGGGGACTGCTGAACCATGGCCAACCTCTTGGCGCTGACCAATGCCTATCCGACGCGGACCCTCGAGCGCGGCGAGCGCTTGATCGAAACCGGCGAGTCGCGGGGTGAGCTGTTCATCCTGGTGTCCGGCCGGCTGGTGGTCGAGCGCGATGGCATCGAAGTGGCGCGCATCACCGAGCCCGGCACCCTGGTGGGCGAGATGAGCATCCTGCTCGGCGCCGACCACTCCGCCGATGTCACCGCGCTCACCCCGGTGGAGGTGCGCCATATCGAGGATGGGCTGCGCTGGCTCGAGCAGAGCCCGATCGCCGCGTTGCACGTCGCCACGCTCGCCTGCCAGCGGCTCGATGCCACCAGCGCGCTGCTGGTGCAACTGAAGAAGGAAGCCGGCGGGCATCGCGACCAGGGCCTGCTCGAGCGGCTGTTCGGCACCATCACCGGCGCCGAAACCCGCGCCTGAGCCATCCGCCGCGTTTGATGGCAGCCATCAAGCCGGCTGCATTGATCTTGTCGCCGTGCCGCCCGAACATGGTGGCATGCTGAAACGCAAAGATCTCGACGAGCCAGCCCCCGACGCCCGACTTTCCAATGGCGGCCCGTCGCTCGACGATTCCCCACGCCCCTGGGGCGACAATGGCATCGGCAACTACTTCGAATGGAAGGCCGCCAGCGAAAAAGCCTTCAACGACGTGCCCTATGATATCGCGGTGATGCGCGCCCGCCGCGCCGAGGCGATGGGCCTCACCTATCGCGAGTACACCCTCGAAATCCTGGAGCGCGGCCGTTACCTCAGCGCCGAGGCCGATGCCGAGCGCATCGCCGAGATCAAGCGGCGGCGGCCACTGCGCTACTGATCACTTCGTCGTCCCGCGGCAACTCCCGCCCCGCTGGCTCGTTGGCCCTGCACAGCAACAGGAGCCCATCATGGCCAACGAAGAACATCGCCTCACCCCAGCCGAGCTCGCCGACAAGGCGTGGCACCTCGCCGAAAAGATCCGCATCGCCCTGTTCACCACCTGGGATGGGGAGCAGCAGCGCATCCGCCCGCTCTCGGCCACGGTCGACCGCGACGACGATGTGATCCAGTTCCTGATCGGCGCGCATGGCGGCACCACCCTGGCCGAAGCCACCGGCGCCCCGGCCCTTACCCTCGCGCAGCAGGTGGAAAAGTACCCCACGGTCACCCTCGCCTTCGCCGATCACGGTTCGCACGACTATGTCACCATCACCGGCCAGGCCGCGGTCAGCAACGATCGCGCCCGCATCAAGGAGCTCTGGACGCCCTTCGCCAAGGCCTGGTGGGACAGCGCCGACGACCCGGAAATTCGCCTGCTGACGGTGACGCCGGAAAACGCCGAACTCTGGGAAGGCCCGAACCAGTTGGTCGCCACGGCCATCATGCTGACCGCAGCGGTGACGGGCGCCAAACCGCCGGTGGGCGATCATGGGGCGGTTCGGTTGTAGGGCAGAAACGAAGCGGGCAGTCGGCGTACCTCTCCCGCCTGCGGGGGAGGGGGACCAGCCGAAAGGCTGGTGGAGGGGGGAGCCACGCGATCGGGACTCCCCACAGCCGCGCACGATTGACGCATGGGGCATTGCCGATTGCAACAGCGGGGGCGCAAGCCTGCCATTTGCGCGTGGGGCTCCCCCCTCCCACCAAGCTTTCGCTTGGTCCCCCCTCCCCCGCAGGCGGGAGAGGGCGCGCCGACTGCTGGCTTGGTTCACCTCCCCCGCCCCGATTTCGCCCGCTTTGCGGCGTTGCTCAGGGCAAACACCAATCCCCCGGGAGCCCAGCCATGCGCACTGCCCTCCTCGCCCTCAGTCTCATCGCCGCCAGCCTCGCGGCGCTGCCCGCTGAAGCGGCGTCCCGAGGCACGGCGCGGGCGTCGGCCGATATTCCGGTGCGCAGCGGCCCAGGCGCCGGCTACAGCACCATCGGCACGCTGCCCAAGGGAAGCCAGGTGCGGCTGCAGCGCTGCACCCGGGAGTCCAACTGGTGCCTGTTCCTGGGCAGGGATGGCGAGCCGGCCGGCTGGGTGCGTGGCTCCTATCTGGTCGGCTCCGGCGCCAAGCTCGAGGTCACGCCGTACAAGTTCGAAGGCTTCGATCCGCTCGATCCGATCGACACCTGCGACGACGACGACAACAGCATCTTCTGCTGGTAGAGCGCGCCGCCGTCCCTGCCACAATGATGAACAGATTCCGCGCAACGCGCTAAATCATTCTACATAAACAGAGGTTTCAGCTTCGGTTCAGGCACATCCTTCTAAGTTCACGGTCAAGGCAGTGATGCCACCGGATTTGCCGATGGCAGATCCCAACCCAAGAACCGAAGGAAACCGAAGATGTCTTTCCGTACCCTGAAATCCGCCGCTCTCGCCACTCTCGTCGTCGTCGCCACCGCGGGCGTTTCGATGGCTGCCCAGTACGCCTGGGTGGAGAACAACACCAAGGTCAAGCAGTGGCACAAGCAGAACTCTGCTAACGTCAACTGGGTCGCAGCCGGCCAGAAGGTGAAGATCGTCGGCCAGTGGAACAACTGGTACAAGCTGCAGATCCCGGGCCAGGATGGCTGGGTGAAGGGCAACGTGCTCGATTTCGCCCAGCAGTACCCGTTCCCCGGCTACGGCTACGGCTATGGCGGCTCGTTCTGCATCAACGGCCAGAGCGCCTCGTTCTGCCTGAGCGGCGGTTACTAGGGGCGGCTTCGCCGAAGGCGAAACGCTCCCGCTGCGGCTTCGCCGTGCAAACGGCGGAGCGCTCCGGCCCCAGGGGCGGCTTGCCGCACAGCGGCAAACGCTCCCGGGCGGCCTGCCCCGAACCGCTTCACCGTAAAGCGGTAAACGCTCCCCCGGTCGGCTTCGCCGAAGGCGAAACGCTCCGGCTCCGGGCGGCCCCGGTCGGCTTCACCGCAAAGCGGTGAAACGATCCGGCCCCCATCAAGGCTCCCTCCATCGCGCCTCCGGGATCTCCCTCCCGGAGGCGCGGCTTTTCGGTTTACGCCAGATTTACGGGGGTTTCAGGCTGCGTTCAGGTTGGCCCTGCTACACCTCATGACAAGGCAGCAATGCCGCTAACGACTCCAACCAAGGATCCCGTCATGTTCATCACCAGCATCAAGACTGCGGCTCTGGCCACTGCCATCGTCCTCGCCACCGCCGGCGCCTCCATGGCCGCCACCTGGGCCTATGTAGATCGCGACGCCAACGTCCGCAAGAACCACGCTGCCGGCTCGGTCGTGGTCAACACCGTCTATGAAGGCGACAAAGTCCGGGTCATCGGCCAGTGGAACAACTGGTACAAGCTGCAGCTTTCCGGCCCCGATGGCTGGGTGCGCTCCAACGTCATCGATTTCGATTATTACGACGATGACTATTACCCGGTGAAGCCGGTGAAGCCCGGCTATGGCTTCGGCAGCTTCTGCGTCGATGGCAAGGGCGCCCAGTTCTGCATCGGCGGCGGCACCGGATACTAACCCCAGGGGTGGCCTGCCGCGTAGCGGCAAACGCTCCCGAGGGCGGCTTCGCGGTTCACCGCGAAACGCTCCTCCCCCAGGCGGCGGCTTTGCCACTTCGGCGAAACCCACCGACCGTAATGCGCTCCCGGGACCTCCCTCCGGGGGCGCATTACGGTCGGCAAAACGCTCCCCGGGAGCGCTTTCGTTTACCGGCAGTTAACATCGCCCGCTCGGCACTGCTGCGGCCCCGCCCCGTCGCGCGTTATGCTCCCAAAAGGAGTTCGAGATGTTCAAAACGCGCGTCGCCCTCTGCATCCTCGCCGCCATCGTCGGCATCGGTTCCAGCTCCGTACCGGCCAACGCCGGCGGAGCCGTGGCCTCGACCGCCGTCAATGTCCGCGCCGGCCCCGGCGGCAACCAGCCGGTCATTGCCGTGCTCGCTGCCGGCGAGCGGGTGCGCATCGATCATTGCCGTGGTCCCTGGTGCCTGGTCCGCCAGTCCGGTCCGGATGGCTGGGTCGATGCCAACTACCTCACCACACCGCGTCACTATGCGCGGCATGGCTTCGTCGCCGAGGTCGATCACGCCAGCGGCAGCTATGCCGGCGGATACTATAGGGGCGAGCGGCACTTCGATGACAATGCCTTCCTCGAACGCCCGCACCACCGCTACCAGGACCATGACTTCTACGGCGATATCATCTGCATTCGCGGCGACTTCGCACAGGTCTGCCCGCGCCAGTGAGCCGGACAGACCCGGGGCGTGATGCATTCATTTTCGGTTCAGGAAACCCGGAGCAGGTTGGCGCCGTTTGGGGACAATAGTTTACCTCCCGAAAGGACCGTCATGCCCCTCCGTCATTTCGCCATCGGCCTGGCCAGCGCGCTGTTCGCGCTCGCGGCCGGCGCCACGGCTGCCAATGCCACCACCGCTTATGCTTCTTCGACTGTCAACGTCCGCGCCGGCGCCGGCACTGGCTACCCCGTCGTCGGCGTGCTGCGCCCCGGCCAGCGCGTCGAGATCGACTATTGCAAAGGCGCCTGGTGCCTGATCGAGCAGCGCGGCCCGGATGGCTGGGTGAACGCCAACTACCTCAACGCCGATCGCTACAACGACGACGATTACTACGACGACGATTATTACGATGACGGCTTCTACCTCGAGCGGCCGCGTTACCGGGCTCGCCCGATCTATCCGTTCTATCGCAGCCAGGCCTGCTTTGGCCGGCCGAACGTCTCGTTCTGCTTCAGCAACTGATCCGCTTGCCGGGCGCTGTGCCGCGACCTATCTAGTTTCGACGACACAGCGCCGGGTGCCCCATGTCCACGCCGCAGATGAAGCCCTACGTGAAGCTCGCCTCCACCCTCGCCAGCATCGGCCTGGGCATTTTCTTCATCGAACGCTTTGGGCTCACCGAGTTGCAGAAGAACGGCACCGTGCACATTGACGGCACGATCCTGTCGATCATGGTGCTCGCGCCGATCATCCTGGTGCTGGCCGGCGCCGTGGTGTTCATGGTTGGCAAGATGCGGCGGCTGTAGGCCACTGTCGGCGCCCCTATCGTCCCCTCGCCCCTTTGGGGAGAGGGTCAGGGTGAGGGGCGCCAAGCACACCAGACGCGCAGCTACCGCCCAGGCGCACGCCGCATATTTCCGCGTGCTTGGCGCCCCTCACCCCAGCCCTCTCCCCAAAGGGGCGAGGGGGCGGTGCGGCGCCGCCGGTGACCCAACCTACTCCACCCGCAACCGCTCGACGTCGATGCCCCGCGCCACCAGCGGCTCGCGCATGCGGCGACCGATGAATTCGTTGACCCCGTAGAGCGCCAGCGCCGCCACCAGCAGCACGATGCCGAAGCCGCGCGTTCCCTCTTCGGTGCCGATGGCGATTGCCGCCAGCACCGCGGCCGCGCCGCCGCCGATGAGGATGTACCACTTGCGCTCGGCCTGCACCCTGAGGTTGCGGGCGCTCGACAGCAGCAGGTCCTTGAGTTCGAGATCGCCCATGGCGGCAAGCTCGGAGCTGCCGCCTTCGCGGCGGATGGTCTGCATATAGGCGTCGACCCGCCGCTCAATCACCTGCTGCCGCTCGGCATCGCGCCGCCCGCGGAAGAAATAGCTGCCGACAACGCCGATCAGCCCCAGCACCAGCACGATTTCCAGCAGCACAACCATCGGCTCATCCCCTCGTCGCAGGCACCAGTGCCTGTCGTGCATCAGATGTCCCCGAGAGGGCTGGGATTCAAGATGCCGAGGCACCGGGCTCTCGGTAATCCTCCCCCGCGTGGCGGGGGAGGGGGACCAGCGGAGCTGGTGGAGGGGGCGGCCAAACCATCGGCATTTCATACCCCCTCCACCGCCCCGCGGGGGAGGATAACGCACCACCTGTGCCGATCCTCTCAATGCGGCAGCGTCTCCTCCTCCGCCTCGGTCACCGCCGTCCGCCGCCCTGCCCGGCTCAAATGCCGCTCCCGCGCCATCACCACCAGGCCCGCGCCGACGATGATGCCGCCGCCGATCAGCGCCACGGGGTCGATCAGGTGGCCGAACACCTGGTAGCTGAGGAAGATGCCCCAGGGCAGCGCGAAATAGTTGAACGGTTGCAGGGTGCTGGCCGGGGCCCGCGACAAAGCCACCATCATCAGCCCATGCGCCGCCGTCGAGGTGATCATCACCAGCCCCATCTGCAGGATCGCCGCAAGATCCATCGGCTGCCAGAAGAACACGCCCACCGCCGTGGTCAGCAGCAGCCCGACCACCCCGACATAGACCATGCTGGTCGCCGTGGTGTCGGCGCTCGACACCTTGCGGGTCAGCGCGATGTAGATGGCATAGCTCGCCGCCGACAGGATGGCGAAGATCACCCCGCCATCGATCGGCAACCCTCCCGGCCGGACGATCACCAGCGCGCCGCAAAAGCCGATGAACACCGCCACCAGCCGGAACAGCCCGACCTTTTCGCCGAGGATCGGGATCGCCACCAGCGTCGCCATCAGCGGGTAGACCAGCACCACGGCCTGCAGCTCGGCCAGCGGCACCGTCTTCAGCGCCATGGCGAAGAACCAGATATCGACCACCAGCAGGATGGCGCGCAGCCACTGCAGCACCGGATATTTCGAGCGGAACGCCTCTCTCAGCGGCCCCTGCCGGCTGACCAGCACCAGCGAGAACGCCGCAAACGCCCAGAAGCGCAGCATGGCCAGCTGGAACGGCGAATGCGTCTGCACCAGCGATTTCGAAACCGCATCCTGGATGCCGAAGATCACGATGGCGAGGATTGTCAGGCCAATGCCGAGCGCGATGTTGTCGGCGCGGCGGCGCGGTTGCCCGGCTTGGGGCTCAGTCATGGACACAACTCTATGCAGTCGAAAGCCCCGGGCAGCCGCCCGGGGCAAGTAACAGGGAAATAAACTCAGGGATCAGCGATCAGCTGCTGCTCTTCATCGTGGCGTTCTTGATCAGCCCGGCAATGGTGGTCAGGATGCCGCCGCCGACGAGGCCGGTCAGCCCCTGCCCGGCCAGCGCGCCGATGTCCATGCCCCCGGTGCCGGCTGCCGCCGCCGCAGTGCCGACCAGCCCGGAAAGCCCCGGGATCATGCCGGCCAGCCAGGTGCCGAGCCAGCCGCCGATTGCGCCGGCGATGGTATTGCCGACCGGACCGAGATTGACCTGCTTGAGGACGGCCGCGATGCCGTTGCCCCCGACGCCGCCGCCAATCAGTTGAACCAGAATCGGAATAATTGCTTCCATTGGACGCTCCTCAGATCCAGCTTGTGGAAGCCGAGTGGCCCCCAACTCGCAAGTGCGACGTTACGCCCGATTGCAGAGAGTCGGTAGTCTCAAGCTTGCACGTACTTGAAGCAGCGGGGGAAATCCGGGTGGACCGGCAATTGTTGCCGGCAACTCTGCTTGCGATACGTGCCTCACGGCCACCCGGACGGGCACAACAACTTGCCGCGCGCCGACCACCCAGCCGTCAATTGAACCCCCGAGCGCGAAGCCCTATCTTCCGGCTCGACTCATGACATCCGCACCCGAACACATTCCGGCCGGCTCCAGCCGTGTCGCCCTTATCACCGGAGCCGCCGACCGCGTCGGCGCCGCCATCGCGCGCCGCCTCGCCCGCGACGGCTGGGCCGTGGTGATCCACTACCGCTCGTCCGCCGAGAAGGCCGAGGCGGTTGCGACCGAGATCCGTGCTGCCGATATCCGCGCCGGTGGCGGCAGGGCAGCGACCATCGGCGCCGATCTCGCCGACCGCGGCCAGCGCGCCCGCCTCATCGCCGAGGCAGCGAAGCATTTCGGCCCCCTCACCCTCCTCGTCAACAACGCGTCGAGCTTCGAGCGCGATTCCGTCGCCGATCTCGACGAGACCCTGTGGGATGCCCACTTTGCCGTCCACGCCGAGGCTCCCGCCTTCCTGTCGCGCGATTTCGCCGCGCAACTGCCCGAAGGCGAAACCGGCAACATCATCAACATCATCGACGAGCGGGTGCTCGACCTGTCCCCGGCCTATTTCAGCTACACGCTGTCGAAGGCGGTGCTCTGGACCATGACCCGCACCCTGGCCCAGTCGCTGGCGCCGCGCATCCGGGTCAACGCCATCGGCCCCGGCCCCACCGTGCCGCCGCCGCATGTCTCGCCCGAGGCCCACCTGCGCCGCCTCACCGAACTGCCGCTCGGCCGTGCCGCCGGTCCCGACGGCATTGCCGACGGCGTCGCCGCCATCCTCGGCCTCGACGCGATGACCGGCCAGATGATCGTCCTCGATGGCGGCGAGCATATCGAATGGCCGGCCCGCCGCGGCCCGACCCCGAGGCGCAGATGACCGATACGCCTCCCCTGCCAGCTACGCCATTATCCGGCGCCGAGGTCATCAAGGCCTTCGTCAAAACCCTGCCCCCCTCGCCCGGCGTCTACCGGATGTTCGACGAGGCCGGCGAGGTGGTCTATGTCGGCAAGGCGCGCAACCTGAAGGCGCGCGTCACCAATTACACCCGTCCCGAAGGCCTCGACATCCGCATCCGCCGGATGATCGAAGCAACGCGCAACATGGAGTTCGTGCGCACCGAGACGGAAGCCGAAGCGCTGCTGCTCGAAGCCAACCTGATCAAGCGCCTGAAGCCACGCTTCAACGTGCTGCTGCGCGACGACAAGAGCTTCCCCTACATCCTGATCGCCACCGAGCACGAAGCCGCCGAGTTGAAGAAGCATCGCGGCTCGCGCCGCATCAAGGGCCACTATTTCGGCCCCTTCGCCTCGGCCCTGGCGGTGAAGCGCACCATCACCGCACTGCAGCGCGCCTTCCTGCTCCGCACCTGTTCGGACAGCTTCTACAAGGCGCGCACCCGGCCCTGCATGCTGCACCAGATCAAGCGCTGCTCGGCCCCCTGCACCGGCGAAATCTCGATGCCGGATTACAACGAGCTGGTCGAAGAGGCCCGCCAGTTCCTCTCCGGCAAATCCAAATCGGTGCAGGATCACCTCGCCGCCGATATGAACGTTGCCGCCGAGAACCTCGATTTCGAGCGCGCCGCCCTGCTGCGCGATCGCCTCTCGGCGCTTGCCCTGGTGCAGTCGCAGGGCGATGTCGCCTCGAAATCGGTCGAGGAAGCCGACGTCTTCGCCATCGGCCACGAGGCCGGGCAGTTCTGCGTGCAGGTGTTCTTCTTCCGCGCCTACCAGAATTGGGGCAACCACGCCTTCCGGCCGCGCGCCGACGCCTCGCTTTCGGATGCCGAAGTGCTCGAAGCCTTCATCAGCCAGTTCTACGAGGATCGCACCCCGCCCAGGCAGATCCTGCTCTCGCACGAGCTGAGCGAGAAGGACCTGATGGAGGAAGCTTTGTCGGCCCGCGCCGGCTCGAAAGTCTCGATCCAGACGCCGCAACGCGGCGAAAAGAAGGATCTGGTGCAGCACGCCCTCAACAATGCCCGCGAGGCGCTGGGCCGCCAGTTGGCGGAGGGCGCGACGCAGAAGACCCTGCTCGAGGGCGTCGCCACCCTGTTCGGGCTCGACGAGCCGCCGCGCCGCATCGAGGTGTACGACAACTCGCACATTTCCGGCACCAATGCCGTCGGCGCCATGATCGTCGCCGGCGAAGAAGGGCTGAACAAGAAATACTACCGCACCTTCAACATCCGCTCGACCGACATCACCCCGGGTGACGATTTCGGCATGATGCGCGAGGTGCTGACCCGCCGCTTCACCCGCCTCGCCAACGAGAGCGAGCCGGAAGCCGAGGACGAGAATACCGGAATGCCGGATTGGCCCGATGTCGTGTTCATCGACGGCGGCGCCGGCCAGCTCAATGCGGTGCGCCAGGTGATCGCCGAACTGAACCTGCAGAAAGAGGTGATCTTCATCGGCATCGCCAAGGGCGAAGAGCGCGACGCCGGCCGCGAGAAGTTCTTCATGGAAGGCCGCGACGCCTTCATGCTGCCGCACCGTGACCCGGTGCTCTATTACGTGCAGCGCCTGCGCGACGAAGCCCACCGCTTCGCCATCGGAACCCATCGCGCCAAGCGCAAGAAGGACGTGATCAAGAACCCACTCGACGAAATCGAGGGCATCGGGCCGACCCGAAAGCGTGCGTTGCTGCAACGCTTCGGCTCAGCCAAGGCAGTTGGCCGAGCCGCGCTCGCCGACCTGGCCGAGGTGCCGGGTGTATCGACGCAGCTGGCGCAGCAGATCTACGACCATTTCAATGGGCCGGGCTGATACTCCCGCGCGGTACCGGTGACTCCCAGCGCCCCCTCTCTGGCGAAAACTAAGGACTTAGCTGCGCTAAGCCCAAGTTTTCGCTTTCTCCCCCGCCAAGGGGGGAGAGTCCCGACCGACACACCGATGTAAGTGGAAGCCACCGATCATCTCCCCCCATGCGGGGGAGAAAGCGATTTCTTAGGCTTGGCCCTTCGCCAAGTCTTAGAAATCGCAAGAGAGGGGATACTGGCGGGCACGATTCAAGCAAAACCCGCCCCCCAAAAACAAAAGGCGCCCACTGGGCGCCTTCGTTCATCTCATCGCTGAGTATGCTGCTTAGTTGACCGCAGTACGGGCGACCGACTTGATGTCGTCGCGGGTGATGCCGAGGTCGCGAAGCTGGGTGTTGCTCAGCTGCGAGAGCTCACGGACGGTGCGGTTGTAGGCGGCGAACTGCGAGAGTTTCTTACCGATGTTCATTTGGTTTCCCCTTCTGTTTGGTGACGCTGATATAGGCCCGCCAACCCGACCCAACCAGTAGGGTATTGCGCACCCGAGCCATGCGTCCTACGCATATCGTTTGAACCTAAGTTAAGTTTGCGTTCAGGATTGCAGGGCGTTGGAGATGCGCAGGGCCAGCCAGCCATGCGTTTTCGTTCATAATGCATTCATATGACGAGCAGCGCCGTGGCAACCCTGTGACGGATCCGAGGCTCGATGCCGTTCGACAGTTGCCCAGCCCCATCCATTTGTGGTTGTTCGGCTGCGAACTCATTCGTTGCGTCACCGGCAACTGTCGTTGCGCATGCCGAATTCGAAGCTATGCCGTCTGGCTTCGCACAATTAGGATACTAACTAATGGCAACAAGCGATCCTGCTCACCTGATGCGCGATCTCACCAGGGATCTGCTCCTCACCGGGCGGCTGTGGCGCAAGATGGCGCGGGCCGTCGCCGCCAAGCATGGCGTGTCCGAGGCCGCTTCGGCGCCTCTGATCTGGATCGACCGGCTGGGCGAGAACGTCCGGCAGAACGCCCTGGCCGACGCCATCGGCATCGAGGGCGCCTCGCTGGTCCGTCTCATCGACGAGCTGCAGGCATCCGGTCTCGTCACCCGCGAGCCCGACCCCACCGACCGCCGCGCCAATGCCGTGTCGCTCACCGAGCGCGGCCGCGAGGTGGTGGCCGAGGTCAACGAGGATGTCATGGCGCTGCGCCACCAGGTGCTGGGTGGGCTCGACCCCCAGGATTTCGAAGCCGCGCTGCGGGTATTCGCCGCCATCAAGTCGGCCGCCTCCAAGGATGGAGCGGACTAGATCTTTCACGTTTCGCCTGTTCGGCATCGTGGTGGCGGACGACCGACGACCCCGGCTTTCCCCTCATCCGGCGCTACGCGCCACCTTCTCCCCGACGGGGAGAAGAATCCGGAGAGCGCGGTGATCACCTCTGTTCCTCTCCCCGTCGGGGAGAGGGTGGATCGGCCGAAGGCCGAGACGGGTGAGGGGTGGCGAGCACAGGCCATCCCTACCGCCCGGCTTGGCGCCTATTTACTCTCGCAGGGATGACATCGAGGTGGATCAGCCCATCAGTGAGAGGCCCCAGGAATATTCGACGAACGGATGAACTGAGCCGCGTGACAAGTCAGTAAAGCTCGGCTACAAACCCGCCCATGAACCTTCGCGCCGCCTATTCGTATTGGTATTTTACCACCGGAAGCCGCTGGCAGCCGAAGGGGCGCGTTTGACGTAAAACACCAAACCAAGATTTCCCAAAAAGCCGCCAGATCACCTGGCGGCTTTTTTGTCGCCGGTGCCCAGAACCCTCCCAAAGAGACGCCCCAAGGAGCCGACGACATGCTGAAATCCACCGACGACCTGCGCATCAGACAGATCCGCGAACTCCGAACCCCCGAAGAGGTGATCCGCGAGTTCCCGCGCACCGACGCGGCGACCCGCACAGTGATCAGCTCACGCCACGCGCTGCACAACATCCTCCACGGCGTCGACGATCGCCTCGCCGTCGTCGTCGGCCCCTGCTCCATCCACGATCCCAGGGCCGCGCTCGATTATGCCCGCCGCCTCGCCCCGGTCCGTGAGCGCCTTGCCGGCAGCCTCGAAATCGTCATGCGCGTCTATTTCGAAAAGCCCCGCACCACCGTCGGCTGGAAGGGCCTGATCAACGACCCCAATCTCGATGGCAGCTTCGACATCGACAACGGCCTGCGCCTCGCTCGCTCGGTGCTGCTCGAGATCAACAATCTCGGCCTGCCCGCCGGCTCCGAATTCCTCGACATGACGACCCCCCAGTATTTTGCAGATCTGGTCTCGTGGGGCGCCATCGGCGCGCGCACCACCGAAAGCCAGGTGCATCGCGAGCTCGCCTCGGGGCTGAGCTGCCCGGTCGGCTTCAAGAACGGCACCGACGGCAATGTCCGCATCGCGCTCGACGCGGTGAAATCGGCCAGCCAGCCGCACCATTTCCTGGCAGTCACCAAGTCCGGCCACTCCGCTATCGCGGCCACCACCGGCAATGACGATTGCCACATCATCCTCCGCGGCGGCAGCAAGGCGACCAACTACGATGCGCAAAGCGTCGACGCCGCCTGCAAGGAAGCCGAGACGTCCGGCATCCGCCCGGCGGTGATGATCGACGCCAGCCACGCCAACTCGTCGAAAAAGCCCGAGAACCAGCCGATGGTACTGGCCGAAGTCGGCGCCCAGATCGCCGCCGGCGACCAGCGCATCATCGGCATCATGGCCGAATCCAACCTCGTCGCCGGCCGTCAGGACCTGGTCCCCGGCAAGGAGCTGGTCTACGGCCAGTCGATCACCGACGGCTGCATCGACTGGAGCTCGACGGTCGAGGTGCTGGAGAAACTGGCCGAGGCGGTGGAAGAGCGCCGCCGGGTGACCGGGCAGTTGGTGGCTTAGGGGTGGCGGGGGCGGTCCGAAGCGCCGGTGCGTCCTGCCCCCCACCCCTGTCCCCTCCCCGCAAGGGGGAGGGAGACGAAAACACCGACGTCAGTGTAAGGGTCTCCCTCCCCCCTGCGGGGAGGGGACAGGGGTGGGGGTCCCCAGCCACCGGCTTCGGCGTCGATCGGCCGTCGACCCGCCTCAACCCTCCCGCAACCCTTCCGCCCCCGCCCTGCCTTGACCGCGCCACGGCGATAGCGTCTTCTTCCGGCATGCAAATTCCTCCGCAACTGATGACGCTTCCCAATCAGCTGACCATCGGCCGCATCCTCGCGATTCCGGTGATCTGCCTGTTCCTGGTCAGCGGTTGGGAATGGCTGCGCTGGCTGGCCCTGCTGCTTTATATCGCCGCCGCCGTCACCGACTGGCTCGACGGCTTTCTCGCCCGCCGGATGAACCTCAACTCGGCGCTGGGCAAGATGCTCGATCCGATCGCCGACAAGCTGCTGGTCGGGGCGCTGCTCATCACCTTCGCCTGGACCCGCGACCTAACCGGCTGGGACCTGATCCCCGCCATCGCCATCATGATGCGCGAGATCTTCGTTTCGGGCCTGCGCGAATATCTCGGCAACCGCTCGATCAGCGTGCCGGTCACCTTCCTCGCCAAGTGGAAGACCACCGTCCAGCTCGTGTCGCTCGGCCTGATCATCGCGGCGCCGATGCTGCTCGGCCTCGGCTTCATCAGCCACGTGTTCCTGTGGATCGCCGGCGGCCTCACCGTGTGGACCGGCTGGGAATACCTGCGCTCCACCTGGCCGCATTTGTCGGGACCCGAACTATGAAGATCCGCTATTTTGCCTGGCTGCGCGAGCGGCTCAACCGCGGCGAGGAAGACGTTACCCCGCCGGCCGAGGTGATCACCGTCGGCGACCTGATTCAGTGGCTGAGGGATCGCGACGAAGCGGCTGATATGGCGATGCAAAAGCCCAGCCTGATCAAGGCGGCGCTCGACACCGAAATCGTGCCGCACTCGACCCCGATCGGCAATGCCAAGGTCATCGCCCTGTTTCCGCCGATGACCGGCGGCTGACCCGTGTCGGTCCGCCTGCAGGAAGCGTCCTTCGATCCCGGCGCCGAGACCAACGCCTTTCTTGCGGCCTCAGCCGGCGCGGGGGCTGCCGTCACCTTTACCGGCCTCGTGCGCTCGCGCCCCGACGATCCGGTCAGCACCCTGACGCTCGAGAGTTACCCCGAACTCGCCGAAGCCCAGATCGGCAAGGCCATCGCCGAGGCCGTAACGCGTTTCGGCCTGATCAAGGCTACCGTCATCCACCGCTACGGCCGCCTCGCCGTGGGCGAGCCGATCGTCCAGGTGATGACGCTTGCCCCGCACCGGCAGGCCGCCTTCGACGGCGCCTCCTTCCTGATGGATTACCTGAAGACCGACGCCCCCTTCTGGAAGAAGGAAGCCACCCCCGAGGGGGAGCGCTGGGTCGAGGCGAAGCCGGAAGACGACGACGCCCGCGCCAAGTGGACCAAGCTATGACCGATCCCCGTCCGCCCTTCTCGCTGGTGGGCATCGACCACGTCGTCTTCATCGTCGACGACCTGAGGAAGGCCACCAAGTGGTATGCCGACGTGCTCGGTTGCCAGCCGGGTTACTCGTACCCGACGCTCGGCATGGAGCAGGTCTGGTGCGGCGCGGCGCTGATCGTCCTGTGGGACATCACCCACCCGGGCGCCGCCTCGGCCATCCCGCCGGTGAAGGGTGGCCGCAATGTCGACCATGTCTGCATTGCGCTCTCGCCCTTCGACGAGGGCGCGATGCGGGCCCACCTTGCGGCACATCATGTCCGCATCGAACGCGAGGCCCTGCATGGCGGCGCCCGCGGCATGGGCAACTCGTTCTACGTGCTCGACCCGTGGGGCAACAAACTCGAACTTAAGGGCCCCGCCGTCTATCCCGACGGGCGCGATTGGCCGACAAACTGAACCCAGGAGAGGCCCGATGAACGAGACCGATCACAAGCACCTCGTGCGCTGCGCCGAACTGGCGGAAGTCGCGCTGAATTCGGGCAACGACCCGTTCGGTTCCATTCTTGTCTCGGCTGCCGGCGAAGTGCTGTTCGAGGAGCAAAACTGGGAATCGACCGGCGACGCGACCCGGCATCCCGAGATCGACATCGCCAAGTGGGCTGCCGCTAACCTGAGCCCCGCCGACCGCGCCACTGCTACGGTCTACACCTCGGGCGAACATTGCCCGATGTGCGCCGCCGCTCACGCCTGGGTTGGGTTGGGCCGTATCGTCTACGCCGTCTCGTCGGCGCAACTCACCGAATGGCGCACCGCCATGGGCGATGGCCCGTCGCCGGTCAACGGGCTGCCGATCTTGGCGATTGCACCAGGGCTGCAGGTGGATGGGCCTGATCCGGCTTTGCAGGAGCGGATTCATGAGCTGCATCGGCAGCGGCATGCGATGCGGCAGTAGCCAATCGAGCCGCTGGTGCGGGCTGACCCCCACCCCTGTCCCCTCCCCCTAAAACAGGGGGAGGGAGACGATGACCTCGATATCAGTGTTTTGGTCTCCCTCCCCCTTGCGGGGAGGGGACAGGGGTGGGGGTCAGCTCGCACCGGCGTCAGTTGGATGCACGGCCCGACCCCCTCACCCCACCCGCCCCTTCTCCGCCAGAAAATCCAGCAGCACCCGCACCCGCGCCGGCAGATACCCGCCCTGCCCGCTGAACACCGCGTGGAAATCCTCGAGATCGCCCGGGTTCTGCGCCTCCAGCACCGGCACCAGCCGTCCCGCCGCAAGATCGTCGCGCACCGTGAACACCGAGAGCCGCGTCATCCCGACGCCGGCCACCGCCATCTGGCGCAACGCCTCGCCGTCGCTCGCCTGCAGGTTGCCGGCCACCGGCACCGTGACCAGCTTGTTGCCATCCAGCAGCGGCCAGCCTTCGACCGTCCGCCGGTAACAGAAGTTGAGCCGGTTATGTGCTTCGAGATCACCCGCGCTGTCAGGCGTGCCGTGGCGCTTCAGATAATCCGGCGACGCCACGATCATCATCCGCGTCGAACCGAGTTTCCGCGCCAAGAGACTTGAGTTCTTCAGCGGCCCGGCCCGCACAGCCACATCGGTGCGCTCGGCATAGAGGTCGACGATGGTGTCGGTCTGCACCACGTTGAGGGTGATGCCGGGATAGAGCGCCAGAAACTCCGGCAGCAGCGGCGTCAGGATGTGGGTGCCGTAGGAGGCACTGGTGTTGAGACGGATCCGCCCGGCCGGCTGCTCGGCCGCCCCGGCGCCACGCTCTGCTTCCTCGAGGTCGGCGAGTATCCGAAGGCTCGACTCGTAGAATGCGGTCCCCTCCGGCGTCAGTTGCAAAGTCCGGGTCGAACGGCTCAGCAGCCGCGTGCCGAGCCGGGTTTCCAGCCGCGCCATCAGCTTGCTTACCGCCGATGGCGTCATCCGTAGCGTCCGCGCCGCCGCCGAGAAGCCGCCCATGTCGACCACCCGCACGAACACGTCCATCTCGCCGAAGCGGTTCACCTCATTGCGTGACATGTGAACTCAACTCACAAAAGCTGTTCCCTGCGGCAGTCTAGTTCATCGTCGATGCGAGGTCCATTTCTGCGCCCTGACTTGCTTCAAGGTGCATCATGCCACTTGCTCTCTATGCGCTCACCGCCGGTGCTTTCGGCATCGGCGTTACCGAATTCGTCATCATGGGCCTGCTGCTCGAGGTCGGCGCCGATCTCGGCGTCAGCGTCGCCACAGCGGGCCTGCTGATCTCCGGCTACGCCCTCGGGGTGGTGGTCGGCGCGCCGCTCCTCACCTCGCTCACCGCCCGCTGGCCGCGGAAGACCACCTTGCTGGCGCTGATCGGTATCTTCACCCTCGGCAACATCGCCTGCGCCGTCGCTCCGAGCTACGAGACGCTGATGGCCGCCCGCGTGCTGACCTCGCTCGCCCATGGCACCTTCTTCGGCGTCGGCTCGGTGGTCGCCACCAGCCTCGTCGCGCCGGATCGCCGCGCCTCGGCCATCGCGGTGATGTTCACCGGGTTGACCGTCGCCAACATCCTCGGCGTCCCCTTCGGCACCTGGCTGGGCCAGCTCACCTCGTGGCGCACGACCTTCTGGGCCGTCGCCGCCATCGGCATCGTTGCCAAGCTGGTGATCGCCTTCCTCGTCCCGCGGGACAAGGCGGCGCCGGAAGCCGCCGACTGGCGGGCCGACCTTCGCGCCATGCTGCGCGGCCCGGTGCTGTTCGGTCTGTTGCTCACCGTGCTCGGTTTCGGCGGCGTGTTCACCGTCTTCACCTACATCGCCCCTGTTCTGACCGAGATCAGCGGCTTCCCCGACGCCATGGTCTCGCCCATCCTCCTGGTGTTCGGCGGCGGCCTCGTTGTCGGCAACCTCGTCGGCGGCAAGCTCGCCGACCGGAACCTGCTGTGGAGCGTGCTGGGCACTCTCGCCGCCCTCGGCATCGTCATGCTGGCGATGAGCCTCGCCCTGCCTGACCCGGTCACTGCGGTCATCGCCGTCGGCCTCCTCGGCGCAGCCGGTTTCGCCACCGTGGCGCCGCTGCAGCTCTGGGTGCTGGAAAGGGCCGGCGGCGCCGGCACCAGCCTCGCCTCCTCCCTCAACATCGCCGCCTTCAACCTCGGCAACGCACTCGGCGCCTGGCTCGGCGGCGTCGCCCTCGAACAGGGACTAGGCCTCACCGCCTTGCCGCTGGTCGGCGCCGTGCTGCCGCTGCTGGCGCTGGCCCTGCTCCTCCTCAGCCTGCTGGTCCGCCGTGGCGTACCGCTCGCTACTTCCAACTGAAAGCTCACATCATGGAATATCGCACTCTCGGCGCCTCCGGCCTGAAGGTCCCGGCGCTCAGTTTCGGCGCCGGCACCTTTGGCGGCACCGGCCCGCTGTTCAGCCACTGGGGCACATCCGATGATCGGGAGGCTCGCCGCCTCGTCGACATCTGCCTCGAAGCCGGCGTCAAACTGTTCGACACTGCCGACGTCTACTCCGACGGCGCCTCCGAACGGGTGCTCGGCGCGGCGCTCAAAGGTCGGCGCCACGAGGCGCTGATCTCCACCAAGACCGGGCTGCCAATGGGCGACGGCCCCACTGAGGCCGGCACTTCGCGGGCGCGGCTGATCGGCAGCGTCGAGGCGGCGCTCACCCGGCTCGGCACCGACTATATCGACCTGCTGCAGCTGCATGCCTTCGACGCCGCGACGCCGGTGGCCGAAACCCTCTCGACGCTCGACGACCTCGTCCGCGCCGGCAAGCTGCGCCATATCGGCGTCTCCAACTTCGCCGGCTGGCAGCTGATGAAGTCGCTCGACATAAGCCAGCGGCATGGCTGGTCGCGCTATGTCGCGCACCAGGTCTACTACTCGCTGGTCGGCCGCGATTACGAATGGGAGCTGATGCCGCTCGGCCGCGACCAGGGCGTTGGCGCCCTGGTCTGGAGCCCGCTCGGCTGGGGCCGCCTCACCGGCAAGCTGCGCCGCGGCCAGCCGCTGCCGGCGGGCAGCCGCCTCCACAACACCGCCGAGTTCGGCCCGCCGGTCGATGACGAGAGGCTCTACGCCATCGTCGACGTACTGGACGAAATCGCCGCCGAGACCGGCAAGACCATCCCACAGATCGCCCTCAACTGGCTGCTGCAGCGCCCCACCGTCTCCTCGGTGATCATCGGCGCCCGCAACGAACAGCAGTTGCGCCAGAACCTCGGCGCCATCGGCTGGTCGCTCGATGCCGGACAGGTCGCCCGGCTCGACGCAGCGAGCGCGGTGACACCGTCCTACCCGCGTTTCCCGTATTATCGGCAAGCCGGGTTTGCCCGGCTCGATCCGCCGGTGGTGTAACTTTCGGTCACGTGCGTTAGGTCATAACCAGTCGGCCCAGAAGGTCGCCTTCAACTTTGACCGCAGTGGCTTTCCCCTCATCCGGCGCTACGCGCCACCTTCTCCCCGACGGGGAGAAGAATCTGGAGAGCGCGGCGATCACCTCTGTTCCTCTCCCCGTCGGGGAGAGGGTGGATCGGCCGTCGGGCCGAGACGGGTGAGGGGTGGAGGCCACCGCACCAACCGCCAGCGGCAAACCGCCCGGTGGATCCGCCGCAGGCCCCTGCCTACTCCAAAAACAAAAGGCCCGCTGCAACCGCAGCGGGCCTTTTGAACTCTCGATGCGCGCCGACGCTTACTCCGCCGCAACCTTCTTCGGCGTCACGGCCTCGGTATAGGCGTTGATCAGCGTCGTGCAGGCCTTGGCCGGCTTAAACTTGTAGTCGCCGATCTCCGAAACCGGCGTCACTTCCGCCGCGGTGCCGGTGAGGAAGCATTCCTCAAAATCCGCCAGCTCTTCCGGCTTGATGTGGCGCTCGACCACCTTGTAGCCGTTCTCGCGCGCCAGCTGGATCAGCGTCTGCCGGGTGATGCCGTTGAGGAAGCAATCGGGGGTCGGGGTGTGGATTTCGTCGCCCTTGACGAAGAACACGTTGGCGCCGGTGGCCTCGGCGACCAGCCCGCGATAGTCGAGCATCAGCGCGTCGGCATAACCGTTGGCCATAGCCGCGTCTTTCGACAGCGTGCAGATCATGTAGAGGCCGGCCGCCTTGGCCGAGGACGGGATGGTCTCCGGGCTCGGACGCTTCCAGCGACTCCACTCGAGGCGGATGCCTTTGAGCTTTTCCTCGACCGAGAAATAGCTCGGCCAGACCCACGCCGCGATGGCGAGGTGCACCTTGTTGTTGCGGCCGGGAACCGACAGTTCCTCGGAGCCGCGCCAGGCGACCGGGCGGACATAGGCGTCGACGAGGTCGTTCTTTTCCAGCACCAGGCGCTTGGCCGCCTCGATCTCTTCCACCGAGTAGGGAATGGTGAAATCCAGCGTCTTGCCGCTCTGGATCAGCCGCTCGCTGTGCTGGCGCGACTTGAAGATCTCGCCGCCATAGGCGCGCTCGCCCTCGAAAACCGAGCTGGCATAATGCAGCCCGTGCGTCAGCACATGGATCTTGGCGTCCTTCCACGGAACCATCTGACCATCGAACCAGATCCAGCCTTCGCGCTGGTCCATCGGCAAGCCTGCCATCTCAATCTCCCACTCGTCTGGTGCGGCCCTTGGGGTCCGCCGTGTTGTTGCCTGTGATCCTGCCCCACCGGCTTGCTATTGGCAAACCGGAACGGCTTTGGGATAAGGCAAAGAGCTGTGTTTTCGATGGGGTGATGATGGCATCGGGCAAAATAAATGTCAACAAAGCTGACATAAATTTGGTGCAGGCCGCCGAGCCGGCCATGCCGCTCGACGTCATGGGCTTGTTCTTCTTCGCCTACCGGGACTTCGTCGGCGACGCTGATGCACTGCTTGAACGGCAGGGTTTCGGCCGAGCCCACCACCGCGTGCTGTATTTCGTCAATCTCAGGCCCGGCATGCCCGTCGCCGACCTGCTCGATATCCTGAAAATCACCAAGCAGAGCCTCGCCCGCGTGCTGCGTCAGCTGGTCGATAACGGCTACGTCGAACAGAAGACCGGCGAGACCGACCGGCGCCAGCGCCTGCTCTATGCCACCGAGAAAGGCCGCGCCCTGTTCGAGACGCTGTCGGCCACCCAGACCAGCCGCATCGAAGCCGCCATCGCCGCCCTGCCCCCCGAAGGCAAGCGCACCGTGCTCAGGTTCTTCGTCGGCATGGTGGAACCGCAAGATCGTGGCCTGCTGGACCGGCTGAAACTGACCGAAGAGCTGTAAGGCACCGGCCTCTCAACATCCTCCCCCCGCGCGGCGGGGGAGGATTACGGAGAGGCCGACGCTCGCCTGGTTACATCAGCTTCTTTCCGTTCGGCACGCCGCGCTCCACCGTCGCCAGTACGATCGCGCCATCCGCATCCTCGTACCCAAGCGTCAGCACTTCGCTGCGCACCGGGCCGATCTGGCGCGGCGGGAAGTTGACCACCGCCATCACCTGGCGGCCGACCAGCGTTTCCGGCGTGTAGTGCACGGTGATCTGCGCCGAACTTTTCTTGGTCCCGATCTCAGGGCCAAAATCGATCAACAGGATATAGGCGGGCTTCCGCGCCTCGGGGAACACCCGGGCCTCGACGATGGTGCCGACGCGGATGTCGACCTGCTCGAACTCGGCATATGTGATCTCAGTCCCGGCCATCAGGCCCGCCCGAGTTCTTCCGAGCGCTGCCGTGCCGCGCGCACCGCCCGGTCGAGCAGCGGCTCCAGCCCGTCGGGCGCCATCAGCACCTGCAGCGCCGCGTAGGTCGTGCCCTTGGGCGACGTGACGTTCTCGCGCAGCGTGCCGGCCGGTGACGGATCGGCATCCATCAGTGCCGCGGCGCCGGTGACGGTGGCCCGCGCCAGCTGCATCGCCTGTTCTTCGTCAAAGCCCTGGCGCCGCGCCGCTGCGGCCAGCGCCTCGACCATGTAGAACACATAGGCCGGGCCGGAGCCCGAAACCGCCGTAACGCCGTCGATCTTGGTTTCGTCGTCGAACCACATCACCTGGCCGGCCGCGCTGAGCAGCGCATTGGCGGTTTCACGGTCGTCGTCGGTGATGGCAAGCCCCACCGCCCCGGTAATGCCGCGGCCGACCTGCGCCGGCGTATTGGGCATGGTGCGGATGACGCGCTCGGTCTGCAGGCCCTCGCTGAGCCCGACCAGCGAGATACCGGCGGCAATCGACAGCACCAGCGTATAGCTGCCGACGATCGGCTGGATCTCGGCCATCACCTCGTAGATCACCTGCGGCTTCACCGCGAGCACCAACACATGTGTCAGCACGCCGAGCGGGCTCGGCTGCAGGCGAATGCCGTGCTCGGCGGCAAACGCCGTCGCAAACTCCGAGGGGTTTGGATCGCACAGCACCAGCCGGTCCGCCGGCAGACCGCCGGCGATCCAGCCGCGCGCCAGCGCGAGGCCCATCTTGCCGGCCCCGACCAGAACGACGGGGCCGATATCTGATAAATTCAAGCTTCGCCTACCGTTTCGAACATCACCTGGCTGAGCGCCTCGGCGGCGCTCTTTCCAGCCCATATCACGAACTGGAACGCCTGGTAGTAGAGATCGCAGCTATCGGTAGCCGAGCGCAACAGCGCCTCGCATTGCTGCGGGCTGACTTCCGCTCCGCCGGTCAAGAGGTGCGAGTTGCGGAACAGCACCACGCCTTCGTGGTTCCACATATCGAAATGGCCGATCCACAGCTGCTCGTTGATCAGCGAAATCAGCTGCTTCACTTCGGTGCGACGCGTATCCGGCACCTTCAGGTCGAACGCCGCCGCGATATGCAGCGACTCGAGGTCTTCCATCCAGTTGAAGGAAACGTGGTAGTCGGCCCAGTTCCCGCGCACCGAAATGGAGATTTCGTCGGCGTCCTGCCGCTCGAAGTTCCAGTCGTTGATCGAAGCAATATGCTCGATGATGTCGACCGGATGCACCGTGCGGTCCGGTTCCAGTTCCAGAAGGTGTGCCATTGGCTGAGCGTCCCATTGGGCGAAACGTTTGAAGGCTGGCCGGTAGCCCGGTCCTACGCGTTACTTGCAAGAACTCGCACGCATCAAGCCTACGAATCGTCCCTATGGAGGAACGCTACACTGACGCCCCGATTCCGGGGATTGTGCCGCCAGAGCCATCCAAGGCTTTCTTCTGTGGATGATCCGGCTCGAAGGGTTAACAGGGTCTTAACCAGCCGAGTCTGTCCCCACCCGATTTGCGCGATTTTGGCACATCGCCATTGGCCCGACTCGGCATAGAATGCGCGGCGCTGCGTGACGAAGCTGTGACATTGCTTTGGTCGGAGCGCTGCTCTCCTCACCTACCGGCTATGGCAAACATCAGCGCGCGAACCCCTCATCCGGCGCTACGCGCCACCTTCTCCCCGACGGGGAGAAGAATCCTGCGGCACCGGTGATGGGCACCATTCCTCTCCCCGTCGGGGAGAGGGTGGATCGTGCGAAGCGCGAGACGGGTGAGGGGTTAAGCCCGGATCGCGCAGCAGCGGGGCGCAAGAAACACCGCCACTCAGAACAACCCGATGGCGCTCGCCCAGCCCGTGCGGATCGCCTCGGCCCATTGCGGAAACCCATTGGCGATCACCTGCTGTGCAGCAGCTTCGAAATCATAGGGCACTGCCCGGATGCTGGCCGACCACTGCCCGCCATGCCGCTCGAGCACCGCATAGCGCGCGTCCGGCGCGCCATAGTTGAACTGCAGCCCGACCGAGCCGGGGTTGACCACCAGGCGCCCGTCGCGCAGCCGCACGATGCGCGACACATGGGTGTGTCCACAGAGCAGCACCGGGAAATCCAGCCCGTCGGCCTTCGCCGTCACGCTCGCTTCGCCCGGCATGGTCACCGTCCGGTCGGTCCACCAGGCGTCGAGCCAAGGCTCTTCGTCGCTGGTGGGCGTGCCGTGGCAGAGGAACACCTCGCCCTCGATGTCGCGGGTCGCCGGCAGGCTCCTCAGATAGTCGAGATGCACCGGCCGCAACCGGTCGCTGACGAACTTGTCGACCGGCTGCTGCGACGGCGGCAACCCCTGGGCGATGTAGCGGTCGTGGTTACCGATCACCGTTGGGTAGTTGCGCTCGATCAACAGGTCGGCAGTGCCAACGGGATCGAGCGGCCCGGCGAACAGATCGCCCAGGTTGATGGTTGCGTCGACGCCGACCATGGCGATGCTGGCTTCCACCGCCTCGAGGGCCAGCCGGTTGCCATGCACATCGGAAATGACCGCGATTCTCATGGCTGCAGCGTTCCCAGCAAATGCGGCGACGAAAAGTCGGTTGAAGTCCCTGCGTCCGTCGGGCCGGCTCGACCTTGCAGCCCCTTGGGGCTAGCCCATCCCCAGGTCAGCATTTCAGCCCAACCTTACAGCCCCTTGGGGCTGGCCCAGCCCCAGGTTAGCGCCTCGGCCCAGTACGGGTAACCCTTGTCCAGCGCCTGCTTTGCCGCAGCGGCGTGGTCATAGGCAACCGCGCGCAACTCCGTATTCCATCCGGCGCGGCGCTTTTCGATAATGGCATAGCGTGCATCGGGCGAGCCAATCTCCATCGGCAGGCCGACGCTGCCGGGGTTCACCACCAACCGCCCATCCGCAAGCCGCAGGCTCCGCGGCACATGCGTATGGCCGCAGAGCAGCACCTCGTAGTCGAACCCTGCCGCCTCCGCCTCGATATAGTCGCGCGGATGCATGGTGGGGATGCTGCCGACCACGGTATCCATGAACGAGGTGTTGTCGTCGCGCGGCGTGCCGTGACAGAGGAACACATCGTCCTCCAGCAGCAGCGTCGCCGGCACGGCGGCCAGCCATTGCTGTTGGCGCGTATCGAGCATGCCGCGCACCAGCGCATCGATGTGCCAGTCTTTGTCGCGCCCGTCGGTGATGTAGCGATCGTGGTTGCCGCGTACCGATGGCAGCCCGAGCTCGATGAAACGATCGGCTACGCCCAGCGGGTCGCTCGGCCCGCTCAGGAAATCGCCTAGCGCCACCGTCGCCTCGACCTGCTCGTGGGCAATATCGTCGAGCACGGCATCCAGCGCTTCGAGGTTGCCGTGGACGTCGGAAAGAACCGCGATTCTCACTTCGAGCTGGAGTCTTTGGACTTGAGCGCGTCGACAGCGGCCTTCAGCTCCTTGAGCTCGGCGCTCTGAGCCTGCACCAGTTCGCGCAGCGCGTCATAATCCTCGCGCTTGACCAGGTCCATGTCGGCGACCAGCCGTTCGAGCTGCGACTTCACCGCCGTCTCGATCTCGCGGCGCACCCCATCGGCGACGCCGGCGGCGTTGTTCATCAGCTTGCCCAGCTCGTCGAAAATCTTCCCACCCTGGGTCATCGTCGGTCCTCGCCTTCACAATTTCTCGCTCGATATCTAGGCTGCCGCCCCTGCCTTGACCAGACCATAGCGGTGGCTAAAAGGTCTCAGCCCCTCGTTGCAAGCTGCCCCACACTCGCGGGCAAGGCGCGTGAGGAGTAGGTTTCCTCGTCCCGGAGCGCTTTCGCGTGCCCTTCCCCACTATCGATCCCATCGCCTTTGCCGTCGGGCCGCTGGTCGTCCGCTGGTATGCGCTGGCCTATCTCATCGGCGTGCTGGGCGGCGCGGCGTACGCAACGACGCTGCTGCGCCGGCATGGCTTGTGGAAGGACAACCGGCCGCCGTTCGAGCCCTCGGCGATCTGGGATTTCGCCTTCTGGGCGGTGGTCGGCATCATCATCGGCGGCCGCATCGGCTACGTGCTGTTCTACAACCTCGGCTACTATGCCGCGAACCCGGGCGAGATCATCGCCTTGTGGGATGGGGGCATGAGCTTTCACGGCGGCCTCGTCGGCATCATGCTGGCCATGGCGCTGTTCGTGCGTTCGAAGGGCGGCAATATCCTGTCCGGCATGGACCTGCTCGGCGCCATCGGCACCATCGGGCTGTTCCTCGGCCGCGTCGCCAACTTCATCAATGCCGAGCTATATGGGGCACCCACCACCCTGCCCTGGGCCGTGGTGTTCCCCACCGACCCCGAGCAGCTGCCCCGCCACCCGAGCCAGCTGTACGAAGCGCTGCTCGAGGGCGTGCTGCTGTTCATCGTCATCCGCATCGCCACCAACCACCTCGGGGCGCTTAAGAAGCCGGGCCTCGTTGCCGGCATCTTCGGCATCGGCTATGCGCTTTCCCGCATATTCGTCGAGTTCTTCCGCCTGCCCGACGCGCAGCTCGGATACCTTTATGGCGGCTGGCTCACCATGGGCATGGTGCTGAGCCTGCCGATCCTCGTCGCCGGCATCGGCCTCGTCGTCTACGCCATGAGGCCCGCCCGTGGCTGACACCCGCACGCTCGGCGAAATCATCGACATGCAGCTGAGCCAGACTGGCCCGATGTCGCTCGCCACATACATGAGTCTGGCGCTGACCCATCCACGCTCCGGCTACTACACCGGCACCGACCCGCTTGGGGCCAAGGGCGATTTCATCACTGCCCCCGAGATCAGCCAGATGTTCGGCGAGCTGGTCGGCTTCTTCATCGTCAATCTGTGGCAGCAGCTCGATCAGCCCAAGAGCTTCACCCTGCTCGAGCTCGGGCCCGGCCGCGGCACGCTGATGCAGGATGCACTGCGCGTTGCGGCCAAGGCCGAAGGCTTCCTCGATGCCTGCCACCTGCAGCTGTTCGAGACCAACCCGGAGTTGAAGGCGCAGCAGGCCGAGCGGCTGGGCAAGTACAACCCCTATTGGGCCAGCGAGGTCGACGCCGTCGCCGAAGACCCGCTGTTCGTCGTCGCCAACGAGTTCTTCGATGCCCTGCCGATCCGCCAGTTCGTCAGAGCTGCCGACGGCTGGCACGAGCGCCAGATCGGCCTGCGCGACGGCAAGCGCGCTTTCGGCCTCAACCCCACCCCGATCCCCGCTGCGGCCATGCCGATCGAACTCGCCAATGCCGAGCCCGGCGAGATTTACGAGGTCAGCCTCGCCGCAGCCGACATCATGGAAAAGCTCGGCCGCCGCATCGCCGCGCACCAGGGCGCGCTACTCGCCATCGACTACGGTTATGCCACCACCCAGACCGGCGAGACGTTGCAGGCGGTGCGCCATCATGCCTACGCCGATCCGCTCGATGCCCCCGGCGAGATCGATTTGAGCGCGCATGTCGATTTCGGCGGCCTCGGCAAGGTCGCCGCCGAGGTCGGCCTCACCGTCGAAAAGCTCTCCACCCAGCGCGATTTCCTCGGTGGGCTCGGCATTGTCGAGCGCGCCACGCAACTGGCCAAGGCCAATCCCGGGCAGATCGACAGCATTGCGGCGGCGCTGAAGCGCCTCGTCGACAGCACCGAAATGGGCACCCTGTTCAAGGTGTTCTGCGCCCATTCCGGCAACATCGAGCCGATCGGTTTCCCGAAATGAGCATGCCCTTCGAAACCAGCCGCGCCCTCGAGCGCATCCCCGGCATCCGGCACGGCTTCTTTGGCCGCCGCGGCGGCGTATCGACCGGCGAATTCTCCTCGCTCAACGTCTCGCTGTCAGCTGGCGACAAGCTGAATCATGTCATCGAGAACCGCGCCCAGATCGCTGGTATCCTTGGCTTTTCGCTCAACCAGCTGGTGACGCTCAAGCAGGTGCACTCGGTCACCGTGCTGGAAGTCACCCGCCAGCCCAACCCCGACGATATCCCCGAGGCCGATGCCTTCGTCACCCGCGTGCATGGTCTCGCGCTCGGTATTCTCACTGCCGACTGCACGCCGATCCTCTTCGCCGACCCCGAGGCGCGGGTGATCGGCGCGGCGCATGCCGGCTGGAAGGGCGCCACCGGCGGCATTGCCGAGGCGACCGTCGCCGCCATGGTCGATCTCGGCGCCCGCCCCGACCGCATCGTCGCCGCCATCGGCCCGACCATTTCCGGCCCAAATTACGAGGTCGGTCCCGAGTTCGCCGCCGACCTGATCCGCGACCACCGCGACGCCGAAAACCGCATCACCAGGCCGAATGGCGGGCGAGAGCATTTCGACCTCCCCGGCTTCGTCTTCGACCACCTGATCGCCGCCGGCGTCGGCCTCGTCGACGACCTCGGCATCTGCACCTACGCCGAACCCAAGAAGTACTTCTCGCACCGCTACGCGACGCACAAGGCGATCACCACGGGGCGGCAGTTGAGCGTGATTGGGCTGGGTGGGTTGTAGGAACTGCCTGTTCCCAGTTGTGCAATTACCCACCGGGTCATTCCCGCGAAAGCGGGAATCTCCGTTCGGGAATTCGCGGCGCGCTCAGAAAACAGAGGTTCCCGCTTTCGCGGGAATGACTCCGTGGTTGACCTCATCATTGCGGTCACCGGATGGATTGCAGTCACACCCCCAGATTCCTTCATCTCTTCGTCACAAGGCGCATTGCGCCCCGTCGCGCCCCAAGCTAAAGACCCGCCCATCAGGAGCCGGCAACTCCCCGGACCGGCCCGATAGCGGAGCGCGCTCGTGAAACTTGTCACCGGCAATTCCAACCGCGCGCTCGCCGAAGCCGTCGCGAGCTACCTCGAAGTCCCGCTGACCGACTGCACGGTCAAGCGCTTCAACGACAAAGAAATCTTCGTCGAGATCCACGAGAACGTCCGCGGCGAGGATGTGTTCATCCTGCAGTCGACCTCCTATCCGGCCAACGACAACCTGATGGAGCTCTTGATCCTGTCGGATGCGCTGCGCCGCTCCTCGGCCCGCCGCATCACCGCTGTGATCCCCTATTTCGGCTACGCCCGGCAGGACCGAAAGTCGGCCTCGCGCACCCCGATCTCCGCCAAGCTCGTCGCCAACCTCATCACCGAAGCCGGCGTCAACCGCGTGGTGACGCTCGACCTGCACGCTGCGCAGATCCAGGGCTTCTTCGACATCCCTACCGATAACCTCTATGGCGCCCCCGTCATGGTGCGTGACATCCAGGAGCATTACTCGCCCAACGGCAACGTGATGATCGTCTCGCCCGACGTCGGCGGCGTGGCCCGCGCCCGCGCCACCGCGCAGCGCATCGGCGCCGACCTCGCCATCGTCGACAAGCGCCGCCCCAAGGCCGGCGTCTCCGAAGTGATGAACATCATCGGCGACGTCGCCGGCCACGCCTGCATCCTGATCGACGACATCGTCGATTCCGGCGGCACCCTGGTCAACGCCGCCGAGGCCCTGCTCAGGGCCGGCGCCACCGAAGTCTCGGCCTATATCACCCACGGCGTGCTCTCCGAGGGTGCGGCCGAGCGCATCGCGGCCTCCAAGCTCAAGGAGCTGGTGATCACCGACTCGATCATCGCCACCGACGCCGCCAAGGCCGCCAAGAACATCCGCATCATCTCGATCGCCCCCCTGATGGGCGAAGCCATCGCCCGCACGGCGAGCGAACAGAGCGTTTCGAGTTTGCTGGACTGAGGCACCGCTCTCTCCTCATCTCCCCCCCTTGCGGGGGAGAATGGAATTTCTTGGGCTTAGCTTCTTCGCTAAGCCTTATAAATTCCAAGAGAGGGGGCGCGGAGCCACGGCGCGTCCTATCGCACCTACGGAATTCTTCGACTCCCCCTGTCGAAATCGCCTCCCCTCGCCCGACATTGCCCTGAGGGGCTATCGTGCCCGACGAGAGGAGATACCGATGCGCTACATGCTGATGCTCTATGCCGACGAGAAGGCCGGAGCCCAGATCCCGCCCGACCAGATGCAGAAGGCGATGGAGACGCTCCATACCTTTGAGGAGACGCTGACCAAGGCCGGCGCTTTCGTCATGACCGCCCCCCTCGCCCGCACCCACGATGCCAAAACCCTTCGCATGGAGGGCGGCGACGCCACCTACCGGGAAGACGGCAAGGGCGGCGCCAGCTTCGTCAACGACGCCGGCGAGCTCAAGGTGCATGACGGCCCTTATGCCGAGACCCGCGAGCAGTTCGGCGGCTTCTACATCATCGAGGCGGCCGACATGGACGAGGCGCTCGCCTGGGCGAAACAGTGCCCGGCGGCGCAATGGGGGCCGGTGGAAGTCCGCGCCCTGATTTCAGGCTTTTGAGACCTCGCGGTTTTTTCTGAAGTTTTTCCGCGCCGGAGTCGAAACGAGCTGATCACCCCCGTCATTGTAGCGTCCGGACATGTTGTCCGGGCCGTGGGCCACACCCCCGCGCAGTCAGAAAACGGAGTGCATTCCGATGCAGATCAAGCTCACCAGCATCTATGTCGACAACCACGACAAGGCCCTGAAGTTCTACACCGACGTGCTGGGGCTGCAAAAAAAGGCCGACTTCAAGAACAGCGGTTATCGCTGGCTCACTGTCAACTCGCCGGAGGATCCCGATGGTCCCGAGTTGCAGCTCGAACTCAACGCCAATCCGGCGGCCAAGGCGTACCAGGAGGCGATGTTCGCCGAGGGTCAGCCGGCGCTGATTCTCCACACCAAGGACGTGAAGGCCGATTACGACCGGGTCAAGGCCAGAGGCGGCGCGTTCATCATGCCGCCGACCGACGTCACCGCCTCGATCATCGCCCAGGTCAACGATACCTGCGGCAACATCATTCAGTTCGTGCAGTTGAACTGGTAAGCGCAAAGCAAAAAGGAGAACCGAAAATGGCCACCGCAAAGAAGACCGTGAAGCGCACGGACGCCGCCGCTGACAGTTTCACCGCCGAAGAAAAGGCGGCGATGAAGGAGCGCGCCAGGGAGCTGAAGCGCAACGCCAGCGCCGCCGAGGACGAGCAGGCCGTGCTCGACAAGATCGCCGCCATGCCCGAGGCCGACCGCAAGCTCGCAGAACGCATCCACGCCCTGGTCAAGGCGGCGGCGCCGACGCTCACCAGCAAACTCTGGTACGGCATGCCAGCCTACTACAAGGACGGCAAGAGCATCTGCTTCTTTCAGGATGCGGCCAAGTTCAAGGCGCGCTACGCCACCTTCGGCTTCAACGAGGCGGCGCAGCTCGACGACGGCAATATGTGGCCCTCGAGCTTCGCCCTGCTCAAGCTCACCCCGGCCGACGAGCAGCGCATCACCGATCTCGTCAAGCAAGCCACCCGTTGAGGCTCTCCAGATGCGCTACATGATGCTGATCCATCACGACGAGGTCGCCCTCGCCAATGCTCCGCAGAAGGAGCTTTGGGCCGACTATGCTGCGTTCAACGAGGCGCTGGCCAAGGCCGGAGGCGGCATGGCGGCCGGAGAGCGCCTGCAGCCGGCCTCAGCGGCAACCACCGTGCGTTTCGGCGACAATCGAACCGAAGTGCTCGATGGCCCCTATGCCGACACCAGGGAGCAGCTCGCCGGCTACTTCCTTATCGAGGTCGACGACCTCGACGAGGCCATCGCCTGGGCCAAGCGCTGCCCGAGTTCACGGTATGGTTCGATCGAGATCCGCCCGCTGGCCGACAACTACCCGCGGCCTGACCTGAGCCTCAGGCACAAGGACGGCTGACATGCGGCATGGGGGCAACGAGGCTGCCCAGCGCGCCTCTGGCGCCGCCGAGCGGGTGGCGCGCGAAAGCTATGGCCGCCTCGTTGCCTTCCTCGCCGCCCGCACCCGCGACGTCGCCGGCGCCGAGGATGCGCTGGCCGAGGCTTTTGCCACGGCGCTCCACACCTGGCCGAACGAGGGCGTCCCGCACAATCCCGATGCCTGGCTGCTGACGGTCGCCCGCCGGCGGCAGACCGACGCGCTGCGCCGCCGCACCACCCGGCAGGCCGGTGAGGAGCACCTCAAAATGATCGCCGACGAAATCGAAGCTGCCGCCGAAGCCCCCGACGAGATCCCCGACCGGCGTCTGGCGCTGATGTTCGCCTGCGCCCATCCGGCAATCGAGCGCGGCATGCGCGCGCCGCTGATCCTGCAGACCATTCTGGGCCTCACCGCCATCGACATCGCCGCCGCCTTCCTGATTCCGCCGGGCACCATGGGGCAGCGCCTGGTGCGCGCCAAAAGCCGCATCAAGGATGCCGGCATCCCGTTCGGCGTGCCCGACAAGGAATTGCTGCCCGAGCGGCTCGATGCGGTGCTCGAGGCGATCTACGCCGCCTACACCAAGGGCTGGGCCGAGATCGGCGATGCCGCCTCGATCGCGCTCGCCGAGGAAGCCATCTGGCTCGGCCGCCTCGTCGTCGGGCTGCTGCCCGACGAGCCCGAGGCCAAGGGCATGCTGGCGCTGATGCTCTACACCGAGGCCCGCCGCGCCGCCCGCCGCTCGGCCGATGGCGCGTATGTGCCGCTCGAACAACAGGACGTAACCCTCTGGGACGACTCGCGGGTCGAGCTGGCTGAAGGCCTGCTGCGCGCTGCCAATGCCGGCGGCCCCTCCGGGCGCTACCAGCTCGAGGCCGCGATCCAGTCGGCCCACGTCGCCCGCCGCACGCTGGGCGCCAATACCTGGCCGGCGATCCTTGCGCTCTACGATCATCTGCTGGTGCTCAGCGCATCGCCGGTGGTGGCGCTCAACCGCTCCATGGCGCTCTGCGAGCTCGAAGGGCCGGACGCCGCGCTTGCCGCCATTGCGCCGCTCGAGGCCGACCGCCGCATGGCCGACTATCAGCCCTATTGGGCAGCCCGCGGCCACCTGATGGCCCGCGCCGGCCGCAAGTCCGAGGCGCACGAGGCCCTCACCATCGCCAGCGGCCTCGCCACCGACGAGGCGGTGCGGCACTATCTGCGCGGCCAGATCGCGGCACTGGCGGACGGGTGACGACGTGAAGCCGGTGGCTGTGGCCCCCCACCCTTGATCCCTCCCCGCAAGGGGGAGGGAGACGATAGAACCGTGACGTCAGTGTGAGGGTCTCCCTCCCCCTTGCGGGGAGGGGACAGGGGTGGGGGTCAGCCAGCACCGACGCTTGCTCAGACCCACCGTCTCCCCTTGCTCGCCGGGGCTTCTTCCACTATAGCCACCGCCCATGAAGCGCCCGTCACCCCTGGAGGACGGGTGCGTGAGCTTTGATGTCTCAGAGTTCACACCAACCCATGAATGGATCATTCAATGGCTACTGCTGCTAAGGAGCTCAAGGCTCAGGCGCGGAGCGGGGTGGGCAAGGGGGCCGCTCGTGCACTGCGTCGTGAGGGGCTCATCCCTGCCGTCATCTATGGTGACAAGAAGGCTCCCCTGCCGATCTCGATCTCGTACAACGAGGCGATGAAGTCGATCTACGCCGGTGGTTTCCTCTCCCACATCGTCACCCTCGACGTTGATGGCGAGAAGCACCGCGTCATTCCGCGCGACTACCAGCTCGATCCCGTCAAGGACAAGGCGCTGCATGTCGATTTCCTGCGCGTCGGCAAGGGCACCAAGCTCAATGTCCAGGTGCACGTGAAATTCATCAACGATGACGCTTCCCCGGGCATCAAGCGCGGCGGTGTGCTGAACATCGTCCACCACACGCTCGACCTGACCGTCGATGCCGACAACATTCCCGAAGAGGTCGTCGTCGATCTCACCGGTCTCGATGTTGGCGACAGCGTCCATATCTCGGCCGTCAAGCTGCCGGCCGGCGCCACCGACCACAGCCACGAGGCTGACCTCACCATCGCCACCATCGTTGCTCCGTCGGGCCTGCGCTCGGAAGAAGCCGAGGAAGGCGCTGCCGAGGCCGCTGCTCCGGCTGCCGACGCCGCCAAGGAATAACGACCTCGACGGGCGAGGTTTTGCCTCGCCCGTCCCGAAGCGCCCGGTCGCGGGCCGCTTCCACCCCCCTGCCTGGAAGTTAGCCGATGCACCTCATCGTCGGCCTCGGCAATCCCGGGGACAAATACCGCAACAATCGCCACAATATCGGCTTCCTCGCGGTCGACGCCATTGCGCGCCGCCACAACTTCCCTGCGTTCCGCGAGAAGTTCCAGGGGCTGATTTCCGAGGGCGCTATCGACGGCGAAAAGGTGCTGCTGCTGAAGCCGCAGACCTACATGAATTCCTCGGGCGACAGTGTCCAGAAGGTCGTGACCTTCTACAAGCTCGGGCCATCAGACGTCTCCGTGCTCTATGACGAGATCGATCTCGCGCCGGGCAAGACCCGGGTCAAGGTCGGCGGCGGCAATGGCGGCCACAATGGGCTGCGCTCCATCGATCCGCAGATCGGGCTCGGATACCGCCGCGTCCGCCTCGGCGTCGGCCATCCGGGCCACAAGGATCTGGTGATGCCGCACGTGCTGGGCGACTTTTCGAAGGCCGAGCAGCAGGCCTGGCTGATCCCGCTGCTCGATGCCATCGCCGACAATGCGATGATGATTGTCAAAGGCGACGATAACGGGCTGATGAACAAGCTCGCCATCGCCGTGCAGGGCGACGGCGCCGAGCGCGCTCAACGCCCAGAAACGGCGGACCCGACGCGGAAGAAGGCGCCGGCGCAGAGCCACATCCGGGCGGCACGGCCTACGCAGCCGCAAGCCAAGGTGCCGGAGACCGGGCCGATGGCCGACATGCTGAAGAAGCTGTTCAAGAAGGACTGACGCAGGTGCCGGTGCGGGCTGACCCCCACCCCTGTCCCCTCCCCCTAAACATGCCTAAACATGGGGAGCGAGACCAAACACTGACGTTGGTGGGAGCGTCTCCCTCCCCTTTCTTAGGGGGAGGGGACAGGGGTGGGGGTCAGCCCGCACCGGCCTCGCGATCCTCGCACCAAACCAATTGACTTCCGCTTTCGATCAACCGATGTGAAGCGCAACGACTGGCGCGGCTTTCCTCGCGCCGCCAACGACGATTTCCGGAGACTGTCATGGGTTTCAAGATGGGCATCGTCGGCCTGCCCAACGTGGGCAAGTCGACGCTTTTCAATGCGCTGACCCGCACTGCCAACGCGCAGGCCGCCAACTTCCCGTTCTGCACCATCGAGCCGAACACCGGCGAAGTGGCAGTGCCCGACGCGCGCCTCGATAAGCTCGCCGCCATCGGCAAATCGGCGCAGATCCTGCCGGCCAAGATGAGCTTCGTCGATATCGCCGGCCTCGTGAAGGGCGCGTCGAAGGGCGAAGGCCTCGGCAACCAGTTCCTCGCCAATATCCGCGAATGCGACGCCATCGCCTATGTGCTGCGCTGCTTCGAAGATGGCAACATCATCCACGTCGCCAACAAGGTCGATCCGCTCGCCGACGCTGAAGTGGTCGAAACCGAGCTGATGCTGGCCGATCTCGAGAGCCTCGAGAAGCGCCGCGCCGGCGTCGAGAAGAAGGCCAAGGGCGGCGACAAGGAAGCCAAGGCGACACTCGACCTGATCGACCGCGCCCTGGTGCTGCTGCGCGACGGCAAGTCGGCCCGCCTGGTGCAGCGCTCGGCCGAGGAAGAGAAGGCTTTTGTCGAGCTGCAGCTTCTCACCTCCAAGCCCGCGCTCTATGTCTGCAACGTCGATGAGGCCTCGGCTGCGTCGGGCAATGCCATGACCAAGCAGGTCGAGGAATACGCGCGGCAGCACAATGCCGCGGTGATCGTCATCTCGGCCGAAATCGAGTCGCAGCTGGCGCAGCTGCCCGACGAAGAGCAGGCCGAATATCTCGAGAGCCTCGGGCTGCACGAGCCGGGCCTCAATCGCCTGATCCGAGAAGCCTACCAGTTGCTCGGGCTGCAGACCTATTTCACCGTCGGTCCGAAAGAAACCCGCGCCTGGACCATCCACAAGGGCGACCGCGCCCCGCAGGCCGCCGGGGTCATTCACACCGATTTCGAGCGGGGCTTCATCCGCGCCCAGACCATCGGCTACGAGGATTTTGTCACCCTGGGCGGTGAAGTCGCCGCCAAGGAAGCCGGCAAGGCCCGCGATGAAGGCAAGGAATATGTCGTCAGGGACGGCGACGTGATGCTGTTCAAGTTCAATACCTGAGCGCGTCCGGCGAGCTCGCACGAGTTTGCCGGGCCGCAACAAAGCATAGTTATTTCAGCGCCTTAACCTTACCCTTGGGCCCAATCATGCTCGACCAGATCTTCGGCTCCTGGTGGCCGACGATATCGTCCTACCTCAATGGGCCGGTGGCGCTTGCCAGCGGCCATGTCAGCCCCTTCAGCGTCATCCCGACGGTGGGCTTCGCGCTGTTGGCGCTCGGCATCATCGCCGCCCTCGCCTGGCGAGAGAAGCAGGCCGTCTGGGTCATCGGCCCCACCATCGCGGCTGCACTGACCCCGGTGATCCTCGCCATCGGCAACATCCTGGGTGGCTGGTTCGTGGTGATCTTCGCGCTGGTCATCGGCACGGTGGGCCTCCTGCTCTGGACCGGCATCATCGCCGGCGACGCCACCCGCCGCCTGCCGGTCTGGCTGCTCGGCCTGTTCGCGGTGAGCTTCGTCCTCTACTGCACCGTGCGTAGCATCGCGATTATCTGGGGCCTTGCGTAAAGCCGAGCGCTTGCAGTCGGCGCACCCTCTCCCGCCTGCGGGGGAGGGGGGACCAGCCGAAAGGCTGGTGGGAGGGGGGAGCCCCACGGTAGGGCTTCTCCCCAGCCGCGCACCATAGTGCGTGTGGCACCGCCAACCTTCCGAGCGTGGGGCGGGGGCCCCCCCCCCCCCCCCCCCACCGGGCCCC